>OCTW011452411.1_pt1 | contig 43331 bp, 33 predicted proteins | sample 1539671 | NCBI WGS metagenome assembly OCTW01 (sample SAMN02144230, study PRJEB22623) | gut metagenome | biome: sheep rumen | host: Ovis aries | place: New Zealand
GCATTTTCTAGTAATAAAAATTACACTGCAGCAGGCTTTGCTGATGGATCAATTTCTATTTTTAATAATGAAGATGGTTCTATAAATTCAACTTTTGCACCTGGAGGAAGTGATTACCCTGTAATTTTAGGAATTGATATTTCCCAAGATGGTCAATATGTAGCTTCTATCTCAGGACATGGTCAGCAAAGATTTGTACTTTCTCACAAAGAAGAAAATCAGCAGAAAATTATTTATCATACATTCCTAACAAGTGACTCCCCTTATCAAACTCTTGTTCACTTTTGTAAAGACGGCAACAGAGTTTTATATAATTATCAGAATAAACTTGGCATTTACGATTTTATTAAAAAAGAAAATACAATTATTAATCTTGAAAGCAAATTAATTAAGATTGAAGAAAACGATAACTTTATCTTCCTACTTGGCAAAAACAAAAAAGAATACACTGTTTCTATAATAGAAAAAACAAATACACTACTTGGAAGATTTTCTTTTACAGCTGATACAGCATTTATTCATACAAAAGATAACAACTTGTACGTTGGAAAAGATTCTACTATTTCAAAATTATCAATTTCTAACGATTAAGAAAAATATCCAGAGGATTAAGTGAAGATGATGATAAAAAGACTTAAAATTATAAATATATTTCTTATTTTAGCAGAACTTTCTTTTAATTTATTTGCTTTTGACTGGCCGGTAAACGATATTAAAGTTGATTCCTACAGTTCATATTTTGGTCAAAACCGTGGAGAGTTAATTTCTTCATCACTTTGTTTTTCGGAACCAGGCGAAATTAAAGCTGTAGAAGACGGTTACATTCTTGCAATTATTAATGAAAATAATGATGATTCAGATTTCTTCCCATCAACACTGGGCACTGCAGTAATACTTTCGCATGGAGACAATCTTCTTTCTGTCTACGGAAATATGGATGCAGAAACTATAACCTTAAATGATATTAACGAAAAAACTGTTGATTCAGGAACAATTCTTGGTCAAAGTGGAAGTTCTGGCTGGCAAAATGAAAAAAGTCATCTGGAATTCCAAATCATTGATACAAAGGATCAATCTGCAATTAATCCAATGGTTTTAATGCCTCGTCTTGAAGAAAGTCTTCCACTCACTCTAACTGGCATTTTCATCGAAAATAAAAATCATGAATTTTTTGATATAACACTTTATAAAACTTATCCTTCTGGACTTTATCGTATTTATCAAAAACGTAATCCTATTGCAGTTCCTTACAAAACAAGCATTTCTATAAACGGAATTGTTCTGGATCAACTTTCCTATGACACAATTATTCAAGAAAACAAAAAAATATGTATTGCAGGTAAGAAAAAATACACAAATAAAGACGTTTATCCAAATGAAGAACTTCATCTTTTAGGTGAATCAATGTTTACACCTGGTAAAGCTACTCTTGGACTTTCCGAAGTTGATATTTTGGGTAATATAAAGCAAATCAACTATAACATAACAGTTAGATAAAACGAGTTTAAAACGATAAAGGACTTGATACTGTTTATACAGAACCAAGTCCTTTTTTTGATTGAGGGTTTATTACAAAATCTTCAAAACGGCGAAGTCAAGGCTTTAAGCGTGAGCGTGCCTTGACTCGACGTATTATTAGATCAAAAATTAGAATACTGGAACTACATCTCCATCTGGATAAGTCTTTTCAATATAATCTTTTACTTTCTGACTCTTAATCAATTCAACCAAAGCCTTAATAGCAGGATTATCTTCATTACCAGCTTTTACAGTAAGAACATTTACGTAAGGAGAATCTGCTCCTTCAATAAACAATCCGTCTTTTTTTGCTGTAAGGCCTGCTGTAATTGCATAGTTACCATTAATAACTGCTGCATCAACATCTGGCAAAATTCTTGGTAAAGAAGCTGCTTCAATTTCCTGGAACTTTAATTTTTTAGGGTTTTCAATTACATCTGCAGGAACAGCAGTCAATCCAGCTTTTTCATCAACTTTAATAAGACCAGCAGACTGGAGAAGAAGCAAAGCACGACCTTCATTTGTTGGATCATTTGGAATTGCAATCTTAGCACCATCTTTTAATTCAGAAAGAGCTTTAATCTTGTTTGAATAAATTGCAATTGGTTCAATATGAACACCTGCAACACTTACAAGATGATAATTTCTTTCTTCGTTGAAAGAATTCATATATGGAATGTGCTGGAAGAAGTTTGCATCGATATCGCCAGATTCAACAGCTTCGTTTGGAGTTACATAATCTGTAAATTCCTGAACTTTAAGTGTAAATCCTTTTGCTTTCATATCTTTAACAAGAAGATTTAAGATAGCAGCATGAGGCTCCGGAGTAGCTCCAACAGTAATTGTTTTGGAGTTTTTCTTTGATTTTTTTGCAGCAAATGCATTACCACTAAACAAAAGGGAAAGTGCAAGTGCAGTCAATAATAATTTAGAAGTTTTTCTCATATAAGAATCTCCTTTAATAAATGAAATGCACCAAATACATAGGTGTTGTGTATTTTATAGTTATATTAAAAAAAATAGTCAATAGGTTTACCTACTAAACTTATAGGTTTTGTATAAAAATAATGAAAAGTTGTTAAATACACTTAAACATGCTAGAATATTTTATTAAAAGGTGGAGGAAAACATTGGAACATAACATGATTTTATCAGCTTCAGGCTGGCGTAAAGTATTTGCCCTTTCAGGAAATGAACAGGACAAAAATCCAGAAATTAGTGAAAATGATAAAAAGATTGCAGTTACAGCTGCTAATGTTTTTTTTGATTATATAAAAGAAGTTAGCGGTCAGGAAATTCCTGTTATTTCATTGGGAATTGACAGCCGTCCAACAGGACCCGCCATTGCAGACTCAATGATCAGAGCCCTTATTAAGAAAGGTGCCATTATCCAATACTCAGCAATTACTTCAGCTCCAGAAATTATGGCTTATGCTAAAAAATTGGATGGCTTTATTTATATTTCTGCCAGTCATAATCCTATAGGCCATAACGGAATTAAATTTGGTACAAATGATGGTGGAGTTCTAAACGGAACAGAGAATGCAAAACTTGTAAAAGAGTTTACTGACAGATTAAATGATGAAAAAGGTCTTGAAGAAGCATACAAAAAAGCCTGCTCATGCACTACTTCCGAACTTCAAAAGGTATACCAGGTTTCAGATTCTTCAAAATACAATGCATTAAATGCATATAAAAACTTTATTAACGAAACTATTACTGGAACCGAAAACAAAGAATATCAGGAAGACTTCTTTGGAATGATTGACAACACAATAATTGAAAATCCTATTGGTGTTGTCTGCGATTTTAACGGTTCTTCACGCAATCATTGTATTGATCGTGATTATTTTGCAGAACACAATATCAACTTCTATTCTATTAATGATAATGAAATAGTTCATGAAATTATTCCTGAAGCAGAAAACCTTATTCATGTTGCAGCTGAAATGGAAAGATTGCAGAAGGAAGGTCATAAGGAAGTTGTTTTAGGCTATATGCCTGATTGTGATGGAGACCGCGGTAATATTGTTTACTGGGATGACAAGGCAAAGAAATCAGTTATCTTAAAAGCTCAGGAAGTTTTTAGTCTTTCTGTTCTTTCAGAATTAACTTATTCAATCTGGCAGCATGGATCTGATAAGAATTTTAAGCCGGCAGTTGCAGTTAACTGTCCAACTTCTATGAGAATCGAAGAAATTGTAAACACTCTTGGTGGTCAAGTTTTCCGAGCAGAAGTTGGAGAAGCTAACGTTGTAAATCTTGCCCGTGAAAAACGTTCTGAAGGTTATACAGTTAGAATATTAGGTGAAGGGTCTAATGGTGGAACAATCACCTATCCTTCTGCTGTAAGAGATCCTCTAAACACAATTTTTGCCATCATCAAACTTCTTGTAATGAGAGAAAATGGTCTATTTGAAATGTGGTGTAAAAAAGCAGGTATTAAATATAATCCAAATTATACACTTACAGATGTTCTTGATACCTTGCCAAAATATACAACCACTGGTGTTTCTGAACCAAGAGCAGTTTTACATGTAAAAAACACAAATCATGCCGAACTCAAAGGCAAATTCCAGAAAGTTTTTGAAGAGGATTGGAAGAAAAAGGAATCAGAACTTAATAAAAAATATGGAATCTGCAGTTGGGAAGCTGTAATTACAAACGGAACAAAAGAAACCAGAAATGTAAGCGATTTTTCTACCTCTGGAAAAGGCGGTTTAAAAATCTTATTAAAAGATAAAAATTCTAAAAACATTGCCTTTATCTGGATGCGTGGAAGTGGAACAGAACCTGTATTCCGTATTATGTGTGATGTGAAAGGTGATAAAGTTCAAATGGAAAAAGAACTCCTTGAATGGGAAACAAAACTCATTCAGGAAGCAGATAAATAAGCTTTTTTCAAACAATTAAAATTTTAAATCATTTTTTTTACTCAATAAATAAGCTGATTATTGTATATATTTCTACTTTAATATTATGCTTAAATTTATTATAATTTTTTAATAAAATTGTACTTATTATTTCAACCTTTTATAGGTTATTAAGGACATATACAATTTAAGGAGACATTAATGGATAAGACCGAAATCTTAAAGCGTGCAAAAGAATACATTGCTGCCGAAAAAGATGAAAGATTTAGCAAAGAAGTTGAAGAACTTATTGCAAAAGAAGATTATACAGAACTTGAAGACAGATTCTATCAGACTCTTGAATTTGGAACAGGTGGACTTCGTGGTATTATGGGTGGCGGTACAAACCGTATGAACACACTCGAAATAAACAAAGCTACACAAGGTCTTGCAAATTATGTAATTAAAGCTTTCCCAGACAAGGCAAAGGCAGGAACTTTAAGTGCTGTTGTTGCTTATGATAGCCGTAACAATTCAGATGTATTTGCTGAAGCAACTGCTCTTATTTTTGCTGCAAACGGAATTAAGGCCTACTTATTCTCTGGTCTCCGTCCAACTCCAGAACTTTCTTATGCAATTTTACAGTTGAAGGCTCAGACTGGTGTTGTAGTTACAGCATCACACAATCCTAAAAAATATAATGGTTACAAGGCATACTGGGATAACGGTGCTCAGGTTATTGAACCACATGATGTAGGAATTATTGAAGAAGTAAACAAGGTTACAGAAGTAAAGACAATGACAAGAGTTGAAGCAATTTCTTCTGGTAAACTTGTTCTTATTGATAAAGAAATTGATGAAAAATTCTGGGCTATGTGTAAAAGCCAGCTTTTCCGTCCTGACTTAATCAAGGCTAAGGCAAAAGATGTACGCATTGTTTACACTCCACTCCACGGAACAGGTGCTATGCACGTAGAAAAAGTTCTTGGAGATCTTGGACTTAAAGTTATTACAGTTCCAGAACAGAGAGAACCAAATGGAAACTTCCCAACTGTAGAAAAGCCAAACCCAGAAGAAAAACCAGCACTTAAGATGGCTGTTGAATTGGCTAAAAAGGAAAATGCTGATGGTGTTATGGCTACTGACCCTGACTCAGACCGTTTCGGTACAGCTTTCCCTGACAAAGATGGAAACTGGGTTCTCCTTTCTGGTAACCAGATGGGTGCTCTTCTTATGGATTATGTATTCCGTTCTCGCAAAGAATTCAACAAAATGCCTGCAAATCCAGCTTGTATCCGTTCAATTGTAACTTCTCCATTTGGCGATTACATTTGTAAAAAATACGGAGTTACAATGCTTGACTGTCTTACAGGTTTCAAGTGGATTGCCGCTATTGAAGATGAATTTGAAAAAGACGGTTCTTACAACTATGTATTCGGTCTTGAAGAAAGTTACGGTTACAAAGTTGAAAAAGACGTAATGGATAAAGATGGAGTTTCTGCTGCTGCTATGTGTGCTGAAATGATTCTTTACTGGCGTTCAGAAGGAAAGAGCTTGCTTGAACACCTTGATGATATGTGGAAGGAATTCGGATACTTTGAAGACCGTGCAATTTCACAGAACTTTGAAGGTATGACAGGAAAAGAAACAATGAAGAATATGATGGCTTCTATGCGGCAGAATCCTCCTGCAAGCCTTGGTGGAGAAAAAGTTGTCAAAGTTCGTGACCTCTTGAACGATCCAAAACTTCCTAAGAGTAATGTTCTTCAGTTCTATTTGGAAAGCGGAACTATTGTTAGTGCTCGTCCATCTGGAACAGAACCAAAAATTAAGTTCTACATCAACTCTATGGTACCTGCAGGAAACGGAACAGATGCTTGGTTAGCTGATGCAAAAGTAAAAGCAGGTCAACTCTGTAACGGAATTACTGCTGATATTCAGAAGATTATCGATGCAGCATCCAAATAAAAAACTCACTGATTACCGAAGATTGTACAAACTCTATAACGAGGGTGCAATCTTTACTGCCTTTGATACGGAGACTACAACAATTACTCCTACCACTGGCAGAATCATTGAAATAGGCGCCGTCAAATTTTCAAAAGACGGCCTTATTTCAAACTGGACAAACTTATTTTATCCAGCACAAACACTTTCCCCCTTCATCATAAATCTTACTCATATTACGCAAGAAATGGTTGATGGAGCAGATCCTATACAAGATCATATAGCCTCTTTTTTAAGCTTTATAAAAGATACAATTCTGGTTGCACATAACGCTCAATTTGATTTGAACTTTTTAAACGCAGAATGCCAAACTTGTGGTTATCCTGTTACACATAATAAAGTAATTGATACTTTACAACTTTCCAGGGAGCGTTTTCCAAATTTTTCGAAACACAAGTTAGATTTTCTTGCAGATGCCTTTAAAATAGACAAAGGCTCTTCACATAGAGCCCTTGATGATGCAAAAACTTGCATGGAATTATTTAAATTATGTATTAATCCTGAAAAATATTAATCTTATTTAGCTTCTTGGAGCTTTTCCTGGATCAATTGGCTGACCATTTTGGAATACCATAAATGTTATCTGTGATTTTCCTGAAATTGGATCTATTCCGGCACTACCTAATTCTGTAGCAGCAACAGCATATTCACCTTTTTTAACCTTTACAGAACCAAGTCCTGTGTAAGCATAAATTAAGCCAGTCTTTGATTGTACAAAAACAACCTGACCAAAACCACGGTAAGTTCCAACATACATTACAGTTCCTTCATGAATACAAAGAACTTTTTCATTTTCTTTAGCAGAAAGTTGAACCCCCGAAATCTTACCTTTTACCTGGGTAATTTTTGGATTTGAAACAGGCCATTTTGTATTTGTATCAGCTGTAACTGTAGCTCCGTAAGTTCTTGTATCTGGAGCTTTTTCTACAATCTTAATGTCATTATTTACATTGGCGACCTTACTTTCATTCTGAGATGCGTTTGAAAGGCTTGTAGTTCTAACTTTTAACTTCTGACCAACTTTAATTACAGATGAAGAATCTAAATTATTTATTGCAAGTAAATCAGCAACTGTTAATCCATACTTTTTACTTAAAGAATATAAGGTATCACCCTTCTTAACTTCAATTTCAGTTGTATTACTTGTATTTACAGGCGAATCACTCTTATTGTTTTTATCTCCAGATAAAGCAACAGCAGTACTAATGTCAGCTTCAGGGATAATAAGTTTTTGACCAGCTTTTAATACGTCATTTTCAGATAAATTATTTGCAGCCCTAAGTTCCGCTACCGTAATCTGATATTTTCGACTTATAGAATAAAGAGTATCTCCCTTATTTACCTTGTATAATGTGTCAGCAAAAATACAAAAAGATAAAATTAGAAAAATTGAAATAAATGTAAGGCTTTTTTTTGTTAGGTATTTCATCATAAATATATTATCGGCAATTTTTTAGCATTCATTTATTATAAAATGATTTTATTAAAAAAATCATGAACATTTATTCCAGAAATAATCTCGCCTTCTTTATAGTGATTTATCGTTCCTTCTCTACCAGTTATTAAGTGTTTTGAAGTAATACCATGTTTGATAGAGATATCGGCCTCCATCAATGCAGAAAAATGATCACAAATTCTTACAAGTCTTCCATCAATTGGGTTGTATTCTTCAGAATTATACTTTTCATTAAGTTCTTCCCAAGAAACAGCCCTTACCTTACCATCAATTAAAACTCGGTTTGAAAATTCATCATTTGTATAATACATTACTTCATCAACGAAATAATCATCCATAAGAGGTACAAGTTCTTTTTTTACGATTTCATCTTCAATCTTTTTTACGATATTTGGAAGCTCGTCAGTTGCTTGTTTTACCGGAGAAATAATATCTCTTGTTACAGATTCTGGTAAATCATGAAACAGAGCACAAAAGAAATTGTTCACAATACGTTTTTTGCACATCTTTGGATTAGATTCACGGCCCAAAAGAAGAGTCATTATTGCTACATAAAAACAATGCCCCAAAACAGAAGTTGCAGGAACTCTTGGAGTTTGATTCCATCTTGTTTGAAAACGAAGTTGTTCAATTTTCAATAAAAAATCAAATTCCTTTTGGTGAGTCATTAATTTTTGTAAGCCCTCTAATTCAAGATATTGTTGAATTTCTTTTTCCAATGCAGTTTTTATATTAGAAAGACGTGCAGCTTCATTTACAGGAGCAATCATCTCCATTTCACGAATGGTAGAATATTTATGTGCGGCATTATAAACCATAAGAGATCTTTTTAAATTCGCCGCAAGTGGTAATGAATCAGCCTTCTGACCTGTATAAATTGTAAATTCAGAGAATAACTTACTATCAGGTATCATATCTTTATATTGATTTAATACCCATTCATTAAGTCTTAAATATTCTTCCTTAAATTCATTTTTCAACATTTGTTGAACTGGAGCTTTTATATCGCAAAGGGAAATTTTTCTTAATAAATCAAAAAGAGAGGCATAAATCATCCATACCCAATCAATTTTATGACCTTTCTTTTCTTCAAATTTTCCAATTATATAAGCAAGCACCATTTTTTCGCCTGCTTTATCCATTTCAACTAAATCAAAAGGCCGTATCAGGTCATTCCATCTTTGTATAGAAAAACCTTCAAAGATTTTCAAAACGAGATCTTTTTCCATATATTATCCATGAAAATAATTTTAATTAATTGCTCAAACCAGCCTTATGGTCGGCATCCATTTTGTCCTTCCAAACAAGAGCCTTTTTCTTTACTTCTTCAGCCTGTTCAGAATTACTAATGGCAACATTTAATTTTCTTAGTGCCAAAAGATATTTAATTGCATTACGCATATCATCAATACGTCTGGTTGAAGTTTCGTATTTATCACGATATGCTGTAGCAGAATCATTTAGTAGTTTTGAAATTAATCGTATATACAAAACAGTTGTTTCGTAATTTTCAGATCTTGGATCAAAATAGTCTTTTACACAAGACTTCATATCTATAAGATTTTTTGCAACTGCTGTAAAACGGCCTTCCAATTCAACAAAAGACCATTTCCACTTACTATTATCTCCAAAAGCATCTTTCAATAAAGTTATGGCAAGACCAAGCTTTCGAATAATAGCATATCTACGAGTGATTGTTACACTGGAAATTTTTTCAAGATATTCACTTAAATCTGCATAAGGAACATCAATTCCATCTGTTACAACTTCTTCCAAATAAATAATAGCTTTATATAAGATTTTTCTGGCATCGTTTAAGGCATCATTATTTTTAACTTCCATCAATTTCCAGGAAAGACTATTTTGAGCCATATAAAGTGAAGAAATGTAAATCATATCTTCGCATAAAAGAAGTTTTTTATTTTCGTAATCGACATCACCTTTATGCATACCATTTAACATAGTCTTTTCTTTTGCGAGAGTTGCTGTTATTTTTTCCTGATAAGGTTTAATAACCTCGCTAAAATGAAGTCTTGTTTCTTCAGAAATCTTTGCCATAGGAAACCCCTTTATACATTGCTATATTTCGAAAGAAGCGTTCTAGCATGCTGGAGTGATTGTTCTGTATCTGCATCGCCTGATAACATTCGTGCAATTTCTTTTACACGGTCTTCGCCTTCAATCATAAAAACATTTGATGAAGTAATCTCACCAGAGACACTCTTTTCTATCTTTATTTGATTATCGGCATAAACCGCTATGCTCGCTAGGTGTGTGATACAGAAAATTTGACGATTTTTTGCCAATTCCTTCAAGTGGGCACCAACGGCTACAGCAACCTGCCCGCCAATTCCAGTATCAATTTCATCAAAGATAAGAGTATCAACTGAGTCAGTTTGTGCAAAAATAGTTTTAAGAGCCAACATTACACGGGAAAGTTCACCACCAGAGGCAATCTTAGCCAAAGGTAAAGGAGGATTTCCAGGATTTGCAGAAATCAAAAACTCTATATTATCTTTTCCGTAAGGACCGCAAGTTTGTTCTACATCTGAACCAGGCTTTTGCGAAAGGCTAACCTTAAACTTTGTACCAGACATTCCAAGATTTGAAAGGATTTGATCCACTTCCGTATTTAAGATTTCGGCAGTTTCTTTACGTTTTGCAGATAATGTATCCGCTAAAGATAAAACTTCCTTTTCCAAAGCTTTTATTTCAGCTTCAAGTTTTTCCTTTTTATTATTCCCTTCTCCATTTTCTTCAATGAAGTTTTGAGCCTCGTTAAAATAATCCATAACTTCAGATAAAGGTGCATTTACAGATGAGGCATATTTTTTCTTTAAACTGTAGATTAAAGAAAGTCTATCTTCTATTTCCTGCAAGTGATTAGGATCAAAAACAAGTTTATCTTTATAACTTTGGAATTCATCAGCAATATCTGAAAGTTCATAAAAGGCAGATTCTAAGCGTTCATCTAAAGGTGATAAAGTTTTATCTAATTCTGAAATATGACTTGAATCTCTTTTTACCTTTTTCATAAGAGGTATGATTGAGGAATCTGAATCCGACATTGCCTGATTAATTGATTCCAAATCTGAATAGATTTTTTCATAAGACATAAGACGATTTTGCTCATCTTCCAAAAGACTATCTTCATTTGCTTTAAGTTTTGCTTCTGAAATTTCTTTTACAGCAAAAGTCATCATATCAAGTTTTCTTAATCTTTCGCTATCAGACATATTATACTCTGATAGCTGCTTTCTTTTTGCTACCAATTGAGCATAAAGGCTCTTAAATTTTTCAACTTGATCAAGTATTCCAGCTCTCGCATCGAGATATTTTCTATGTTCAGAAACCTTCATCAAAGACTGGTGTTCGTGCTGACCGTGAATATCAAGTAAAAAAGCGGAAAATTGGGCTAAATCACTTCTTGTAACAGGAGTATTATCAATCCATGCGGCAGATTTTCCACTATCTCTGATAAAGCGTCTTAACAAAACCCGATTATTTTCTATTTCTATACCATGCTGTACAAGCCATTCACAGGCATTTTCAGCTTCATCATCAAGACTTATACCAGTTCTAACAGGCTGATCTTTTATATAAAAAGTTGCACTTACAGAAGCTTCACTTTTGCCACTTCTAATTTGAGAAGTTTCAGCTTTTCCACCTAAAAGAAATGATAAAGCTCCTATTAAAATTGATTTACCTGCACCAGTTTCTCCAGAAAGAACTGTAAAACCTTTTTTAAATTCCAAATAGTCAGAATCAATAAGAGCAAAATCTTTAATTGTTAAATCCTCAAGCATGTGGACCTCCTGACCAATTTAATTTGGAACGTAATGCATTATAAAACTTTTCTCTTGTACATGAAATAAGTTTTATATTTTTTTCGTATTTACTTATAGAAATTGAGTCTCCAACTAAAAGTTTTTCATGCTCCTGACCATCAACAGAAATTGAAATATTTTTTGTTCTACAAGGTTCAATTTCAACCTTAATCACACCTTCTGTACTTAATACAATAGGACGACTGGAAAGTGAAAAAGAATTCATCGGAGTCATAATAAAAGCATCCAGATGAGTATCAACAATAGGTCCACCAGCAGAAACTGAGTATGCAGTAGAACCTGTTGAAGTAGAGATAATGATTCCGTCAGCTTTCAATTTACATAATAAAGAACTGTCGTAATCAACTTTTAAAGAAACTGTAGAAGCGCCAATACTTGAAGAAATAACAGCATCATTCAGACCAAGAGAAGAATAAATTGTTTTTTCTTCCCTTTTTACTTCAACCTTAATCATTGAACGTTCTTCATAAGGTTCTTTTCCATTTAAGAAATTATCTAGAACATTCTTCCATTCTGATGGTTGTATTGATGCTATAAAACCAAATTGTCCAAGATTTACAGGAAATACAGGAATTCCCAGAGATACGGCATTTCGTGCAGCATATAAAACCGTACCATCACCTCCAAGCGAAACAATAAAATCGTAAAGCTCAAAGGAGGTATTATCGCAAAATCCATCAAAACTGATATAGTCAGCTTCAATCGATTTAGACTCAAGATACTTTTTTATATCCTGAGCTAAATCCATAGATTCATTTTTGCTTATATTAATAATAATTAAAGCTTTTTTCATGATCTTCCTTAAAAACTAAGAAAAGTTAAGGCAGAGTAGACAAAATCTTTACAATTTTTGCACTTTCTGCATGTGTTAAACGCGGATAAAGAGGAATGTGTACACAGCGTAAATACAATGATTTCGCGTGTATACAAACCTCAGACAATTCATCATGCAAAGCAATTACGGAATTATTAAAAGCAAGCTGTATTTCAATGTCTTTTTTAGCAGCATACTGTTTTACATCTTTATAAGAACTTGAAAGAATCAATGGAAATGAACACATTGTAGAGCCATATTCCATCTCTCTGGCAAAAGTTTTATGATGGCCAAGCATACATGCCTGATTATACATAGAATACAATTCTTTACGAGATTTCTCGTTTCTAGCAAATTCTTTTACTTCAACCCATGCAAGTGCACAGTTGATATCAGGAAGTAAGTCTGTAAGAGGAGCCTTATCTACATATTGTTTCAAAACAGACCACTCTCTTCTACCAGTAGCAATCAAAATTGCACCGCCTCCAGCAGTAATTACATCTCTTTCTTCCAGGCCTAAAATTGTAAATAGACCAAATGTACCTGCGTCTTTTCTAAGGTCTGATGTAGTACCATCTTCATTGATAACAGGAACAGAAGAACCTGCACTTTGAGAAATATCTTCAATAATAGGAATTTGAAGTTCTTTTAATCCTTTAAAATCAGGAAGAATTCCTTCTGTTTCATGAAGAAGCAAAAGTTTTCCGCCTTCTTTCATACCATTTGCTACAATTTCAGGAGTTACTAAACCCGAAGACTCATCTACATCCAAAACAAGAGGTTCATATCCTAAACTTTCAATAGTCTGATACTGCCAGGCAGGTGCCAACGCAGAAATCATAATTTTTGAGGATTCATCTAAACTTATTGTCTGTAATGCATACTTTAAAGCAATGGCTGGACTTCTTAGAGCAACGGCACCATCACACTTAATAAATTCTTTTATCTGCTGAATGAGTTTTGCATTCATCTCGCCTGGCCCAATTTTTTCATCGACCATACAAGTCAAAACAGCATCCATTTCTTTTCTACGAATAGTTGTACTGTATGTCTGTATCATTATTGCATTTCAATAATTTTCTGTAATTCTTTTGCGTTAAACAATTTGTGAATATTCAACATAATAAGATATCCAGTTTCTTCACGAACAACACCTTCAATATACTCAGTACCAATTCCGCTGAGCATCTGAGGAGGTTCTTTTACATCTTCTGATTTTACAGTAACAACACGTTCTACCTTATCAATAATAATACCGATTTTGTTACCTTCAATATTTAAGATGATAAAGCCACCATCCATCTCTATATCTTCTGTTCTTGTAACAGCTTGAATCTTAAAACGTTTATGCAAATCGATAATAGGTATAATTTCTCCACGAAGATTAATAATACCTTCCACATAATATGGTGCGTTAGGAATTACACGAACATTCTGAAGTCTTACAATCTCTTTAACATCCATAATGTTTACGCCATACAACTCCTCTCCAAGATGGAAAGTTACCAATTGAAATTGTGATTCAGTAGCCATATATTCTCCAATAATTTATTCAAATCTTATATTAAATAATACTCTGAAATTCCATATTTTGCAATGCAAATCCTATTAAATAAACCTCCTTCATTTTAAACTAATCTACAGTAAACAAAGTAATTACTCCAACTTTCTTAATTCCTGCCTTTTTTAATATTTGAGCACAACATTCAATTGTTGAACCAGTGGTACAAACATCGTCCAAAAGACATACTTTTTCTGGAAGAATCCCCTTGTTCTTTTGTAGTTCTTTTCGAAAAGCAGCTTCTGGTAACAAAGAATAAGCAGATTTTATAGTTTCAAGTCTTTCCTGTCTGTTTAACTTCTTTTGTTGTTGTAATGAACATCTTTGCAGTATTTTCAAAACTCTAAAACCATACATTTTTTCCAGAAATTGACATAAATCATCTATCTGATCCCAACCATTTTTTTGAATTTTTCCCTTTCGAGGCGGAACCGGAACAATAATACTTTCATTCAATTTCAATAAAGCTTCTTTTACAAGACTAGAAAAAAAAGAAGATAAAGACCTGTTCCCCTCAATTTTCCAATGATACAAAAGTTCTTTATTCCACAACCTGTAGGAAAACAAAGGCATAACATAATCACAACTGGTAATTACCCTATTCTCTCTGCATTTCATACAAGTATCATGGGTAGAAATTAACTCTTTACCACAATACATACATCGTTTTGAAGAAAAAGCATTTTCTACGGAATAAAACTTTTTTATACAGGATTTACAGACAGGTAGAAACAAGGAGCGTTTATTACAAATAAAACACCTGCTACCATCATCTAAAAAAGCATAAAAAAATCTTATTGTTTGTACAAATTTTTCTTTAAAACAAAAATATAAGCTTTTCACATATATATAATTGTCCTAAAGTGTTTAAAAAAGGAAATGAGAATGATTTTTTTTTATATTTTTTTTATTTATTTTCCAGACAAACTCTTCTTCCAGCGAGAAATTGTCTGAAGAGCATTCATTGGAGTCATATTATCTAAATCTGTAGAAAGAATTTCTGAAATAATTATTTCTTCATCACTAAACAGACCTGGAGTTGAATATTGAACAGGCTCTTCTTTTTTAGCTTCTGGAATATGTTCAAAAACAAGAGGATTTTCCAAAGCCGACGCTTGAATATAAGAAAGAATTTGTTTTGCCCTTTCAATAACAGGCTGAGGAATACCGGCAAGTTTTGCAACATGTATTCCGTATGAATTTTCTGTAACACCTTCTTTTACCTTTCTTAAAAATACTACTGAACCATCTTGCTCCAGCACATCCATACAAAGCATTTTTAAGCCCTTATGTTCCATACGAGACAATTCATGATAATGGGTAGCAAAAAAGGTCTTACATTTGATTGTATCCAAAAGACACTCTGAAACTGCTCTGGCAATTGCAAGTCCATCTTCTGTAGAAGTACCTCGGCCAACTTCATCCATAATAACAAGAGACTTCCTTGTAGCAGCATGTAAAATATTTGCTGTTTCAATCATTTCTACAAGAAAAGTTGATTCACCTTTTGCCAGGTTATCTGAAGCACCAACACGGCAGAAAATTCTATCAACAATTCCAATTTTAGCCTTACTTGCAGGAACAAAAGAACCAGTTTGAGCTAAAAGTGCAATCAAGGCATTCTGACGAAGATATGTTGATTTACCGGCCATGTTTGGACCTGTAATTAAAGCAAAAGAAGCTATATTTTCATCATCAGCTGAGAGCAAAGAATCATTTGGTACAAATTCTCCACTTGGCAGATTCATTTCAACAACAGGATGACGTCCATCCTTAATTTCAAAAATAGTAGAATCCTGTACTTCTGGTTTTACCCAATTATGTACAATTGCCGCTTGGGCTAAAGACACTGCAACATCGGTATTTGCAATTTCGTCCGATATCTGCAAAAGATATGGAATATACTTTTGCAAGGACTTACGAATTTCTACAAAAAGATCTCTTTCAAGTTCCAGAATTTTAGTAGAAGACTCATTTAAATCCTGTTCTAATTGCTGCAGTTTTTCTGTTGTATAACGGTCTCCATTTACAAGAGCCCTTCTCATAATAAAATGAGGTGGAACAGAAGAAAGTTTTCCCTTACTTACTTCAATAAAATAGCCAAATGCATTTGTATATTTAATTTTTAGGGTCGAAATACCAGTTTTTTCTTTTTCCTCTGCCTCATATTCGGCCAATACCTGATTAAAATTATCATGAATTGAACACCAGTGGTCTAATTCCGACGACCAGCCACGTTTAATAATTCCACCATCAGTTAAAGAGGTTGCAGGGTCATCTAAAATTGAATTTTTTATCAGATCAATTATTGTGTAAGAATTTTCGGAGCTTACAAATGAAAAATCATATTGATTAAGATAATCTTTTACTCGGCACCAGGCCTCTAAACTTGCTCTAAGGGCTTGTAAATCTTTAGCATGAGCCTTTTCCATTGCAATTCGTCCGGCAAGTCTTTCAACATCAAGAATAAGTCCTAAATCATTCTTAGTTTTTTCCAAAAGAGGTCGGTTATCATAGAAAGAAGAAATACTTGACTGTCGGTTTTCGATTTGGCTTAAATTCGTTAAAGGAAAAAGCAGCCAGTTTCTAAGCAAGCGGCTACCCATTGCAGTTTTTGTAAAATTTACGCAGGAGAACAAAGAAAACTGGGTACTACCATCCCTCATATTTTCTGTAATTTCCAGATTACGTCTTGAAGAATCATCCATTATCAAATATTCACTATCAGAATAAATGCGGATGGAGTTGATATGAGGAATTTTAGAATTTGTAGTTTTTTCCAGATAATCCAAAAGGAAACCCGCAGGAACAACTTCTGCAGAATCTTCTTCAAGTCCGAATGCCTTTAAACTTTGAGTTTGGAATTGGGCATTTAATTTTTTATAGGACAAGTCTGAAGAAAAATCCCAGTCCGGATAATAAGAAACCGATAAATCCCCATAAGAATTTAATATGGACTGAATAGTTTGATTTGTTTTTAATGATAAAGGAAGAAGAATTTCTCGTGGAGAAGCACGATTGAGTTCTTTTCCAAAGTTTTCTGCCATTTTTGCAGCAGGCCATGAAGTTGCCTTAAAAGAAGCAGTCGTTACATCTATAAATGCAAAGCCACAACGACCTTTTGTTATTGAAAGAGCCGCAAGATAATTGGCCTTATTTCCTTCCAAATATTCCGCTTCTACTGCTGTACCAGGAGTAATTATTTCTACAACTTTACGTTCGGCTATGCCTTTTCCACCCTTTGGAATTTCGCCGACTTGTTCACAAATTACAATTTTTTTTCCTAAACGTAAAAGTCTTGCAATATAAATTTTTGCAGCGTGATAAGGAATTCCGCACATAGGCTGTTGAGCCCTATGTGTAAGAGTAAGGTTTAAAAGACGAGAAACTTCTACGGCGTCATCATTGAACATCTCGTAGAAGTCACCTAAACGGAAAAAAACTACTTCGTTTTTATACTTTTCTTTTATCCCCCGATACTGAATCATCATCGGGGTTAGTGTTTCTTCAGCCATTATAATCCAAGCTCAGTAATAACCTGTTGTGTAATATCAACAGATGAAGAATACCAAAGGATCGAATTTGAATCCTGAAGACTTAAAATCATACTATAGCCACCACTTTCTGCAATTCTTGAAAGTGTATTGTAAAGTTTTTTGTAAAAATCATCAGAATTCTGCAAAGATCTTTGCATTGATTCAAGCTCAACATTCTTAGCATTTGTATATTCTGTAAGATAATCCTTTTTTTTAGTAATTTCAGCTTCAGTTTTAAGAGCAGCAGAATCATTTCCTTTATTTTCATAATCAAGTTTTTTCTGCTGTAATTTTCTAAGCTCTTCTGTTTGTTTATTAATTTCTGCCTGATATTCAGCCTTTTTATTTTCATAGTTACGTATTGGAGCTGTATTTCTAAAATAGGCTTCGTAAACTTTAGCTGTATCAACAACACCGAATTTTGTAATCTGTTGACTAAATACAGGAATTGAAAAAACACAGGTAATAACAAACACTGTAATTAAAAGCTTAATTCTTTTATTCATATAAAACCTTCTTATTATATTCTCTATAACCTATTCTAGTTATTTGTAATATTAAATGAAAGTACAAACTGGAATGGATTTGAGTCAAAACTTGGAACTCCATCAGTTGTTTTAAACTTCCATGCAAAAAGCAAGTGTAATGGGAACTGAGGATGCAGGAATCTTACACCAGGACCAAAGCTGAAGTAGAAATCATTAATAGATAGTGATGAAAGATCCTGGAATGATGATTTAATTGCAGCTGCATCAAAGAAAGCATCAACACCAATGATTCCTGGAACAATCGGAAGTCTTAATTCAAGTTTATTTGAAATTAATACCTGTCCCTTATTTACCTTGTAATTTTCTGTCCAACCACGACCATTAAACATACCATCAATATAAAGTTTATGAGAATCTGTAATTCCTGATGCAGTTGGGAACAAAACTGAAATTCCAGAATATCCTGACAGAATCAACTTTAATGAATAGTCATCTGTAAATGGAATGTCCATGAGTTTCAAATAACCTTCAAGCTTAGTGTCTGTTCTAAGGAAGAATTCCTTTTCAAGACCAGGAACAAGTCCATACCAGGTAAAGTTCTGGCTTGTAAACCATCCTTTAGTTGGATAATAACTTACATCACGGTTATCAACTGAAACCCCAGTGTATATATAGTTTGTAATACCCCAGCGATTTGCATAAGTTGAAACACCAGTATCTACAGGAACATAAAGGTTTTCATCATAAATATTATTGTTCAAACTATTACTAATACCTGCAGATAAAGATAAAATTGCATAGTCATAAACAAAACGTCTAGATAATCCTGTTCCAAGACTTGCACTTAATCCATTGTAATTATAGTAATAACCATTCTGATACAAAGTCAAATCAGGAGCCCAGAAATTTACAAGGCTTGTGGCACTTTCATGAGAAATTGATAAAGTCTGAGATAATGAAATTGGCAAATTTCCAATCCAGTTCTGGCCATAAGTAAAACCAATTGACTGCTCAGAATTAGAAAGTGATAATGAAGCCGAAATAGATTTTCCTTCACCAAAAATATTTGAATCCTGTATCTTAAAGAAAAGTGAAATAGGAAGCTGATTTGGATCTGTAACACCAGAGAAAGTCATACCAAACTGAAGCATCTTTGTAGACTGTTCTTCAACATTCCAAACTAAATCGACAAGGTTTGCTTCGGAACCCTGCTGAGGTTCTGGGATTACGTTCGAAAAGTATTGAAGATTCAAAAGACTTCGCATAGCAGTATAAATTTTTTCTCTTGAGAATACATCACCAGGTTCAATTGGAATTTCACGACGAATTACGTAATCTTTTGTTTTAGAATTTCCTTTAATGATAATATTTTCAATATGACTTCTGGAACTTTCTTTAATTGTTACATTAAATGAAATCTCGTGACGATCAGAATCTTTTATTGGAGTAATATCAAATCCATTAGACATATATCCATTTTCATAGTAAACGCTTTGGATTGTATTTAAATCTTCCTGAAATTTAGTTTCATTATAAGTAGAACCTACTTTTAATTTTGCATTAGGAAGTAATTCTTCTGTTGTAAAAACTTCATTTCCAGTAATTGTCATTCCTGTATAAGTATACTGGAAACCTTCCTGAATAATAAAAGTTAATGTAAGATCATTTCTTGATTTTGTTTCATTAAAAGCTGATTCAATTTTTACATCTAGAACGTTGGCATCGGCATAACCTTTTTCTCTATAATAAGTAATAACAGTCTGCTTATCTTTTTCCAATGTTGTAGGCTGATATGCACCATTTCGCATAAAACCTATTTCTTTAAGTTCCAGTTTACTTTTAAGTGTTCTTGAAGAAACAATTGTATTTCCAGAAAAAGCAATTTCTTTAATTACAGTATTTGCACCTTCATTGATAATGAAATTAATAATCATACCATCATCAGTTTTTTCAACAGTATGTGAAACTTTTGATGTAGTATAACCTTTTGACATATAATAATTTCGAATAATACGTTCATCAACAAGAACTTTTGATTCTACATAAACATCGCTGGTTTTAAGTTTTATCTGTTCCCTTAATTCACCATTACGAATTCTTGTATTACCGACCAAATTAATTTCTTTAATAACAGGATGTTCAACTACTTCAAAAACTAGAAGAACATTGTTTTCACTTTTTCCATCATGCTTTGCATATGGACTTACATCTTCAAAATAATCAAGGGCATACAAACGATCAATAATGTCATTATATGTATCTTCTGTAAATGAAGCCCCAATATAACTGCTTGTAAGACCAGACAATTCAGATTTTTTTACATTTTTTAATCCGACAAAATCAATTTTTGTAATTGGCTGATTCCAATACCATTCAGAATCCTCTGCAAAAATAAAAAAAACAGAAGTAAAAAGTATAAAGAAAACGGATAGCATTTTTCGATGCATCATTAACTCCTATCAAAATGTGAACTTCCACGAAAGAGTTAATGACGTAGAAGGTACAAATTGATTATTTAGTAAAGCATTAATGTCTGGAGCAACATTTACACGAATATTTGCAAACGGTGACTCCATTTCCATACCAAATTCTGGTTGGAAAACTAAAGCCCCTAAAGACAGTTTATTATTAATACCAGAGTCTTCCAAAGATACGTGAAGCATAGCATCAATATATATAGAACTGTTCAGGTACTTACCTATATAAACAGTTGAGTTATCTAAAAAGTTACCGATTGTTAGATTTTCTGCTGCTAATTTTCCAGAAAAACCTAGATTCAAAGTATTCTGTAATACGTTTGTTCGTACTGAAAATATATCAAAATTAAGGAAGTCTCGCAACTTATTTTCAGCGGTACGAACCAAGGTAGACTGCAGGGCATAATCTGAAGCCGCAAAAAGGAAACTTGAAGCATTTGATGAGTCTGCAATAACAATTTGACCAAGCAGAGACCTTATTTCACTTTCCGATTTAGCAGGACTTGATGAAAAACGAGGATTCAAGGATTTTAGATATTGATTTTCTACCGACAGCATAATTTTTACTGTCTGGTTTTTAGAATCTTTTTCTCTTGTTTCAGCAGAAAGTGTCAAAATAGGATTTGTAATATCGTTAGGATTAAACTTTATAGATCCAGATTTAATATAGAAGTTTCTGTTTAGATAAGACAAATCGCCGGATTTAAGTTTTAATTCGCCATTAACTGCAAGAAGATCGGAATCTTTATCAATTTTTACATTTATATTTGTATTAGGAACAAAAACACAACGTAAAAGAGGATTAAAGTCAATTGATGCATGGGTTCCAAGACTAACATTCAAATCGGTACGCAGATTAATATTCTCTAAAGAACTTGCAGTTGATGAATTACCAGCAAATGCAAGAGTACCAACGGATGCTAAAGAAGAAGAAATTAAAACATTTTCTCCGAATATATTGCCCTTAACTTCAAGATCAGGTTCTTCAAAATCAAGTTGAAGATCTAAAGAAAAATCTCCATTTACTTTTACAAGAGGAGTATTTAAGTTTATTGGGAACAATTCCCTCTTTAAGGTTTTTACACTTCCTTCTATACGATTTATGAACCATTTATTCAAGAAAATGTTCATAGCCAGTTCCAGACGTTGTCCTTTCTTGGTTCTAAAAATATTCTTTTCAAGAATAATTTCGTTATGATTAAAATTAAGACTAATATTATCTGCTGAAATTTTTTGTTTTGTTAGAATAGGAATCTTAAACTCAGGTTGAACTATATTAAAGTTTCCAAGAAAATCTGGTTCATCCATATTACCACCAATATGTAAAAGGCCTTCCAGATATCCTTCATCAATTACAATCAAATCATCCAGAGTTAAATATGGAAGTAGATTTTTTAGATTTACAGTACAGTCATATAAATCCATATCCATATTCATATTTTTTACAGAACCATCAATTTTACCTGTAAGAAATTCGTTATTAATATTTAATTCCACCTGCCCCTGCTCAGAAACAACTCCATTAATTCCCAAATTTTCTGATGAATACAAGAGCAGTTGTTTATCTGAATATAGAACATTCATTGTAAGAGGGAACTGCTTCTTTATCAGACTTCCAGAAATAGACTTACTTTCAAGAGTAACCATTAAAGAATCTGGGAAAATACTGCCTTCTGGAATAATTGCGTTTCCAACAGTCAAAGTTAAAGGTGCCTCAATGGTTTTGCCCACAATTGCACAATTTAAACTACCAGTAGCTTCCATTGTCATATCAGTTAAAGAGGCCTTTGCATTTATAGAATCGACAGTAAGCAAACTATAAGATAAAGTCAAATCGTTTACATCAATATCACGATCTTCAAGAACTAAAGTACCATTAAGTTTCATAAAATCTGAAGCAACAAGGAAGGCGGAATCTTCAATATTAATAGAAACATAAGGATGTTCAATTGTTCCAGATGTGTAAAGTGTTGCAGTAATCTGGTTGTCCTCGTTTTGAGAAAAAGCAATTCGGTTTAAGTTGAATTTATTTATCTGCAGCTGCATGTTCAGGTAAATATAATTAAGCAGGTTTTCTTTATTTAAAGGAAGATGATAAGGATTAGATATATTACCATCTACAATAATGCTTTCCTCTGACATTGGATTTTTTACATTCACCATCATTCCAACCGAATCGAAAAGACCTTCATTGATATTAATCATCATATCAGCAGTTCCGACCAGGGTTGAGTAGGAATCGGTGTAAGCCATTGAATCAAGTTGAGCACCATACTTTGTCATATTTCCAGAAAAAACTAGTTTTGGGCTTACAGAAACTCCTGTACTGGCAAGTTCCGCTTCAAAACTAGAAATTTGAAGTTCAGGTCCGTTTTCTTTATCAAAATGGAAACTAGAATTCGTTGAAAAAATTACAGAATTTTTCATAAATGCCACAGGAAGACTCTGCAAGATAAAGCGACCATCAATTTCATTATTATTTTTAATTCTAACTTCTATATCAGTTCCGTAATCTCCTGTAATGGAAACAATTTCTGGCATTATAGAACCTGCAAAATGATAAGGAATAGACTGACTGTTTAAATCCAGGGTAAAAAACATGTCTGAAGAATCCATAGCCTTATCTATATTGGCAGAAGCCTGACATGCATATTTGCCATATACAAGAGAAAATTGATTAAGCTGCAAAGACTGTTCTGACCCGTTAAGGGAAATCATAAGTAACTGATTATCTTTTTGGGTATTAGCAGCAAGTATGTAAGGAACATTATACGAAAGAGTTTTAAAATCGGTGGCAGCAAAAATTTCGCCCGAAAGAACATAAGGTTCAAGTTTTTCTGTATTATTATCAATTGTTTTTGCATATTTTTCATCCAAAAACTGACTGACAAAACCGGCAATACTATCAAAATAAAGAGAGCCTATTGAAATATTTGACTGTAAATAATTTGATTTAGTAAGGTAAGAACCTTCAAAGTTTATTAAAGCGGGTTCAGTATTTTCGGTATGTGAATAATCGGAAGCTTCAAAAGAGAAATCATAAGAATCGCTTTGTGGCAAAAGAGTCAATTGCAAGGCTGTTAATGCTTTATCTCCAATAAACAGTTGTGGAGAAAAGGCCATAAAACCGGCATCCAGAGGGTCTATATATATTTCTGTAGAAATACTCTTATTATTATTTAAGATTAAGTTTTCCAGAGACAAAGTTCCGCTCAATTGTTTTTTTGCATAAGTAAAATCCAGCTGGGCAGAAGCATTTATTCTTTCTCCATCAATATTAAATTGTGATAAAGAAAGTCGTTTTTCGTTTCCACTTATCTTAAATGCTAAATCAAATCCTTGTGGAAATAACTCTGGAGGACAAGCAAGTTTTGTGTCAGATGAAAAATCAAGTTTCTTCTCCAGAATATTGCAGGCAAGGTTGGTATCGGTTGTAATTTTAATATTTTTTACAGTTGAAAGTTCCTTCTGCAATGAATTTACAGACACAATGGATGTAGGATAAAGGTCTTTAGATTTAACCTTTGCATTCAAATCCATTGTTTTAACATTAAAATTTGCAGTAATTGATAAAGGATTAACAGCCTGGATTGTATGAACATCAAATACATAATCATTATATCCAACATAAAGATTCAATTTATTAAGCTTAAAATCTCCATCAGTCAAATTAGCAAGTTTTAAATTGATTTGAGAATTATTTAATTCAGGTGTAATAGTACCATTTAATTTTAATGAACCTGTAAGATTATGCTTAAACTGTTTTGCCGAAGCTGTTAAATTAGAATCAAAATCAATTTCAAGAATTTCTTTATTGGCATTATTATTCAAACTGATGGTTTTAACAGCCATTAAAACGGAATAAGGGTCTTTATCATAAACAAAATCAAGATTCTTAAGTTTAATATTTGCCGGTAAAACCTGCTGAATTGACGAAATTTTAATATTTGAATCCATTCCAAACTGCAAATTTAACGACAGCAGAAGTTTTTCAAGATTATCTAAATCAAGGCGAATACCATCCAGCAAAACATGTGAAATTCCGTTTTGTATATCCAGTTTTAACAGTTTGCTTAGCTTAAATCCAACTTTGGCTTTCTTGATTTCTAAAATTTCTTCATCTTGAGAATTGTAAACACTAATTTCCTTCATTGAAATGCTTGATAAAATTGATGGAGAAAGGCTTTGATATTTTATAGTTAATCCTGTTTGCTTATATAAGAGACTTGTAATAGCTTTTACTTTTTTATCAAACAAATCGGACATAGAATTCCTAAGAGGAACACTTACTATAAGTGCTATTAAAATGAGAAAAAGTAAAATATATTTACGAATACGTCCAAGTTTGTATAAAGAGCCCATTTTAGCCAAAATATTATATCAAAATTTTGTCTCCATATATAGTACATTTTATTAAGGCTAATTATAATGAAAGTATGATTTTGAAGAATTTTATTGTTTTTGAAGGAATTGATGGAGCTGGTACTTCTACCCAAATTAAAAAACTTGTTGAAAGTAATCCAGAAAAATTTATGGCAACAGCAGAGCCAACATCTGGACCGACCGGAAAATTTTTAAGACAGATGCTTGCCGGAGATTTTCAGGTAGATGAAAGAACAAATGCCTATTTATTTGCGGCAGACCGATGTCAACATATTTACGGAAAAGACGGAATTATAGAAAATATAAACAAGGGAAAATGCATTGTTAGCGACCGTTACTTCTTTTCCAGCATGGCTTATCAATCTATTTCATGTGGACAGGAACTTCCAAAACTTTTAAATTCCCCCTTTCCTCTGCCTGAATACCTTTTCTACTTTCAAATTAATCCCGAAATTTCTTTGGGCCGAGTAAATGCCAGAAACGAAAAAAAAGAAATTTACGAAAAATTAGATTTACAGCAAAAGATTTCAAACATGTACGAAGAAATTATCAGTCAATATGAAAAAGATGCAGCAAACACAGGCATTAAAATCATAAGGATTGATGCATCCAAGGGTATAGATGAAATTGCAGCTTTAATTAAAAGCCATTTAGAAAATATCTAAATAAATAATTTCGACTTCCGATAATCAAAGTGTGAAAAAGCATTTTGTAAAAATTTTATTCTCAATCATTTTACTCACATTCCTTCCATCATCTTTATCGGCCTATATGGTCAAATATAAGGAAGACTGGTACAAGCTTTATCACGTTCATTATCAGCAATACCCGGATGATTGTATAGAAAACATTTACTGGCTGGAAAAAGCCGTTCAAGCTGACTTTTGTAATCCTCAGTTTGCAGATATTAAAATTGAAACAGAAAAAGAATGGGAAAAATACCGTTATCTTTTTCAAATGCATATAAACTTAAAACTTATTGAACAGCACCTTAGGCTTGGCAGGATCTACGACAAAAAGTGTATTTATTTTTATGACGCCCCATGGAAGGATGAATACCTAAACAATATGCAGAAGGCTTTATCTTGTTATCAGGCAGGACTTTATTACTGGCAGGAAGCAAAAGTATGGTGCGAAAAAGCAAATGCCGCATCTTTTAATTTTCTCTTTATAACCGGTAAACAAAACTGGGAAGATGAAAGAGAAAGAATTGCAAACGGTGATTTAGATTATGAAAAAATGCTTAAACGTAAAATTAGCCGCCTGGAAAAAAACATAAAAGAACTTAACGAAATGGATAAAAAATACTAATATAGTATCCGCTATGGGTACAGATTTAATTTCTATTGATTATCCTTCCGTTAATTTGGGAAGCAAAAAATCCAACATTTCTTTTATTGACGGGCCAGTCGATCTTGTAAAACTTTTTTTGGACAAGAAGGAAAATCCTATACAAAAACGTTTTTTTATTACCGATTCAAATGTAGCCAGCTTGGAGTGCTTGCAAAACTTTACAAGCAAATTTGATGATGGTGTTTACGAAAACGATTTCTTAATGGTAATTGGATCTGGAGAAAAATCTAAATCTGTTGAAACAATTCTTTCTATTGTTGCTGCTGCAGTTCAGGCCAATTTTACTCGCAAAGATATGTTTGTAGGAATTGGTGGTGGAGTTATCTGCGATTTGGTATCTTTTGCAGCATCAATCTACAAACGGGGAATTGAAGTTCAGCTTGTTCCAAGTAGTCTTTTAGCCATGGTAGATGCTGCTATTGGTGGAAAAACTTCCTGCGATTTTGGCGAATACAAAAATATAATCGGAACTTACTTTTCTGCTTCGAATATTTACTATTTTCCAGCATTTATAAAAACTTTACCCGAAAACCAATATAATTCAGGTTTGGCAGAAGCTTTTAAAACTGGTTTACTTTTTGATAAAGAACTTTACAACTTATTCAAAAATTCTACAGATAAGATTTTAAGCCGTGATGAAAATACTCTTGAAGAAATAATTAAAAGATCCGTAAAGGCAAAAGGCAATGTTGTAGCCAAAGACTTTTTGGATGAAAGTACAAGAACTCTCTTAAATCTTGGTCATACATTTGGAAGAGCCCTAGAAGACATTTCTGGACTTGGCTCAATTACTCATGGAGCTGCAGTTGCATGGGGAATTGGACGTTCCGTTGAACTTGCATTGAAAAAAGAATACTGTTTGCAGTCTTTTAGAGACGAAATTTTTTCTATCCTTGAAAAATACAATTGGGAAACAGATGCACAGCCTCAAGTTGCAAGAGGTGGTGGAATTGGAAGCCGTATGCTGCAGATTATGCACATGGACAAAAAAAATCTTACTGATAAGGTAAGAATTATTATTCTAAAAGGCATTGAAGAAGCTTTTGTAGAAGAAGTAGATGATAATGATATTCTGGCGGTACTTAAATAAATGACAGATAAAGAACACTATTTTGATTGGGCCGCAACAAGTCCTACAGATGAAGATATTTTACGTGAAGCCTTAGAAGAAAGTTTAAAAGACTGGGGCAATCCCTCAAGTTCTCATCAGGCTGGAAAAAATGCTAAAAGTCTTTTAGATAAAGCAAGAACTAGAGCTGCCAAGGCAATGGGAGTAAAAGAAGATAACATTTTCTTTACCTCAGGTGGAACTGAAAGTGATCAGATTCCCCTTCTTTCTGTTTTAACAAAACCAAACAAAGGTACTGTTTTAATTAGTTCTATTGAACATCCTGCTATTAGAGAACAAGCCCTTGCTATGAAAAACCTTGGCTGGAATGTTCTTTCTATACCAGCAGATAAAGATGGAATTATTCAAGCTCAGGCTGTACTTGATTTACTTACAAACGACACAATGCTTGTTTGTGTAATGGCTGTAAACAATGAAACAGGTTCTATCCAGCCAATCTACCAGATTGCAGATGCTCTTACAAAAGCCTGTCAGGGTAAGCGTCGTCCAAAATTCCATGTAGACTGTGTACAGGCCGCTGGTAAAATAAAACTCGATTTGAATTATCCGGGAATTGATTCAGCTGCTTTATCTTCACATAAAATTTGTGGACCTAGAGGAATTGGTATTCTTTATCTTAAAGATTCATTAGATGGATTTTTAAGAGGTGGTGGTCAAGAAAAAGGCATTCGTTCAGGAACAGAAAATGTTATGGGAGCCCTAGCATTTTCTAAATGTTTGGAACGCTATTACAACAAAGATAATTCAGAACAGGCAGTAAGAACTAAAAACTTTGCTGAAGCTCTTTCAAAACTAAAGGGGTGTACAATAATTCCACCAAGTCGTTTAGAAAAAGAAGAACTTTTTTCTCCTTATGTATTACAGGTGGCTTTTGACCATATACCTGGAAATGTAATGCTTAGAGCTTTGGATTCAAAAGGATTTTATATTTCAACTGGTTCTGCATGTTCTTCTAAAAAGAATAGCAGACCTGTTCTTGAAGCTATGCATGTAGATGCCAAATACAGGGAAACTTCTGTGCGTTTTAGTTTTGGACCTTCTACTACAAAAGAAGCCATGGACCAGTTATATGAGGCTGTAAAAGAAATTAATTCAACTTTTAACGGCTAGAAATAAATCATTTTCTGAATATAAATTGATTTTTATTCTTTAATATGATAATTTTCTTAAACTAATAATTAAAAATATTCAGGGATGGTTCTTCGCGATTTAAGTTTAGGGCTTTCCCTCTAAATCACAAGAAAGATAAAGATAATAGATTTATTTTTAAGGAGTAATTTTATGGGAGCACGTGGAGAACTTTTTACAACTCAGGTTTATCTTGATAACCGTTCATACTTTTTCAATGTAAAAGAAAACAGAACTGGAGATGTATTTCTTCAGATTGTAGAAAGCAAAAACAGAGATGGTGCTGAAGCAGACCGTCATCAAATTGCCATTTTTGCAGATGATATGCAGAAATTCCTTCAGGGAATGGAAAAATCTTTGGACTTTGTAGAAAAAGACCGCAAGCAGCGCCAGAAAGCCGCAAGAGAAAAGAAGGCAGCTAAAGAAGCAAAGTATGGACATGGAGAAGCTGCCAACGGCAAGAAAATTTACCGCGTAAAATCAGAAAAAACAGCTGCCAAAGCTGATGATGGAATAAAAAGAACTGGAAAAGTAATCCATATTGTTTCTAAAAAAGAAACTGAAAAAACTGACAACTAAGAAAAGCTTTTAATAATGAAAAGTCATACGCTGGATTGGTGAAGGCCCCAGCTTATGACAAATTTCCCGATGAAGTTTTGTCGGATATCCTTTATGCCCTGCGTAACCATATGCAGGGTATTTTTTATCCATTTCGAGCATAATCCTGTCTCTAGAAACTTTTGCTATAATTGAAGCTGCCATTACAGGTGGATATTTTCCATCTGCTTTAGGTTCTGCCCTGCATTCAATATCAACTTTAGGACACTTATTTCCATCAGTAATAGCATGGAGTTCATAGTCAGAAATATTATTTATTTTAAGATAGTCTGGAAGTTTTTTTAGCATTTCCTGGTAGGCAATTTGCATGGCAAGCAAAGAGGCCTGTAAAATATTAATTTCGTCAATTTTTTTATGATCTACAATTCCAAGCCCCCAGCAGGCTTTTTCCTTAATAATTTTTTCAGCTGCATTGCGTTTTTTTTCGGACAATTTTTTAGAGTCATTTAAAATTTCAATTGGAAAATCTGCTGGTAAAATTACAGATCCGGCTGTAACAGGACCAGCTAAAGGACCTCTCCCAGCTTCATCAAAACCAACAATCAATATTTTAGAATCCATAAGTTTCGTTTTCGGAAAGAGTTAAATTTCCAGGGGTATTTGTGTAAATAGGTTCAACAAGACTTTCAGACTGTAACTGCCCCTTGAACTTATTCAAAGTCAATTTTGCTTTTACCTTAAATAATTCGGCAATTCGTCCTATTTTACCACTTACCATAAATTCATTTTCGCTGGCATTTAAGTTACCTTCATTGGCCGAAATAATTACACTTGTTTCGGCAGAACTAGATAACTGAGACTTTTTAATTGAAAGTCTAGATTTTACAGATGTGATAAAAGAAAGATAATTTATGGCATTTGCAGAAGCAATTGTATCGGAAATATTTACAATTGAATTAAATGCATCAATCACACTTCCATTAGAACTAAAATTTAAAGCTATAGTTGAATTTTTAATTGTCAAAACGGCATTTTCAAGTTTGATTAAAGGTTGTTTAAAATCTTCTGAAGCTGTTTGATTTTGAATTCTACAATCGCTAATTTCTAAACTTGAAGATTTTACATTAATACAAGCTTGTGGACCAAAAATTATTCTTGCATCCCCGTTATTAATTATTTCAAAGTTAGAATCAATCTGACTTCTTTCATTTATATTCAAATCACCTTTTACACGAAGAGTAACCGCTCTTACCCCTTCCAATTCAGACAAACACTGAGCAAAAGAAGTAAAAGGATGTTCAATTGTTCCTTCAGCTTCATCTGGATTTGCAGACTGGTCATAATAGTAGCTTGACTGGTCAATAATCAAACTATATTCAACAACCTTACTCTTATTTTTTCCTGATTGAGTATAAGCACTTATTTTGTAATAGGCAGGTCCACTACTTCTTGGATTCCAGTAAACTGTATATTTAGAGTTTTTTACCTTTTTAAACTCATCTGCTTTGATATTTTTGAAAACAGAGGAATCAGACTTATAAACTGTATCAGATTCAGGGAAAATGTAAGGCTGACTAAGAGCAACGTATAAATCTGAATCTGAATCGGATTGAACTTCAATTTTTACACGATTTTTTGAGTAAAATGATTTAGCAGACGAAGTGATTACAGGTTCTGCAGGAGGTTTTTTATCAATTTCATACTGAGCAATAATCTTACCCTGGTAAACAGAATTAGCAAAAACACCAATATCCAAAAGTCCAGATGCTCTGTCTCCCAAAAAGACATCGGCTCCAATTTCTGGGAACAATTCCATATAATCATTTTTTTCTTTTGAAAAAACGCTCATGGTATAGGAATCATCACCATTTAAAGTATAAAGCAGACTTCCATCATCATTTTTTTTAATTTCAATCTGAGGTTTTGGAGGAAGGACAAAGAATTCAACAGGATTGCCTTCTTTGTAATCCAAACTCTGCCATGAAATCATATGACTTACGGAACGATCTATTACACGAGCTTCTTTTGGAAGACCCCAGTATTCTGAATCAATTTTATAAAGCAGATTTTGATCTGTAAAAGTAATTGTATTCCAGTCACTTACTGTAAATGGAACTTCTCTTTTGCTATAAATTCCAGCGTTTTGTGGAAATGTTTTTACAATAAAGCGGTATTTTATGTTTTTTTCTTTATCATAAACTGTACAAGGAACATTTCTAAGTAAAACTGACTTTTCGGATATAGAAAGATCAGTTCCCTGCAAAAAAGAATCTGGAGGAAGTCCAAAGGAATACATCAAGGTAGAAGGAATGGAAAATTTTGAACCAGAACTATAGCTATAAACACCTGTTTTATAAAAAGTCCTTACAAAATCTCTGTATGAAGTTCTTTGCCCATCATCTGGAATAACTTCATAACTTACACTAGCCTTTTCCTTTTTTCCGTTCTTAGAAACAAAACTTACATTTAGCTTTACCTGCTCTGTAAGATCTATTAAAACTGGACCATCGTAGGCAAAACCAAAAGATTCTGGATCAGAACCATCAAGAGAATAAAAATAATCCCCCTCTTCGGAGTTTTCTATAACAAGCATTTGTTTATTTGCCCAAACACCCGCTACAGGACTAAGAATTTTAATTTCTGCCATTAAAGGAGTTAGAGAAAATAAAATTGTAATTAAAAAGAGAGATAATTTTTTCATCATTAAGCTATTTATCTATTTTCTTAAAAAATGGTTCAAGAACTTCTCTTAATTCAGGATCTTCGTTGTAGTAATTTTTTTCAAGTTCTTCTTGAGTAAGACCAATAAGTTCGTGACTCATATAATGAATCCAAAGGTTATCTTCCGGCTTATTGATTACGATTTTACGGCTGTAGTAGTCAGGCTGAATTGGCAACTGTTCCTTGTAATAAGAAAAATACTTATAATCGTGAACAACAACTTTAATATCTTCACGAGGCATACCACGGCTATTCATTAAAGTTTCTACCAATGAATTAATAGTACGTCCAGAATCAAAAATATCGTCTACTAAAAGGATTTTATCTCCAGGACGAAGGTTCTCTGGTGGATAAGTCCAACCATCAATATAAACCTTAGTGTGCTGAGCAATATCGGAATAAGAACGTGCAACAACTCCGGCATATAAAACAGGGTGGAATTTTTCTACCTTACTCAAAACCTTAAAATATTCACTAATGACGTTTGCCATATAAGCACCGCCTCTAAGCGAACAGTAAATTACATCTGGAATAAAACCATCTTTATATATTTTATGAGCTAATTTTAATGCGTCATTACGAACTGTTTCGTATGGAAGAAACTCTTTCATTTTTTACCTCTTTTCTTCAATTATAACGTGTTTTTTTTGTATAGGGAAGATTTCTTCCTTTTCCAGCTTTACCACAATCTTTCCGTCAATGCAGGAAATTACAACCGCATTAAAGTCCTTACCGGCATTTAATAAAAGTTCCATTGATAAAGGATCTTCAATTTCTTTTCGTAAAAGACGTTTCATTGGACGGGCACCCATTGCAGGATTATAGCCATGTTCAATCAGATAGTCCTTAGCTTCATCATCAATTACAATTGAAAGTCCCTTATCTGCAAGTCTCTGATCAAGTTCAGCAATTTGAATATCCAGAATCTTAGAAACTTCATCTTTAGTAAGTGCATCAAACACAATTACATCATCAATACGGTTTAAAAGCTCTGGACTAAGAAGTTTTTTAAGTTCATTTAGAGCACCTGCCTTTATTTCTTCATAAGGCATTACTCCTTCCAGTGTTCCAAAACCAACTTTACCTTCATTTGTAATCTGACGAGCACCTGCATTACTTGTCATAATAACTACAGTGTTTCTAAAGTTTACAATATGACCAAGATTATCGCTCAGTTCACCTTCTTCAAGCAGTTGTAAAAGAAGATTGAAGATATCGGGATGCGCCTTTTCAATTTCATCAAGTAAAACAACAGAATAAGGATGACGACGAACTTTTTCTGTAAGGACGCCCCCTTCTTCATAACCAACGTATCCAGGAGGTGCACCGACTAAACGACTGGCTGTATGTTTTTCCATATAATCAGACATATCAATTCTGATGAGGGAATCTTCGCTACCAAAAAGGTATTTTGCCAAAGCTTTAGCAAGTTGAGTTTTACCAACACCTGTAGGCCCCAAAAAGATAAAGGATCCAAGCGGATGTTTTGGAGAAGAAATACCTGCACGTGCACGACGAATTGCTCCAGAAATAATACTAACTGCAGAATTCTGGCCGATTACTGTATTATGCAGTTCATCTTCCATGTGAATAATTCTTTCAGTTTCAGATGAAGTTAACTGCTCGGCTGGAATGCCTGTCATTTCGCTGATAATTTTTTCTATATCGCTTACGCAGACTCTTTTTTTGCCATTATTATTAATATTATCCTGCCAAACTTCGCTGTATTTTTTAAGTCTTCGTTTTAAATCAATAACCTTATCGCGAACTAAAGCGGCACTTTCATAATCCTGATTATCGACCAGGGCTTTCTTTTCTTCTATAAGAGAAGAAATGTTTGTTTCAAGTTCAGAAAGTTCGCTCGGTCTTGCTTCTTCCTGTATTTTTTTAGAAGCACCAGCCTCGTCCAAAATATCAATTGCCTTATCGGGCAAAACTTTTTCTGGAATATAACGGCGACTGAGTTTTACAATTGTAGGAATTACATCTTCATCATAAACAACATGATGATAGGCTTCGTATTTTTCTTTAATTCCTCTAAGAATATCTTCAGTTTCTTTATCACCAGGTTCTTCCACCTTTACTACTTGGAAACGACGCTCCAAAGCAAGGTCTTTTTCTATATATTTTGTATATTCTTTTGTTGTTGTAGCACCAATTATCTGAATTTCACCACGGGAAAGTGCTGGTTTCATGATATTGGAAGCATCCATAGTTCCTTCAGGACCGCCGGCACCAATAATTGTATGTAATTCATCAATAAAGAGGATGATATCTTTGTTTTCCTGCAATTCCTTCATCATCTTTTTCATTCTTTCTTCGAATTCACCACGATATTTTGTTCCGGCAACCATGGCAGCCAAATCCAATGACAAAATACGTTTTTTTAATAAATCCTGAGGAACCTGTCCCTGGGCAATATGCTGGGCAAGGCCTTCTACAATTGCAGTTTTTCCAACTCCAGGTTCGCCAGTCAAAACAGGATTATTTTTTGTACGTCGGGATAAAATCTGAATTACTCTATGAATTTCTTTATCGCGACCAACGACAGGATCATCTTTATTTTCACGGGCAATCTGGGTAAGGTCTCGACTGTACTCAGAAAGGAATGATTGTTTTTGATTATTTTTTGATTTATCTACATTTTGTTTCTTTGCAGACTTTTGTTCATCAAAAATACCAAAAAGGCCTCCGCCAGCATCATCATTTAAAAGACTGCGGAATACAGAATCAACAATACTTTCAGCGGACTTTTGTTTTATTGAAGAAAGGTTTTCTGACTGTAATTCCATAACAGTAAATCTGGCATCCATGATATTGTAGCCGGAATTAGTAAAAAAGCGGGCAACTATTCCACCTTCATCACGAATTGCAGCTAAAAGTAAATGTTCTGTTCCCAAATAATCATTATGAAGTGCAGAAGATTCTATATCTGCAATATCCATCAAAAATTGATATCGACGGCTTTTTGGAATTGTATCTAAAGTAGGATTATGACTTTCGTCCTTAAAACTTTCTTCAAGGTTATTTTTTAGTTTTTCTGGATCCAAGTCCAGTTTATCAAAAACCTTATAAGCTATGCCTTCCTTCATTTTTAGAAGTGCAAGAATAACATGTTCTGGCAACAATTGACTACTTCCAATTTTTCTAGCTTCATCCTGTGCCAAAACTAATAAAATTCTTTTTGCTCTAGGAGACAGATTTTTCATTGACGATTCCTTCAAAAGCTTGCTGAATTACAATCGTCCTCAATCTTTTTATTTGCAGGTTTTCGCTTTTTTTAATGTCGTCTTCAAAATTAAAATTAAAATTGTCGCACAGGTATTTTAAGTGACCAGACTTTGCCCTAAAATAAAGGGAATTAAGTTCGGAATCAGAAATACCTGAAATTAATCCTATATGAAGTCCCCATTTTACAGCAGACACAATACTCACACATTCTTCATAAGACAAAAGTAGAGAGTACAATGCCTTTGCGTAATTCTGCTTAAAAAAATTTAAGACTACTGTAGAATTATTATCGGCAAATTCTGTCCGAATCTTGCGTTCTGTTTTCAAAATTAATTTTCCTACAGATTGGATTAAGGCCATCTGGTCAAATTCGCTGCCTTCAAATGAGTTTGATAAAGAAACATCAAAAATAAAATTGGAAAAATCGCACAAATCTGACTGTCCGGGCTTAAAAACAGGCTTAATTTGAAGTTTTTTTTCTTGAATTAAAGAGATAAGGGAATCTAGCTGGCCCGAAAGGACGATAGAAGGAATTAAGATTCTTATAGAAATTTTCATTCCAGTTCCACAATCTTTTATATGAGATGTCATATATCCAAAATCGATAGAAGCCGCAAACTGTAGTTTTTCCTGTAATTTTTCGTCTACCTTAAAGATTTTTTCCATAGCCCTTTCACAATCAAGACCAGAAACAAAAGCAGAAAGTTTTATGTGATCAGACTCATTTACAAGGCAGGAAAGGCTTTCATCTTCATAATTAAAAAGAACTGCTGTAGGTTCATAACTTTCTTTTGGACTTTCCCCAGTTTTAGAAGTATTTTCTGCAGCACTTACTTTCTGTTCACTTAAGATATTTTTATCAATTAAAATTTCTTTGCCAGGTCTAGACAATTCTTTAAAATCCAAATAATGAAAACTGTCTAAAGATGAAAAGGCATCGTATACCAGAGAATTTACTCTGTAGCGGTCTTCATCATTCATTTTTGAAGGAAAAGGAAAATCTGCAAGATTACGAACAAGGCGAACTCTGGTAGATAAAATGACATCATTATCTGGACCTTTATTAGCAAACCAGGCAGACTCAATTTCTTTATTGTTCTTCTGGGTTTTCTGCGTCATGATTAAGCACCTTAAGATAATCTCGATAAAGAGCTGCCTTTTCGTATTCTTCTGCAGCCAAAGCTTCTTCCAGTTTAATTTGCATGGTCATTCGGTCTACTAAAGTTGAACGATAGCCTTTTATTCTTTTGGGAAGGGATCCCTTATATTCAGTTTCAATTCCGTATTGTTTTAAAGTATTTTGAAATTCACTCTTAAATGTATAATAGCATTCAGGACAACCAATATTTTGAGATTTTACTATTTGATCAAATGTTGAACCGCACACTCTACAAATCTTCATCAATTTATCCTCAATCTCTCTTTTTATACCTTCTTCTATAATCAGTTCTTTCGCAAAATTTCTAAAGGTGTTTCTTTGCCAGCCTTGTGGGCAGGTAAAAAAGAAACCAAAAATGAAAGAATAAGTACTCCAAGAAGAATTAAGAGAATCTGTTTTATTGGAATTTCAACAGGAATCTCTGCCAAATAATAAGCCGGATCCATAAGAACAATTTCAGAACCATGAAAAAGTCTTGTGAACAAGTTTATCAAATTTTCAACACCTTTTATAATCTGATTTGAAAAAATTGTCAAAATAATTCCAAGTGGAAGGCCAAAAATAATTCCGCCAATTGCACATGACATTCCAGCCAGTAAAAAGGAAAGACTGACTCCGGAAGGACTTGCACCAATACTTTTTAAGATGGCAATTTCCTTTTGTCTTTCCATAACAAGCATGATAATGGCAGAAGAAATGTTTACACTAGCAACAAGAATTATTAAAAGCATAACTAAAACAAGCATAACCTTGGTAGAAGAAAAGTTTTCAAATTCTGCAGAATGTATTTGGTCCCAGCGGTAAACATTTGCATAACGCCCAAAGTAAGAACTGCAATGTCTTTGAATTCTAACAAGATCGGTAGCAAAAGCATCTGCAGTTTCTATCATTATATTGTAGCTGGCATTTTCCAGCGATAATTTGTCGAAAGCTGTTTCCAGTGGAATAAAAACCCAAAATTGGTCTAATTCCTGATAGCCAGAAGAAATGATAGCACCAACTTTAAAACTTGTAAGTTTTGGAATGATTTTTTCATTTACAGAACGGGTCGTAATAACTCTAAAGGAATCTCCAACTTGCAGTTGTAATTCCTGAGCCATTTTTTTTCCAATCAGGGCGCAAGTCTGGCCATTTTTAAATTCAGACAAATCTCCATCAATAAATGTAAAGAGACTTTTGAAGGACTGATTTTTTTCAAAAATATCTTCCTCCACCGCCCTAATTTCAATCCCGCTTCTTACATTCTTTCCGGCGGCCAGTGCTGAAACTTGCACCTCCGGATAAACCTGCAATACTTCATCATCACTTTCTTTTAATCCCTGAGCATAAGAACAAAACTTTTCTGCGGTGGAATTAGAATCAATTCCAGCAGCAACATAAGCCTGCAAATGACCAGAAGAAAGCCCAATTATACGCTGAGTCATTCCATCAATCATTCCATTTGTAATTGAAAGAACAACAAACATTGGAACTATGCTCAAACCAATACAAATCATGGCACCAAAAAGACTTCGTCTGGCAGAAGATTTTTTTTCTGCTTTTGGAAAAATCAAACTTTTTGCAAACATGAAGGAAGTTCTAAGTGTCATTGCAATTTTCCTTCCACAATTCTGTATTGAAAATCCCCTTTGGAAGCAAGATTCATATCGTGAGTTACAAGGATTAAGGTTTTAGAATACTTATCTACAATTGAAAATAAAAGCTGACCAATTTTTTCGGCGTTGGCAGGGTCCAGGTTTCCAGTAGGTTCATCGGCTAAAAGCAGTTGAGGATTATTGATTAAAGAACGGGCTACTGCAACTCTTTGACGTTCTCCTCCAGAAAGCTGCGACTGTAAATGATCTTTTCTTTCGTAAACCCCAACATCCTGTAAAAGCTGTCCAGCCCTTTCGTAAGCTTCTTTTTTTGGCATACCTGCAATTAAGGCAGGCATTGCAACATTTTCAAGAGCAGTAAAATCTTTTAAGAGATAATGGAACTGGAATACCAGGCCCAGGTATTTTGAACGGTATTCAGAAAGTTGAGCTTCGGATAATTCATTCAAAATCCATTTTCCAGCCCTAACAGTTCCACTAGAAGCTTTATCAATACCGCCAATAATATTTAAAAGTGTAGATTTACCGCTTCCACTTTCACCTACAATTACAACTTTTTTACCGCTTTCTACAGTCAGGTTCAAATCTTTTAAAACAGTAAGACTTTCGCTTTCACTTATATATTTTTTTTCAAGATTTTCTATTTCTAAAATATTACTCATTGTGAAGAACCTCCGAAACAGTCATTTTTAAAACATTTTTACTTGCTGCCCATGATGCGAACAAAGGTGCTAAAATTCCAAACAAACTTATGGCAAAAACTTCTCCAGGAAAAATTCTTGCGGGAATAGATGCGTATAGTGAATATGTAGAATTTTCTGCTACATACATAAGATTTTGAGGATTAGTGATTGCAGTGATTATGTATTGAAAAAAGTACATTACTTTTGCAACAGCATTAAAAACATGGTCGGTATTCATGCTGATTAAGAGACCTAAAATTACACCAGAAATAGAGCCTATTAGCCCTGTAAGCAGGCCTCGGGTAATAAAAATTGATTTTATTTCCCATTTTTTGCCACCCAAAGCAGAAAGAATTGCAATTTCATTTCTGCGTTCAAAAACCAAACGTCTCATACCATTGTAAATGTTTATTGCAACCACAATAAATATGAGTCCTACCAGAAGTTTTAGCATGTCTTTTTCGATTCTCAGGGTTCCAAAAAAAGTTTTATTATAATAAGACCATGCTTCTATTTTTGCCATTGGAAAAGCTTTTCTTAAAAAAGCCAAACTATGACCATAAGAATTATAGTTTTTTAATTTAAGTCCCCAGTATTTTTTTGCAGAAGAACCAAAATATTCCTTAGCAGCATCTAAATTTACAAAGGCGTAAGAATTATTAATTTCCTGATAGCCACTTGTAAAAATACCAGAAACAGTAAATATTCGGTCATTTGAAAATAGGTCTACATCAGAACCGCCGCTCATCACCATAAGATTTACAGAATCTCCCAAATGAACTCCAAGATTTCTAGCCAGACTAGCTCCCAAAACTATAGAATTCTTTTTAGAAAAGTCAAAACTGCCACTAATAAACTGCATCTCTTTTCTAAAACCAGAGTCTTCATCATATACATTTTGATTAAGAGCTCTAATTAAAACTGATGTTGCACCACCTTTTTTCCCTGTTACAAGGGCCTGGGCTTCATAAAATGGTGTATAGGATACAATCTGCTTACTTTCATTTAGTTTTTGGATAAGAGAACTTTCCATTTCTTCCGGAAATTCTTCAATTCTAATATGATAAGAGGACAATTCCAGTATGGAATCTATAAAACTCATCTGAAAACCGTTCATAACGCTCATTACAACAATAAGAGTCATAACACCAAAGGCAATTCCCAAGGTGGCCAAAAAAGAAGTAACAGCTGAACGACCGTTTCTATCAACTCTTGAAAAACGTTTAGAAACTATAAAAATCCATTTAAAACTCTGAAATATCGTTTTTTTCATAATTTCTAACCCTTACAACCTTCATTTTGTTGTAATAAACATCCTTAACCCTAAAACTTTTTTCATAATAGGATTTTACAGAAATATCATCGCTAAAAAATGTCTGACTGGTGTAAGTTCCTTTTTCGGAACTATACTTAGTTTTCAGTTTGAGTTCTCCGTTTTCCAGGTATTCAAGGTCAGGAGGAATGCCTTCATCATTATAAAAGTATTTGTATTTTTTTTGAAAAGTATCTGTTCTTTTTTTGTAATTTTCTGAATAAGAATAATATTTACTTTCCTCTTCCGCTATTCTTTTATCATCATAATAGAGTATGTGTTTTTCAGAAATCAGATATTTATTTTCATCCTTGCAGAAAAACTTCTGGACATTTTCCAAAAGTCCATCTGGCCCATATTCATAAATAATTTGATTTTGATCTGTGTCTAAAACTGTTTTTAGCAGGGTAAAAGTATCATTCAGATAAAGATAGGTGTAAGATTCCTTCAGTTTTGCCGATTCGTAATCCTTATAATTCCAAACTTCTTTTTTTGTAAGCCTATGATTTAAATCATAAAAATTACGTTCCAGCTTATTTTTAGAAGAATGAACAAGAGTAAATCCTTCATCACTTTTTTGAGGAATTAAAAGTTCATCCCCATATTCCATAAAGCCAAGCTGATTATCTTTATCTGTAATAATTTTCAGGAAAATTTCTTCTTCTTTAGGCTTTTCGGAATCTGAAAGGTCTTTTTCCAAATCGCCAATTTCACTGGCAATTCTTTTTTCTTCGGCAATTACCTCTTCATCATCTGGAAGGCCTTCTTCATCGGACATTTCTTCACCCTCGGACATTTCTTCTCCACCAGGCATTCCTTCTCCTCTAGGCATTCCTTCTCCACCAGACATTCCTTCTCCAGGCATTCCTTCTCCGACCAGAGCGTCACTAGAGTGTCCTTCATCCACTTTCGACTCATCCAGAACTTTTGAAGGCTTTTCCTTATCATCAACTTTTACCGAATTATTTTTTTTCGAACACGATAAAAGCTCAAGTGAAAAAACGAGGATAATTGCAAATGTAAAAAAAGATAATTTTCTTTTCAAATTCTACAAACCTAAAAATTCATTTATATATTCTTCTGGATTAAATTCCTGAATATCAGGGTATTTTTCGCCAGTACAGATAAAGGAAACTGGAAGTCCAAGTTCTTTACCAATTGTAAAAGCTACTCCTCCCTTGGCAGTGGAATCATATTTAGTCATGATTAGGGCGTCCAATCCTACAGCCTCGTTAAAAACTTCTGCCTGACGCAAAGCATTCTGTCCTGTAGTAGCATCTATAACAAGGATTTTTTTATAGCAGCCAGGATCTGCTTTTGAAGCACAAGTCTTATCTATTTTTTGTAATTCCCTAACAAGATTTTCTTTATTATGGAGACGGCCAGCTGTATCTGCAATTACAAGACCATTTCCCTTAGCTCTGATTGCCTGAGCCGCATCAAAAACAACTGCCGAAGGATCTGATCCATGCTGATGACTTACAACACGCACTCCAATTTTATCTCCATGCATAGCAAGTTGTTCAATTGCAGCGGCACGGAAGGTATCAGAAGAAGCTAATACAAGATTTTCCCAGCCTCTTGCCTTAAAAAGATTTGCTAATTTTGCAACCGAAGTAGTTTTTCCAACTCCATTTACACCAAGCACCATCCAGACATTTACCTTATCTTTTTCTGGGGTAAGAGAAAGTTTTTTTACATCTCTAAGAAGCAGCTCTTTTAGTTTCAAAATAATCTGATTTTCATCGGTGATTTTTTCCTTTGAACAAACGTTTTCAAGTTCTTCTACCAGGAGATAAGCGGCCTTAGCTCCTATATCACCTTCTACAAGTAAATCAGTCAATTCATCATAAAAATCTTCATTGATAGATTTTTTTCCTGAAAACAAAGATTTTAATTTTGCACCAAAAGATTCTTTCATATTTATTCCCCTATTTTCTACTAGACTTTTCTTCAGTTTTTTCAGATTTCTCTGTATTTTCTATATTTTCTGTACTCATATCTTCATCATCATTTTGTGTTTGCACAGTTTCCTGACCTCCATCTAAATCTAAAGGAGGCACATAATAGGTTTCCTTACCATCTTTAACGGCCTTAGCCTTTTGCGGCAAAACGGAATCAGCAGCAACAAGATAACGAACCAATTCATAAACCATAAAGGCACCACATGCTATTGAAACACACTGACATACATTACTTGCCACTTGCCAGGTATTTGCTTCGTTATAACGAACATTTCCGGAATAATAAAGTTTTACTTCGTTCATTAAATTACCATAGGTATAAAAAGTAGGAATCAATGAAACAATTAACATTGAATAAGAGGCATAGAACCATCTTCGACGAACATCTATATATTCATCACGATCCCTTGGTTTTGGCTTAATAGAAACAAAACTTTGATCGTAATAAAGGTCTTCTGGCAGGTAGAAGAAATCTGTATGACCATCTTTATCAACAAACTGTCCCATTATGGCGTTTCCATTAATCTTAATCCGGGCCTTTTTTGAATCAACTTCCTTTGCAAGCTGGGCATTTGCAAAAATTTCACCTTCAAGCGGTTTAATCAAACCAATTTCAATATGACCTTCAACAACTGGCTGTAAATTTACCTGAATCTTATAGTTTCTATTGCCTTCAAAAACATAATTTGTAGAAATTGTTTTATAACCTTCACATGTAAACTCAAAATTATGCTGACCGGCTTCCAAAGTAATACTTTCTTCATTTGATACCTGCAAAACATCATCTATAAAAAATCTGGTATTTTCCATTGCCGCTTCTGGAGTAATTTCCAGATTTATTTTAACAGGCATTGCATTAGTAAAAAGAGGAATCATTTGACCGACTAAACTAGTTGTAAGCAAATCAATTTCTTTTAATGTACCAACTTCCATCAGACTGGCAATTTTTTTACAACCAGGATAAAGATAAAGATCAAGTGAAACAGAAATAAAATCGCCATAAGAAGAAATTGAACCGGTTATAAGCAAATTGATTTTGCAGGAATTCATTTCTTTTTCAAAAGCAGGACTATCGTATTCTTTATTTTTTACAGACTGACTGGGAACGTAAAGCTGGGTAAAATCATTTTTATAAAGGCTAATATCTTCCTGTTTTATAACATTTTCATCTTTTATAAAAATACGGTGAAAAAGATTCTTTATTAATTCCAATTCCGTATTTTTATCATCAGAAAGTTTTTTTAGCTCATCACTAACAAGTGCCATATTATCTTCACATTCATTCTGAGCTTTTTTTAATTCTTGTAGATTTTCTTCAATTTTCTTTTCAATTTTTTCGATATTTTTATTCTGATCCCTGGTTTTTGACATTAAAACTGCCGGACTGTAATTGTAGAGCATAAGAGCATCTTTCTTCTTATATTCATTAGACAATTGCAGATAAAGAGACTGGCGGGCAACTTGCAGTTTATAACGTTCTCTTTCGTAACTTTCATCAGGAAGAACATTTCTTTCAAGATTCTTACTTATTTTTTCCAGAATAGAAATAGGAATCATT
>OCTW011577641.1_pt1 | contig 43314 bp, 38 predicted proteins | sample 1539671 | NCBI WGS metagenome assembly OCTW01 (sample SAMN02144230, study PRJEB22623) | gut metagenome | biome: sheep rumen | host: Ovis aries | place: New Zealand
GGTGGTTGCCACCGTCCTGATGACCGCTCCGGCAGACACGGCAAACGACATATAGTTGGCGTAGGCCGGTTCTGGCACAATGATCTCGTCGCCCGGGTTCAGGCAACTCATAAAGGCAAACAGCACGGCCTCACTGCCACCACAGGTGATGATAATCTCATCTGCATCCAGCTTTATCTGGTAGCGGTCATAGTAGTTCACCAGGGCCTTCCGCAACGAGCGATAGCCCTGCGAAGGACTGTATTCCAGCGTCTTTCTGTCAATATGCTTCAGCACATCCAGCGCCTTCTGTGGCGTGGGCAGGTCCGGCTGACCAATGTTCAGCCGGTATATCTTCACGCCCCTGTCTTCTGCGGCGTAAGCCAAGGGTGCGAGTTTTCGGATTGGCGAAGCGGGCATCTCAATACCCCGCTGCGAGATTTGTAATTCTTGCGACATATATAAATTTCTGCGTTTTCAGCGATTTCTGCGAAATCCTTTAACTCCTATACAGCGGGAAAAACTTGCTCTCCGGATTGAAGTCCGGGTCTTGCTGAGCACGTATCGCCACAAGCTGGTCATATTTCTCCTGGTCAAAAATCTCTTTGCCAATGGAGAACTGATAGTCTGAATTCTTGTTGAATGCCGCCTTGAACTTATACAGATTATCTTCACCCGAACCTACACCACCGCCAAGGTGGAAGGTCTTGCATCCCTGCTCATAGCCCCACAGTGCCGCCTTATAAAGCAGCAAGTTCGAGGGTGCCAAATTCCTGTATTCTATATCCGACCCGCTCAGGTGGTAGTTCAGCCGCCCGTTTGCGAATATCATGATCGACATGGCGATGGGCCGTCCTTCATACATCGCGTAGAACATCTCATAGTTATCTTGCAGGTCACGGTCAATGCTCTCGTAGAACGGACGCTTGAAGTAGTAATACTCCTCAGCATGGTCTTTGTCCATTGTGGCGTTGTAGATCTCCGTGAACTGGTCCAGCAGGTCCATCCCTTTCCCATGCTCGATGGTGATGCCATTCTTCTCCGCCTTGCGAATCATATTGCGGTTCTTGCTGATGATGTTGTCCCAGATGACCTCCGGCGACTCCAGGTCAAATGCGATGGTCTTGCCCAGGTCTATCACGGTGTCCGTGAACTTCATGTTGACGGCATTGGCCAGCACGGGGTGGTAGCGCACGAAGTTGTCCACTATCCCCTCCGCTTTCATCTTCTCCACGTAGGCCTTCCAGAATGTCTGGCGGTTGGCTTCAGAGGTATCTCCGTCGAACAATACGCCACCGTAGCCGTAGGGTGTTACACTGTCGTACACGCCTTCCAAGGCCGTCTTTCTCTGCATATACACATAGATGGCCCGCAGTCCGTTGTCTTCATAATACAGAAGATACGGATCTCCGTCACCGTGTATCTGGAATGCTTTCACATACCCGCTGAGATAATAAACATCATATTGAGAAAAACTCTTTACGATGTCATCCCACTGGGCATTTTCTTCAATAGAATATAGTTTAATCATAAGAGTCTTATTCCTTCTTCATAATAGCTGCTACAGGATCCCCTTCCTCGGAAGAGTAAATCATATAGTTGGTATGCTCCATGTCGTTTTGCGTCAATTCAGGCAGTTCATCCGTAATGAAGTTCTTCTCCCAACACCACGACTCTTTCTCACAGGTATCGAAGATTGGTTTCAGATATCCCGTTTGCTTGACAACATAGTAAAGACCCGAATAGTGATGCTTAAATGAGTTGACATCAATAGGTTTCAAATCGCCTGTTGCCGCTTGTGCAACCGCCGCAATAATATCAAATCCCGTACTCAGTTCCACCATGGGCCACCAGATATGGTCTCCACCGGGACGGGCATTAAACTCAATCAGATACACCTCACCTTTGATAATCTTGATCTCTGTATGGCAGGGGCCATTGGTTATTCCTATAGCGGTTAATCCTGACGACACGCCACGAACTACCTTATCCCAAATGTCCTTAGACAATGGTGCTGGCTGGTGATGTCCAAGTTCCACGCAATGGGGTGCCCCACTACTGTCTTTCTGGGTTATCTGAACAATCGTGTGCTTGCCTTTGAAAGTGATGCTCTCCACACTGCATTCCATTCCCCCATCCAGGAACTGCTCTGCAATGATAACTGGCGTTGTTCCTTTACGGAAGCTCTCTTTAGCATAGTTGAACGCCTGTTCCAATTCGCTAGCATCCTTCACCACAGTGATTCCTCGTTTGCCACCAAGATTAATAGGCTTCAGAATCATAGGGTACGGAACATCCGATTTCTGAATATCTTCAATACAAGTAGCCTCAACATACTTTGGTGACAATAATTCCGTCAGCCCCTTGATACATTCACGGTTGCGGTATTTGTCTGTGATAACCTTGGCCACTTCGTATGGTATACCGAGCAGGCCTAACTTTTCTGCAACGTATGCAGCAATAGGAACGGAAAGTTCTGTCGTAGCCACAACACCACTTACACCTATTTCCTTACATATTTCAGCTATTCTGTCTTTCTCAAAGATGTTGATTTCGTGGAAGACATCTACTTTAGTCTCATCCACTTTTCCATCAATCATCGAGAAATAATGACCTTCATATCCCAAGCGATGACAAGCCTCACCAAAGTATGAAGCCATTACGCCCCCGCCTATTATTGCTAGTTTTTTCATATTCAAGTCACTGAATTCCTTTTTCAGAAAGAATTTTCACTATGTCATTGTAACATCTCATTTGACCGATCTCCTCGGGTTCAAGACTTATATCAAATGCATCCTCTAATTCTACCACCAGATTAAGTTGTCCCATTGAATCCCATTTTTCACAGTTCTCTTGAGAACACTTATTATCAACACTTTCGAGTTCAAATACGTTCTTTAATATCTCAAAAATTTTATCTTCCATAATTATTTCATTTTTATATGGTAATACTCCTTAATACTTAAATCAGCATTCTCCAAATCTAATGCATATGTCTTCTTTCCATCAGTTTCTTCTGTCAAGCAGGCGAATCCACACTTCTCATAGAAATCCTTCACCTGAGCGTTCTTCGCTGTCGGAACATACTTTGCTTTCACTTCCGTAATTCCTTGATTCCTTAGTTCCAATAGAATTCGCTTGATGAAGGCCACCTCAATACCCTTACCCAGAATGCGGCAACTCAACAGGAACGTATCGACCTCTAACTCTTCTCCATTCACCATCACACACCCCGTAATCCCATTATCACCAAACTTATCTGCGACACTGATGCACCAGATCTTCCAACCCTGCTCCACAAACTGCCGCACATCAGCATCAGTATAACGCTTAGTAGTCAAATTAAACTGGTTGGTCTTCTGTGTCATCTGGGCAATACGTGGTATATTGAACTCATTGGCCGCTTCAATGGCTATCTGAATATCCAGACTCTCCAAGAACGAATCGAAGTCCACAAAACTCCGTTGAGCCCGTGCCCGCTGAGCATTAGCCTTGTACTGTTCTGTTTTTTTCTTGTCCTCATTGGTCACAGAATATACCCTAAAGTATTTCTCCACCAATTCCTTGAAGAACACCGGCAATTCGTATGGTTGTGCAGGAAACTCCGGCACTTCTACCATAGGAAGCATCTGCTTAATCAGTTCCCGTTCCGTAGGATTGTCATCCACAAACACAAAGCTGTCCAAACCGATATTCAGTTCCTCTGCTAATTCCTTGATATTAGTGGCCTTGTCCACCCAATTGATGCGCCATGTGGCAAAGTTGTCTTTCTTCAGTACCATGAAGGGATTCTTCTCCCAGACCTCCAGCACATCAGCCTCGTTGTTCTTCGAGCATACAGTCAGAATCACTCCTGTCTTGCTCAGTTCCAACAGAGCCTCTTGCCAGTAGTGAAACGCCTTTCCAGGATAGTCACCCCCCAGCTTGATGCCCTCAATGCCATCTTCACCGAGCACACCACCCCAAAGGGTATTGTCCAAGTCAAGTACCAGGCATTTTTTGCGCTTCAAAGCAATCTCGTCCAACTTCCGAGACCACCATGCCATAAAGGGTTTTGTCACTTTCGGGTTCATCCCCATCTGAGAGATAAACCAAAACTTCCAGTCGAACACCTCTTCCGCAGGATATTGCATTGTGAACTCCCGTATATCCAGCAGTTTCACATTGCTATGACTTCCCGCAGCCTCCATCAGGGCATTATTATACTCAGCGACCGCTGCCATCAGTTCTGTACCCGAGGTGAAAGGCACGTTATACGCCCCTTCATCCATCGTCAGAACAATGAACGGTTTTACAGCATCCACCTGTGCCAGAACGAACGAAAGTTTCTGTGCATAGCCTCTTATCTCCGAGCATAGTACCTCCTGGTCGTACTTCACAGGCAACTGGTAGAACCACACATATCCATCCACATCTGTAGGTACAAACGAGATGTCATCATAACCGCTGAAAGTGTAGTCTTTCGGGAAAAACCTTTCTACAGTATTGTTTCTAAATACAAACATAGTTGTTTTTATTTGCTTTTGGCAAAGCGCCTGATTATTCGTTTAAGCTCATAATCACCGGCCGCCTTATGTTCTTGATAATCCTTATTCAATATTGACATCAAAGACAAATCATAATATCGGCCGTTTTTATATACTGCTTCTCTCATAACACCTTCTTTTTGAAAATAGAATACATCGGCAATTTTGTTGCTCGGAAGATGCTCTGTTATAGCTGTATCAGAGAATCGATTCATATTTAATCTATCGAAAACAAAATCTAGAACAAATAAATACGACTCAATCCATGCAAGACCATTATGATATTCTGAATCGCCAATAACGATCCCACCAAACTCTGCAGCTCTATTAATATAGTGGATGTTCGTTATAAAGGCATATCCAATCATTCTATTATCCTTAACAGAACATATAGCCCAATAGTAGTGAAACTGTGAGCTCTCTTTTCTATTATTGACCCATTGTTGGCATTCCTCTCGACTCATTCTCTTATTAAGACCAACACTTAATTTCTTAAGTTCATCATCGTTCATCCATTTGTAAATGAGTTCAGCATCTTCCGGCTCGAAAGCTCTAAAAAAAACAGTATTATTCATATTAAATCTTTTTTATTACTTCAACTATTCTCTCCATATCATCAAGACCATAGCGCTGATCAATAGGAATGCAGAGCAAATGCTCATACGCGTTCTCAGCGCCCACACATTGTTTGGGCTGTTTATCGTCTTTAGGCCACACAACCGGTGCATAAATCGCATTCGCCACCAAGTGTTTCTGAAGTACTCCCCTATCATCAACCAATACAGGGAAATACAGAGGGACCTCTCTATCCTTAAGAGTGAACACCGGCTTCGCGTGCTGCTCGAGTTTCTGGCTCAACAATTCGAAATTTGCTCTGCGTTTACTCTTGAGTTCGTTCACATTTAAGTCTGCTTGCACTTTAGCAGATGTTTCAGAGATACTATAAATTTCCTCTTGGTTATCTAATATATCTTCTGCAGCGCGATACATTGCCAGCATCTCACCTTTATCGCCATTGTACTCAAAGAGGTATCTATACTTGGCATACGATGCCTTTATCTTTGCTTCTTCTAAATCCTTATCTGGACTTTGAGGTTTCTCGTTAAAAACACCTTCACGACAGACTGCAAAACCTCCATCTGGCGTTCCCGTCCATTTCCTAATACTTCCTACCGTAAAATCAGAATCAGCTCTGGAAATATCACTGTATAAACACTGTGTGCAATCCTCAATAGTGTATTTACCCAGTTCCCGCAGAACCTCACACATCCTATCCACCTGTCCATCGAGTGTATCGGATCCAAAGTAACGGTGAAATAGAACAACAGAAGCATCATGCTTGATGACGGTTTCCAAGATGGCATCCGATGTGGTCCTCAAATCTCGTTCCACCGGATAATAGTAAACCTCATAACCTGATTTCAAGAACGGTTCAAAAACCGTATCGCAGGTAAAGGACGGAAGAACTGCAACCTTCTTGATTTTGGGATTTCTTTTTTCTATCGCGTTTATAACAAACTGGATGGCAGAACGTCCCGTAGAGAGCCATGAATAGTCACTCCCTTTGCAGTTAAACTGCTCTGGAGTTCCTAATGGCTTCGCGTCTAAAACCTCATTAGGATTAAGCCAAAAATTACTTCCTATTTCACTCAGCATTTTTCTTATTCTCCATTATTTCCAAAATTCTGGGGAGATAACCCAAATCATCTATATTTTTCATATCAGCATTGCCTTCGCCTACGTCAGAGCGTTTCAACACATTGACAACAGTCATCCAAATAATCTTGATATCAAGCCATAATGAGCAGTGGTCAACATACCAAACGTCGTATTCAAACTTCTTGCTTAGTTTCAAATGATTCCTTCCATGTACCTGTGCCCAACCTGTTATACCAGGCCTCACCTCCATGCGTCTTTTCTGAAAGTCACCAAACACCCAAAGATATTCCGGGAGCAACGGCCTTGGCCCAATCAATGACATATCTCCCTTTAGGATGTTGAACAACTGCGGTAATTCATCAATACTGGTACTCCTAACAAACCTTCCCACCTTCGTCAGTCTCTGCGCATCGGGCAGCAGCTTTCCTTCCGCATCCCGATCGTCCGTCATCGTCTTGAACTTAATCACACGGAATATCTTTCCATCCTTCCCCGGCCTATCCTGCGTAAAGAACGCTCCGGCCCCCTTGTTCGCAAAGTGCAGCCAGATGGCCACAATGGCCAGAAACCACCATATCAGCAGCAACGCCACCAATGCAATGGTGAAACTCAATACTCTCTTAAAAAAATGTTTATACATAAAGTTTTATTCTGTTTTGAATATAAATCCTGTTGCATACCACCATAGTTGTTTCCAGACGTTGGTCTGGTACACCTCTTCATACTTCCACCGATAACGGAACATATTTCTCACCAGATGAATTCTATTTGCCCAGCCGCTCTTACCTGAATTGAACACATAGTCCTCATCATATAGCGCACTCTTCATAATCCTCTCCGCATAAGGGCTCTCAAAACTTTCTGTGTTTTCCGTGCTTTCTGTGTGACATTTTATCCCAAACCATCGTCTCGCAATCGTATTCATCGCCTCCGCAAACACCCGCAGGTGATTCCTCTCGCAGAAGCCCCAAAACGCCTCCCAGTCCACATCCTGCTGGTGCGCCTTCAAGAACATCACCCAGTCCACTATCTGCTTCAGCCTCAACCCTTCACTCACAAAATGCGCGCAAGCGTGATAGGTCAGAAACATTGCCGTCCATTGAACTGGAGGCATAACGGCTATGGATGTCAGCGGTTTGAACAATGAAGCATCCACCTTTAGGGCTTCTTCCAGTTCTTTCTCCAACTGTTTACCACGCTTTCCATCCCTTGTATGCACAAAGAACTGATGGTTTTCAAAGGTTTCGCCCTTATAGCTTATCACCGAATGCTTGTACCAACTCTCATCCACCTTGGCTCCCGCAGCCCTTGCAATGTCATTCCCAATTCGATACGCCTCCTTGTCGTCATTAAGGTTATCGTTAGGGTTAATGTTACAGTTGAAAAGGTAGCAGTCAATATCCCCCGGACTCCTATGCTCCGGCTTCGGATACATCGTGCCGTTCGCCTGTCCCTTCATAATCATCACCCTACATCCATTCACCTTCCATTTCCCTGCCATCTCCTCCATCACTGCCACCTGCTGCCGGTTCCGCTGCTCTATCTGCAAGGCTTCTCCAATCCATTCCAGCTTCATTTCTGCTGGCAGGTTATATTCAGAAAGCGACAATTGGTTTATTCCATCAAGAACGATTGCAGACACACCTTGCTTAACGGCCATATCCTTTATTGCTGTCCATTCTTCTTTAGAGAGTGATGCAAACTCAGAAGTGTCGATGTCTTTCACATCGGTTATCTGCAAACCTAATTGCAGAAGTTTAAATAGTTGCTTCATTTAGATGCCACAGCCGCTTCAATTACTCTTATCTCTTCAGCCGCCAATTTCTTATAGTCAAATCGTTTAGCCGCATCTCTTACCCGCTCACACATCCCGTCATAACTGGCCCGTGGCTGTTCCGCTACATCGCGTATCGCCTGCACAAAGGCCTCCGGCGTCTCTATATCCCGTGCAATACCCAGCTGGTTGTCCGTGATCACATCATCGTAGGCAATATTCACATTGCATACGATAGGCTTCCCGGCCGCCAGATACTGGAACATCTTGCCGCTGCTCACACCCATATATCCGAACCCCTTCTGGTAGTTCATGATATTCACCGTAGCCTGGCTCACAACCCATGCACACTCGCACAGCGGGATGCGCTTCTCCTTGAACACTACATTCGTGATGCCCTCGTCCTTCACCTTCTGCTCCAATTCCTCGCGGTCTGCACCGTCACCATAGATGAAGAACCTGTAGTAGTCAAGACTCTGCAGCAACTTCGCCGCCTCTATCAGCGTATGCACGTGGTTGGCCCGGTTGATGCTCCCCAGATACACCACTTTCAGCGTCTTGGGGTCGTGCAGGTCTTCATCCTTGCGGGGCCAAGCCTCACGGTCCTTGTCAAACTGCTCCAGATCCACTCCGTTGTTGATGTAGTGTACCTTGCTGAGGTCAATCTTTCCGCCCGTCTCCGCTGTCCATCCCATATCCTTGATATGCTGAATCATACCCGCAATGGTGAACACCACCTGATCCGCCTTCTGATACAGTTTCTTCTCTATACAGTAGAACATCTTCAGTGCCGGATTTCTCCGCGACACCAGCCCCAGATGTGCAAACACATCCGGCCAGGCATCCCACGCCTCAGCGATATACTTCGCACCCAGCTTCTTTGCTGCCCATAGGATTGGATAGTCAAATGGCGTATGGATGTTATGCAGTATTACGTCCGGTTTCTCAAACTCCTTGCAATGCTTGTATATCTGCCAGGCGAAGTTGAAAATGCTCTTCATACGTGCTACACCATTGCCTACATAGTGCAGAGCTTTCACCCGAACGAACTCCAGTCCGTTCACAGTCTCGCGCGTGAACAGCGGTTCCGTCTCCGCCCCATTATAGTTGGCATAGAAGGTCTGCACCTCCCAGCCCTTGGCCATGAAATGCTTTGCAAATTCCAAGTACCGCGGATTCGTACAATCCGGCCCCGTATAATAATTGACTATCCAGATGCGCATAACTGTATTTATATATCTGTTGTGGTCTATGATTTTATATCATACTACGATTTGACTACTCTTCTGTAAAAAATTTATATCCTAGAAACTTAGTTCCGAACCACTTCATAAACTTATGACCAAAGGGTATTCTTCCACACCAACGTTTAAAGTCATAGTTGAACTTCTGCTTTCTGGTCATAACACTTCTCTTTGACGTATCTATCTCATATCCTCGCTTTCTGAAGTCTTCAATTACAGGCGGATAGAATTTTCCTTGTACAACGACTGGTATTTCGCTAACATTAAACGAGATTCTGTCGTCCACTAAGATAAGACCATCATAGCCCTCTTCGCTTGCCGCTTCAGCGCAGCGGTCTGCTTCAAACTTCCATGCGCTATAATCACCTTCACCTAACTTCTCTAACAGGTAGTTCTTATCCCATATTGCTGCAGCGGTATCAAGTCCATAACGCAGATGCTTATCAATAACAATGAGGTGGTCTGCATAATACACCTTATTGGGTTGATTGATTTTGTGTTTGAAAACATTTCCTAAATCGAGGAAATCAACTTTCTTTTCAAGCATAAAGTCAACAAGCCCCTCAATTCTTTCATTATCAATCGTAGCATTGATATAATAGTCTTCCAAGAAAACAGCGACCAAAGAGTCCTCTACGGTCTGCACGGCTTTTCTGAATCGACCTGCCCAGTTAAACTCTTTTCCACACTTGATTACTCCAACATTTTCACGTTCATAATCCTTGCTTTCTGTGACGACATACCACTGATAGGGGCAGTCTGGCCAAAACTTCTCTTTCAAATTAAAAAAATCGTCCCACAAATCGCTGTAAGCGTCACAGGACAAGACCAGCATGGTCATTTTCTGTTTATCTTCCATCATATATAAATACTCTTTAGTAAAGGCTGCGCATAATGATTCCATAGCCATATCAACGGTATAAGGCAGAGGAGAACTACAACATCAGCGATTACTGCATATAACACATTCGTTTCAACGGGAAAATCTCCTAATAACTTCGTACCTACAAATCTCACGATTCTTAATATAGGTTGGTGCAAGGCAAAGATTATCAGTGTGTTACGACCAAGTTGCCCCCCCCCAATTCTATTGGTTATCAACGACTTACATAACACAACCAATCCAAATGTCCCTAAAAACGCCAAGATTTCAAAGCCCACAATATTCCCATATCCACAGGTTGCTATGTTGATATGATTATCCCAAACTGGACTCAAAAGCACATAAAGAACAATCAACAACACCCCCAGTAAAAGCCGCTGCCATGAGATGTTGTTCTGAACTCCTTTCTTTAGTAGCAGTTCCCGGCACAAGTTACCCACCCAGAAAAATTGCAGAGTCACCATTGCAATGTTAAGACACCATGGAAAGTTGCTCTTAATCATCAAACCTATCAAGGCAAGTAACGCAATGACCACGAATTGTATCCATCGCTTTTCAAGACGACTCACAGCATAAAACAACACCTCTGTCATAAACAGGCAAGGAAGGAACCAGAGTATTCCATTGTGATCCATCAATCCGTGCCACTGAGCGCCATAAACCATTCCCACCAACGGCTGCCACCATTCCAGGTCGATTGGTCTGAAACTTCTTTCGACGAAAAGCCAGTAAACCCAAGTTAAGAGATAGAAAATCACATATGGTATTATCAGCGTATTGAAACGACTTCTTACAAAGGTGTTCCAGCTGTATTTCTTCTCATTGCAGACCAGTCCTGACAGGAAAAAGAATAACGGCATATGGAAGCCATATATATAAACCAGACTCAAATCCGTGCGTAAAGTATGCCCTAATAATACCAATAGGATTCCTATCCCTTTGCACCAGTCTATCCAAAGTATTCTATTTGTTTCCGCCATATACTACAAATTGTAGTTTTTATATGAAATCAAGGTTTCGTACAATGCTTTGTCCGCCATATCTACAGGCTCCGCTCCATTCATAAATTTCTTCAAACGCCCCAATACATCTGTAACCTTCAATGAATACTCTGGTGTGAATTGAATTGTTCTCTTGTCTTTTGACTTGGCAACATCTTCGATTATATCTAGAAGCTCTTTCTCCAAATTTCCTATATACTTAAGAGGAACAGTATTATCCACAATCACCTGCGGTGTCTCACCATGTGTCAGCTTATAGCAGAATGTAGCAATAAAAGAATGGGAATTAGGGCGAGCACCTGGACCAAAAAGGTTCGGAAAAACCAAACCCACAAAACCAGTTTGGTGTTCCGTTGCCCATTTTTCCAGCAGCTCCCTTCCTTCTTGTTTGCAGCGACCATACTCACTTCCATTACCTTCCTGTATAGAAGAAGAGAATAGCACACAAGGATTAACTCGCTCTGCGTTCATCGCGTCTATCAACTGATGTGTAAGTCGCATATTGACCCTATATACTTCACCCTCAATTGGACTTCGCATCATAGCGGCCAAGTGTACTATCACATCACACTGACTCACAAAAGCACGTAATTTAGAGTCATCCTCGAAGAAGGCATCTTCAAAAGGGATCCTCCTGAATTTGTCTGGATATTCTCCAAGTGCCTCAAATAGATGAGTGCCCACAAAACCAGGCTGACCGGTTATTCCGACAGAAATCATAGACTAGTATTTGATTCCTAATTCATCCAGCTGCTCGCGGACATAATCAACTTTCAATAGCAATGCAATCATTTCGTCTTTGTTCAGACGGCGTGTATTGTGGCTATGGTATTCATCCATTTGATGAACCAGCAGGTTGCCACCTTCTACCTTGTCATAATTAAGGTCACGACCGTCGCAAGCGATTCTGAAATACTCACCCATATCCTCCGAGCGGGCCATTTCTTCACGTGTTACCAGTGTCTCGTAAACCTTCTCACCATGGCGAGTACCAATCACTTTATATCCTACGTCTGACTTGAAAAGCTCAAGCAATGCTTCTGCCAATGTAGTCAACGTACAAGCAGGTGCCTTCTGAACAAACAAGTCGCCATTGTTTGCATGGGTAAAGGCGTAGATAACCAGATCAACAGCATCGTTGAGCGTCATCATATAGCGCGTCATCTCAGGGTCAGTGATTGTAAGGGCATTCCCTGCCTTCAACTGATCAATCCAAAGAGGAATCACACTACCACGGCTTGCCATCACGTTACCATAGCGAGTACAAGAAATGGTGGTTTTGCCGCTACTACCCAACTGTCGGGCCTTTGCTATTGCAACCTTCTCCATCATTGCCTTGCTAATACCCATCGCATTGATAGGATAAGCAGCCTTGTCGGTTGAAAGGACAACAACACTTTGTACTTCGTGAGCGATAGCAGACTCCAATACATTAGCTGTTCCCAGCACATTCGTATATACGGCCTGTAAAGGGAAGAATTCACAACTTGGAACTTGCTTCAGAGCGGCTGCTGAAAATATGTAATCTACACCACCTCGCATAGCAATATCCACACTGGCACGGTCGCGTACATCACCAATGTAGAACTTGACTTTTGCTGCCTCTGCACCATACTTCTGCTGCAAACTATGACGCATATCGTCCTGTTTCTTCTCATCACGACTAAAGATACGGATTTCCTTGATGTCGCTGTCAAGAAAACGCTTCAGCACCATGTTACCAAAAGAACCAGTGCCACCTGTAATCAACAGGGTTTTATTTTCAAATACTGACATAATCTTTATTGTTGTTTATAGTTCCGGTCTTCCACCGTGGATTTTTTTAATCATATTGACACCCCATTCACATATTCCAGGGCCTAACAAAAGCAGCGAATAATAATAAACTTTAAAATATTTTGAACTTGACACACCCATATCCTCTAGTTCTTTCCTGCATTTTTTGAGTTCCGATTTATTCATTCTCGCATATTTCAGCATCGTAGGATACGAGGAGTATTTTGCGAAATCATTTTTTATAATAGTTGTGGAATCAATATGATTATTCTTATCCACAAGCTCTGTCACCGCAAAGAACTTCCTAATGTTGGCCAGTTCTGTCGAAGCATTTGTCCCTGGCTTATAGAACGCTTTCTCCACCTCATTGGTTCCAAAATAAGATATACCGTCACCTACATATTGTCCTACAGGTATATTACAATACCCTGAAGGGTAGCGCAAACATACCTCCGCCATCAGATACATCTGATAATACAGGGTATAATCCACACTCGGATCTTCGAAATCGTATGTGTATTCACGCTTTATGGTGTAACCGGTCATCAGGTTACTCTTCATAAAGAAGGCTACGTATGCATCTATGCCCGGCTCATAAAACTTATCCTTATTATAATACCTGTTGTAAGTAATTTGCCCGTCAGGATGCAGGGTTTGGTAAGCCCTGCATACATAGCCCAAGTTATTATGAGCGTGTAGCCATTCCATAAACTGGTCAAGGGCTTTGGGGGCGACCATATCATCGTCACCGATATACATAAGATACTCGCCTTCTGCTTCATGTGCACAGTGGCGCCAATTCTTGCCATGTCCCAGGTTCACCTTATTTTCCACGTATTTGACAGCATACTTGGAATTCTTGGCAAATTCGTTTACTACAGCTCGAACTTCCTCACGCTTAGGGGCGCAGTCCTCGCAAACAACTATTTGCAATTCTTTGGCGTACTTCTCTGCATCCACCGATTCCAAAGCCCTCTTGATGCCCTCAGGTCTATTGTAGCTCGGAATACAGAGCGATAAAAAATACTTGCTTTCTGCCATATTAGTCTAAATATCCTTTATAGTAATTCTCAATATATTCCTTCAGCGACACCTTCCAATCCCGCATCGCATTCACGCCACGGATGTTCAACTTTCGTGTCCACAGACGTTCACAGGCAGGACGGTCAGCAAAGTACTCCTTGGCAAAATATTCAGATGTCACCACATTAATCTTAATCTCATCCTGCAATCCAAGTATCTTCAGCAGCTCTTTGCATACCTCCAAACGGCTGGTCTGACCGCCACACACGCAGTTATACAGTCCCCAATATTCTTTCTGAATAAGGTTCTTCACCGTTTTGGCAAAGTCCTGCGTATAGGTAGGCGTACCGTCCTTGTCATTTACAATGAACAGTTCCTTTTTGCCATCCTTCAACTGCTTCATTATCTTCTGGATAAATTTCTTGTCCTTGGTCGGACCTGCACCCATCATCCAACCGGCACGGCATACCAGATAGCGTTTGGCATTCTCCACCACAAAACGCTCTCCCATATACTTGGAGCGCGCGTAAACTCCCAGTGGATTAGGTTGATCCCAGTCATCATAAAGTTGCTTCTTACCATCGAAGATACCTGCCGTACTGATATATAGCAAAGGAATGTCCAGGGAGTTGGCAATATACACAGCATTCTCTACGCAGAGGGTGTTTGTCAGATACACCTCATCTGCATTCTGCTCGCACCATTCCAAATCCGTATATGCCCCCAGATGGAACAGATAGTCCGGCTGAAACTCTTCCACGTCCTTGCGATAGGCATCATAATCCCTGAAGTCCAGGAACGACAGCCACTCCGCATTCACGTCCTTGTCCGTACACTTGATGATGTAATCATCCTTGAACTGCTGGTAGAATGCCTCTCCCAGCATACCGCCGCAACCGGCAATGTAAATCTTCTTTTTATCCATTATCATAAGTTGTTATCTCTATACTTGATTACTTTCGCAGGTATTCCACCAACTATGGCATTTTCTGGAACATCTTTAGTCACCACGGCATTCGGAAGAATGTAAGCATGATCACCAACATGAATATCTCCATACACCTTACAGCCTAAACCTAAATCAACATAATTGCCTATCACTGGTTTTTTGTCGCCAATAGCTCCAACCACTACGCCGCTCTGGATAGTACAATACTCTCCCATCGAGACACAGTTAATAATCCCCCCCCCACCGCATAGATGTATGATATTCAAGCCTTTGCCAACAGCATTCTCGTTAATCTTCAGGAAATACCTGAGACTCATACGACTTAGCCGCCAACGGTAAATGTGATAGAGTATCTTTTTATTCGTGTTAAGATAGTACTCACAATACCGCAAACACCTAAGATAACGGAAAGCATGACACTGCTCATTGCCGTGAATAGTATGGAACCATCTTTTTATTTTTGACTTCGAAACAAGAGACGCCTCTAAATCTGCACGCAGATACTCTTGAAAATCGGTGTAATTCTGTATCATACACTATCTTTTTACTATTCTTTGATAACAATTGCAAAACATATCCTTGGCAATGGATGCCCATGATTTTTCTCCTGTAAAATAGGCTTTCTTTATGCTCTCGCTATATTGAGGCAAATGACTTGAATTACCTGCCATATTGGTAATTCCCTCAACAAGAGCATCGATACTTCCTGCTTGGACAATTCTTCCGAACTCATCATCGCCCACCATTTCTGGCAGACCTCCTACATTGGTGGCCAAAACCGGTTTGGCAAAAGCATAAGCAGACATAATTACGCCACTCTGTGTCGCCTCTGTGTAGGGTACAACAACAAACTTACTATTGGCTATCAGATTAGCAAGTTCGTAGTCAGGAATAAACCGATTGATAAAATCTATATAATCAAGGTTTTCGTATTCTGTTTTGTCAAAATAGTATGCACCTTTACCTGCAACCACTAACCTAAGATTAGGATATACTTCATGCACTCGTTTCATGGCCGGAAGTAGATTCTCAACCCCTTTCCCTTGTCTTATCCAACCAAAGAAAAGAATATAATCACCCTTTATAATCGGGACATTAGTGTCATATGCCGTCAAATAAGTATATGCACTTAACTGGCTCAAATGAATATTCTTATTCTGCAAATGATATCTTGATATAAAAGCTACTTTCTGCGCAGAATTGAAAATCACCAAGTGTTTAATTAGTTTGTAAGCAATCTTCAGTTGCATATCAGAACGCAAAGACGTCACATTCGCGTGAGGCAAAGGGTCATGTACGGAGAGAACCATCTTCTTACGGAAGAGGTATAGTGGGAACTGGGTGTAAAGTAGACTGCTGGTAATATGCACCACATCAACGCCCAGTTTCTTGATAAACTTGTATAGTTTCCAATAAACCTTTAGGTTTTGGGGATATGACACGTGCGGAACAGTTCTGTTGATAATGAATGTCTTGTCCAAATCAATCAGACTCCCAAACTTGCTCAATTCGAGATATATAGAGGCTGGGAAAATCCCGGATTTTGGATATATGTTCTCTATATCAACCGCCGCAGCCTTCTTTAGCGGCCCAATCGGAATGAAATAGTAAACATCCGCAATCTTTCTCAATTCGTTCAGATATGACAAGTCAACATCTGAATAGAAAATAGGTGATATGTAGGCGACTCTCATAAAGGTAAATCAATGCTGTATGGAAGAAAGAATATCATCCATCATTTTTTGATACTCTGCATAATAACTATGGGCAAAGAGTTTCGTTTTCTCTCTATCGAAGGTAATCAGTTTCTCTAAAACAGATTCTGGCTTAGGTGCATTACAACGTCTTCCAACGCAAGAAACACGGTAATCCTCGAGACCTGCTTTCTTTAATATATGAAGCACTTTACTTGAAGATTCATCCGAAATAAGGCCAAACATTTTTGTCTTACCATAATTGTCAAAGCTGAAAACTGGAACTCCATTGGTCAAAGTTATAACCACAGGATGCATATTGTGTCCCACATATCCATCGGAATTAGCTATCAAAGAATACCAATCTACGGGATCAAGCGGCAATTCAATTGCATGTTTTGTTTCATATACAGAATTTGAATATGAAATTGGTAGTGAAATACAGGTGTAACCTCTTTCTTCTGCCAGTCTTTCAAACTCAGAAATCCATCCTGAATCAACCGTCTTTCGAATAAAACTCAGTAAAATATATTTCTCTGGTAAAGAAAACTTTTTTCTAAGTTCTTCCTTGGTTGGTATAATCGAAGCCGCATTGTGATTAAAAGCAAATACCGGATCTGGTGTGATCGGCGCGTTAACCCTACCTCCCGTGATAAACTGAAACATTTGCTTTGTCCAAGTATCACGAACAGAAAGATATTTATACTGCTTTATCGACTCATCCATCTCTACCCGTTGTGCAGATTCTATTTTTTCGTATGGAGAACTCTCACAGGATGCAGACATCACCGCAACAGGAACAGTCTTGCTAGTGTACTTCAAGAATTCAGCCCAGAAAGGATTTGGATAGACTCTATCCTGGGTGGGCCTTGAATATGCAATGATTTGCCTGCATGGGAATACGATCTGAGGGAAGTTTATTTTTGCCACGGCATCACTTCCTATAATCACAGACTCTATTCCCTCTTTGTCTATCATTTTACCGACATCCTCGGATGTCCTGCATTTCTCAGTTTCAGTCCAAAAATGTTTGCTAAAGTCATCAAGACATTTTTTCTGCTCAGAAGAGGCAATGTTTGAATAGAAGCGTTCCAAGTCTTCCGGCACCCAATTTATTATAACTGGCTGATGACCTTGCCCTTTCAAATACATAAATGTAGAGAGCAATTGCAGTCTTGCACCAAAATTAACGGCTGAATGATATGCCAATAGTCCTATTTTCATTTTTTCCGATTAAATTAGTTTCTCGTATCACGAATCCCCAGAAGAAGGTGAACATTAACATGTACCATGAATATATGAAGATGTGGGATACCAAGGAATTTGCAAGGAAAATACCTAATGAGGCAGAAAAAGCAGGTGCATAAGGATGATTCTTTTTAAGCATCTTAAAGAATCGAGCAATCAGACGCACCAAGAAAACTAAATATAACAAGAACGAAATAAAGCCAAAATCATATATGATTTCCAAAAAATCATTATGAGCAGATAATCCTAAAGAACTATCACGTGCTACTCCTCCCCACCCGTGGCCAAAAATATATCCAATAAGAGATGAGTTTGATATCATCCTCTGTACTTGTTTGTAAATATCTCCTCTACCTGAACCTTCGTCTTGTTCCAAAGAGGCAAATCTATTGAAAACTAAGCCTTCCATAGATTCATTGAAATATATAACCAGATATGTTATAGCCGTTACAGCAATTATCGCTATAAAAACACCTCTAAAACTTATTAATTTTCCAGAGGAAACTTTGCTGTAAACAAGAAAATACAATGCGAGTCCTATCCCCAGCGATAACATTCCACCTCTTTTCAATGACATAAGTGTGCACAAAATAGCAAGCAATATTGCAACTATTCTAAAAAGACGCTTTTCATTCAAAAGTAAAAAAGGGAGCATATAAACTATGGTGTATGAAGCATTAACTGCCGCATACTCTTTGTCCAGTAATAGTTTAGTATCAAAATTCAACAAGAAGAAAGCAGCCAATACTACAAAACACACTGGAAGATAGAATGACAATGTGACGCTCTTATAATTAGTGTTCAAACTATCTCCTATTAGCCAGAAGCAAAGGGGCAAGATAGATGAGACCAGTACTATACGACTATCAAGTGAATAAATCAATGCCCCAAATACTGTCAGGAAATATGTAATTATAAAAACAACTAAATAACTCCTATATACTTTGTTTTTGACCTTCTCTTTAGCCTGAATAATATATACCAAGGAAAACAATAATAATAAAACTGGAAAAGAGGATATTGTACCAAAAGCTGTTATACTATCAGCCATATCATCAACTCCCGCAAACATCATTGAGCACTCATACACAATGAAGAATGCAAGAACTGTCAATAGTATTAACTTAGATGAACTTTGTTTGTTCGTCATATTTAGATATCAAATAATATGTAACGGGAAATTTGGTTTATAAGTAAATTCTATACAGTCTCTTTTCCCAATTACTTTTGCAGGTACACCTCCTACAACAGCAAAAGGCTCAACATCTTTCGTCACAACCGCTCCAGAGGCGACAACTGCACCCTTACCGATTTTTACGCCAGGCATTATGATAGAGCGGGAACATATCCACGCAAAATCTTCTACTACCACTTTTGCTCCTTTTCCTTCAAATGTCGGTGAATTATAGTCATGGGATAATGACCATATTATAGCTTCGTATGCAACTGTAACGTTTTTACCTATCTCTAGACCTGCACGTCCGTCTAATAAAACCTTAGGGCCAATTGAACTGTTGTCACCAATTTTAATGCCCTTTACACCTCGTAGTGAAACATTGCGGAACATTGAAACAGTACGATTTATACCCCCCCCCATTGCATTATATGCCACTCTGCGAAGGGTTCTTGACGGTATGTATTTCACACAACTTGGTAGCATCCACAAAAAGGTTGCTTTCCAACTTCTCAGATAATCTTTTAATCTCATCGTTATAAATAATTTTATTTCTTACCAATAAATCCTTTTACTTTAATTGCCAGATTTCGCACTATCTCCTTGTCATCTGCATTAAGTACTATAAACCACGTGGCAGGTAGGAATACAATGACATATACTATTGAAACCACAACTACTCTCGCGAAACATTCTGATAGCAGAAGATGAATTCCAAATGCTACCCCCCCGGCGAGAGCCATAGCCACCAAAGAGGTTAAAAAAACAGTTCTAAAAAACTCATTGAAGTTAATACCAACTATGTGGTCTGCCTGTCGCAACCGTACAATAAAAGATATAAACTCAATTATAATACAAACTACCATAACGGTATATATGGGGAAGCCCATTTTCATCAGAACATAAGAGATGGGCAAATTGAGTAGAATTAATATGCTCATCACGATAAAATACTTTTTAATATCCCCAACAGCTTGAACCGCTGACATCAGACCGGCTGAGTACTGATAGACCAGAGCAAGGATTAACGTCAACTGGCACAACCCAAGAGTGTAGTCAGGCACTTTGCCGAGCCAAATCTTAAGCACATAAGGCATCTCTATAATGAGAGGAATTGAAAACAATGCCAACACTAAAACAGAAAACTTTGAAGATATATAGGCAATTCGTATAAGCCGGGTTCTGTTACTCATACCTTCACTTTGCATAAGTTGTGGGTTGATTGCCTTTTGAAATGTGCTAGAGAAATAACTTAACGCTCCATTAACCTGATTTGCAATGCCATAAGCTGCATTGGCTACTGTCCCAAAGAATATATTGAAAATAAAAGCTATACCCTGACTTCTACCCAACATTGCAAAAGAGCCCAATGTATTCCAGCCCATAAACCCGGTCATTGTCCTCATCAGGGGCATTTTTACCCCGTTCCTGAAATCAACACGAATTTCTAATCTATACCTAATGAGCACGTAAACGTAGAAAAGCACAGTAGTAAGTACTGTTATCAATAATACCCCATATCCATATACGAGAAGTCTGTCACCAGGACTTCCCAACAGATAGAAGGCCAAAAGTAGCATAAGAACACTTTTCAATATATAGATTAAAGAGAATGAAAGCATATTCTCTTTGGCATTCAAATATGCCTCCATCGGAACGGCGAGAATTGAAAGGAATGCATTGGCCACCATCAGTTGATAAATGACTTTAGCTGCTGATATTCTATCTGGTTCTATCTTTAGAAAGCCATCAAACAAGAATGGATAACATACCTCAAGAAGTACTATAATAACAATTCCGACAATAACATGAAGGACAATACTCGTGTTAAGAATATCATTAAGCTTTTCTTGATTTCCTTCTCCAACGGATACAGACAAATATCGTTGCGTTGCAATAGACATAGAAGCATTCAGGAATGCCAGCATAGCAATAATGCCAGCAATCAGATTATAAATGCCATAGTCATTCTCGCCTAGTGCTCGAAGAATTATCGGTACAGTTACCAGCGATAGTAACATAGAAATGATAATCTTGATATACAAGATTACCGAATTCACCATTACTTTCGTACTTGTTTCCATTTATGAATCTGCGTTGTATTTTCGTAAAAAACGATTGAATTAAAGGGTGAAAACACTTACCGAAACTCTCCCCCCAACAGCCTTCAAAGTAAGCTCCTGAATATCCGTTGGGAAGCTAGTAAACTCCGATGTGAACTTTACTGAATACGTGTTATAATATGCCTTACCTCGGTTATGTCCAAAAAAAATCGGGAGCCTATTCTTCTTAAGCATATAATTGTCAGGAACAGAACTACCATCTTTGAACTTAGTGTATTTTAACTCACAGTGTGTATTATTATCGAGTTCTACTATCCGATAAAACAACTGGTTATTACCAGTGCCATTCTTTTCATTAAGTGTAATACTTTCGTTATCATCAAGTACCACACTCATATATGGTGTAAGGGAGCGTCCATCAACCGCGCATAGATTGCAATCGTCTAAATTCACTTTCAGTCTTGATGTCCCCGAAGCATCCTTTAACTCATTCCACCGACAGGTGCCATGTCCCACAAATGCATAATCAAGCCCCTCAAACCTGCAATTAATAAAAGCTGAACCATATAAATGAGTCGCTTCTATACCAACTCCTGATCCTTCCATTGACAAGCCGACAACAGTGAGTGCATCATTCACCTTAGAGTCGGTTTCTACGACAAGTCGCCTCATATTATGTGGGGCAATCTTACCATATTGGCATACAATCCGTCCACCAAATATGCTATTCTGATTTACCCATCCTTTATTGATAGAGTTTAATCTAATGCCGGTATTACAGTTTGCGAGCAATCCCAAGTTTATAGTATTGTAAGCACATCCCCGAGTGGACGTTGACCCTGTAGACATTAACCGTATACACTCATTCGCACCTATAAGTTTCTTCACGAAAAGAGTCACATCGTAGCAATCAACAATATCAATTCCTACAATTGCACTGACTGGTTTTACTAAACTAAGTGATGAGCTAAGATTTCTAATTGTCCCATTAAAATCTACTTTTGCATCCAGAAGGGTATCAAGTTTAATTATAGAAACACTCTTACCTGAACCATTATAATAAAGATCGGCATCACAAACAATATGTTCAGTACTATGAATAACTATTGGGGTCTTATAATATAGCCTGTATGCCGGAATATATACCGAATAGAATTGGGCAAAAGGAATGCTATTAAGGATAATACCATTATCGAATGAACTGTCTTCTGATTTCAATCCAAGCCAAGCGGCATTAAAGCTCCCAATCCAATTACCTGTAAAAGATACATCATCAAATATTTTTATTTCAGGAGCTTCTATTTGTGTCTTATTCCCTGTTAATTTACCATTTCGTAAGCTTCCACCATCGAATACTAAAACAGAATTGTCCGGAATAATAATTGTTTTGCCGTTCAAGTCAAAGTCTGCTTGTATTACATAAAAAGTGTTATTCGTAGACAGCTGTTTATTAATAGGCTTTTCCCTATCAAGAATAACACGCCTCGAACTTCCATTTTGACTATTTGAGGTATCATACAGTTGATAAATACTATTAACTGCACAAACCGTGGATTGGTCAAATAGGATTTCACTAAGTATTACGATTAAAAGTACCAAAAACTTCTTCATAGCAAAACTTCGAGCGTTGAAAACGCAGCAATTTAAAAAACAAAATTACAATCACTATCTTTCAATAGCGGTGCATTGGCATCTTTTTCTGATAAAACCGGAGACTCTCCTTCCAACCCCAGTGCCTTCCAATCCACATTTATCTGTGGATCATTCCATCGGATGTTGCGGTCACATTCCTTGCTATACAAGTTATCACACTTATAGCAGAACTCAACATCATCCGTCAAGGTCAAGAATGCATGACCAAAGCCCTGCGGCAAATAGAACTGACGTTTGTTCTCTGCTGACAACTCAACAGCAGTCCACTGACCATAGGTGGGTGAGCCTTTACGAATATCCACTGCAATATCTACCACAGCACCACGTACCACACGCACAAGCTTTGCCTGTGCCATTGGGTTCTGCTGGAAGTGAATACCTCTCAGTGTTCCCTTCTTGGCCGTAAAGCTTTGGTTGTCCTGAACAAAATTGACATCAACACCAATGTCTTCCATATTTTTCTGTGACCAAGACTCCATAAACCAGCCTCGGTTGTCTCCAAATACCTGAGGCTCCAGTATCACCACCCCAGGAAGTTTTGTTTCTATCTTTTTATATGCCATTATTCCCAATCTAAAGTTTTTACCCATTCTGCAGTCTTCAACACAGCCTCTTTGAAATCCCATTTAGGCTGATAACCCGTGTCACGATACAGTTTGGTTACATCCACACTTGTGTAATCCACATGGAAATCCTCCTTGTAGGTTCCCAAGCGAATCTCAACACCAGGGGCCAATATGTCACGAACCTCACCCACAATGTCTTTCAGCGGACGACGGCGGTCACTGCCAATGTAATACACAGAGTCAATCTTGCCTTTTTCTCCAGCCAGCACCAATCCGGCAATAGTGTCCTCTATATAGTTCCAATCATACAGATGGATACCCTCTGTCAGGTCAAGTGCTTCACCACGAAGCAGTTTGTGTACAAACAGGTTCGTGGAACGGTGAGAACGGTCGCCCACACCAAAAGTATTGGCAAAAGCCACACAAAGGAAAGGTACTCCCTTTTGAGCTGCCGTGGCATGTGCCATCACACGAGCGGCCTGCTTAGCTGCTCCATACACATTACAATGTGCACCCGCATTGTGGCTCAGGGTCTCATGTTCACTAATCATATACTCGGAGAAAGAGGTGCTGAACAAGAAACGCTTGCAACCCATCTTACCAGCCTCAGCAACTGCATCACAGATAGGCTTGATATTCTGAATCTGAGCTGCATAATCATTTGTAGCTTTACCATAGCCGCCCCACGAGAGGTAATAGAATATATCTATTTCTCTGGTCTGAGTCAGCTCTGATAGGTGGTCAAAATCCTCGAAGAAGGCTTTAACCAACTCAAAGTTAGGATACTTCTTATACTCCTCCATGTTTTCCGGATCTGGTACAAAGGCCACCACGTGTGCACCTTCTTCCAGATAGTGACGGAGCAGGTGCTGACCAATAAAACCGGATGCACCTGTCATTGCAATTGTCTTCATATCTATAATACTATTTGATTATTCTAAACGTGTCTGCATCAACCTCACGCTTCTTCTCATCAATAACCTGAAGCAGATATTGGCCATACTGATTCTTCTTCATAGGCTCAGCAAGTTCGCGCATACGCTCTTCACTAATCCAACCCTTGCGATATGCTATTGCCTCTAAGCAAGCCACCTTTAAGCCCTGGCGCTTCTCAATAACTTCCACAAAAGTAGAAGCTTCACTCAAACTATCATGAGTGCCTGTGTCAAGCCAAGCAAAACCACGACTAAACACCTGCACCTTCAATTCGCCATCTTTTAAGAATTCTTGATTGACAGTGGTAATTTCCAATTCTCCACGAGCAGAAGGCTTGATGTGCTTTGCCACATCAACGACCTTGTTTGGATAGAAATAGAGTCCTACCACCGCATAGTTACTCTTCGGGTTCTTGGGCTTTTCTTCAATGCTCAAACAGTTCCCGTGTGCATCAAACTCAGCTACGCCATAACGCTCGGGATCATTCACCCAGTAGCCAAAAACCGTTGCCTTGCCATTCTGTTCCGCATCCACTACGGCCTCGTGCAGTTTGCCGGTGAAACCACTACCATAGAAGATGTTGTCACCCAGAACTAAGCAGGCGCTGTCATCACCTATAAACTTCTCTCCAATGATGAAGGCTTGTGCCAGGCCATCTGGAGAAGGCTGTTCTGCATACTCGAAATGTACGCCATAGTCACTTCCATCGCCCAGCAGACGTTTGAAGCCAGGCAGGTCGTATGGTGTACTGATAATGAGAATATCCCTGATTCCAGCCAACATCAATGCACTGATAGGATAAAAAACCATTGGTTTATCATAAATCGGGAGTAACTGCTTGCTCACCCCCTTGGTAATTGGGTAAAGTCTGGTGCCAGAACCTCCGGCGAGTACTATTCCTTTCATTTTTATCTGTTTTTGTACATTTGTTCGTAATAATTCTGATAGTCACCAGAAGTCACATTGTCTAACCATTCCTGATTATCCAGATACCATTTCACAGTCTTCTCTATACCTTCCTCAAACTGGAGACTGGGTTCCCAACCAAGTTCTTTTTGCAACTTAGTACTGTCTATGGCATAGCGGAGGTCGTGACCGGCACGGTCAGTGACGTATGTGATGAGGTCCATATCGGCCCCTTCCGGACGGCCAAGGAGACGGTCCACGGTGTTAATGAGGACCTTTATGATGTCAATGTTCTTCCACTCGTTGAAGCCGCCAATGTTGTAGGTTTCGGCCACCTTCCCCTTGTGGAAAATGAGGTCTATTGCCCGGGCGTGGTCCTCAACGTACAGCCAGTCACGCACATTCTCACCCTTTCCGTACACGGGGAGGGGCTTACGGTGACGGATGTTGTTGATGAAGAGCGGGATCAGTTTCTCAGGGAACTGGTAGGGGCCGTAGTTATTGGAACAGTTGGTCACAATGGTAGGGAGACCGAAGGTGTCGTGGAAAGCCCTCACAAAGTGGTCTGAGCTGGCCTTTGCGGCGCTGTAGGGGCTGTGAGGCTGATACTTCAGATCCTCTGTGAAGAACTTCTCTCCATAAGCAAGGTGGTGCTTGCCACTTGATGCCTTTGTTGTGAACGGAGGCTCTATGCCCTCAGGGTTAGTCATCTCAAGGGCTCCGTAAACTTCGTCGGTGGAGATGTGGTAGAAACGTTTACCCTCGTATTTTTCCGGCAGACCTTCCCAATAAGCCTTTGCAGCCTGCAACAGACTGAGTGTTCCCATCACATTGGTCTGAGCAAAAGTGAAGGGATCTTTGATACTGCGGTCAACGTGGCTTTCTGCAGCAAGGTGGACAATACCATCCACCTGTTCTTCCTGCATAAGCTTTAGAACACCCTCAAAGTTACAAATATCCATTTTGACAAACCTATAGTTGGGCTTGTCCTCTATGTCATTCAGGTTTGCGAGGTTGCCAGCGTATGTAAGTTTGTCTAAATTGATTATTTTGTATTCAGGATACTTGTTCACAAAGAGGCGAACAACATGGGAACCTATAAAACCAGCACCCCCTGTGATGATAATTGACCTTTTAGCCATAGCTTTGCTTTAAAGAATGATCTTATTGGGTTAGTAATTGTTCTATTGTTTCGATCAAAGCTTGCTGGAGGTCCTTGCCTCCATTGTAGGTTGCCTTGATACAATTAGACACTTTGGTATTCTTGAGCGCCTCAACGTCTTTGAGTTCTACAGGGATAGTGTTCTCTTCGTCGTGGAATTCGCGGAAGAGGAGGATGACCGGCTTGTTGGTAGCAATGATGGCTTTCGCTTTGGCTGTGTCCACGTAGTTGTCAATGGGCAGAACATAAATGTCCGGCTCAGCGGTGGAGTCTGACGGCAGCGGAAGGAAGACTTTGCCTTTCTCCTTTCCTTTTTCTGCATTCCACCGGTTGAGGGTTTCCCTTGCTATGTGTTCTTCTTCTATGGTCACGCCTGGCGAGACGATAGAGACGGTGTGTATGGTGGCTGTGTACATATTAAACTACGGATAAACCGTCCTAAATATTCTCATAATATCATTATGTATTGCTTGCAACTTGCCTATCGTAGGTGTTACGGCATAGGAAGATGCCCCAACATGTACCCCCATCGCCGAAAGGTCATCATAATTCTTCTTCAAATCTACCACATTCTGGTCCCCAGCATTAGCCATCGCTTTCATTTCGTTCCAATCATTATTCTCACTGCCTTTAAAGCGATGAGGAGCAAGCCCCCTGAAAACAACTTCATCAATAGCCCACTCAACAGCCATTCGCAAACTATGTACAACTCCGTCAAGGTTAGACAATGGGACTGCTGACGCCAAATCCGTATTAGCCAAATCCAGATAAAACAAAGTCTTCTTTGCATTACGCCCAACAATAAAACCCGTACGATTCGCATTGGACAATACATCGTACACTAAGACATGTTTCTTAGCTGACGTTCTGATTGCCCCAGGGGCATCATATACCTTGAATTTCCTCTCATCAGTCAATGCTTCCCAAAGCAAAATATTGTGAGTAAAAACAACTACCTCACATGACAAGTCGCGAATCCGATTGGCAAAAGCCTGAATAATAACGGCATCTAAGCTATTGACTGGGTCATCAAAGATAATCGGCTGAGGCACGGCCATAAGTTCACACTCCGCTAGGAATAGCGAGAGAGACACACACTTCAACTCCGCTTCGCTCAAGACACTGTCAACAGCCAAATTATTCACAATACGGATACCAATCTTGGCATCCTCAACCATCAGATCATCAACTACTAAGTCTACCTGTAGATTGCCCATTCCGAACTTAACAAGCTCCTGCCGGAATTCAGTAATCAAGGCCTGACTCAAGGCATCTCTGTATGCAGCAGTACATAGCACTGTAAGAGCGCCCTCTGCAGCCGGGTCAATTGTCAACTTCAGTTCATTCTTCAAATAATGCAAGGTGTCGTAAATTCCCCGGAATACCTTCAAACTGTAGCTCTCAAACAGATAGGTATTGTTCCCTCTGGATTCCAGGTATCTTGAAGCATAATGTGAGTCAAAACAGCGAATATGCCTTAATGCCTGTGGGCATGCTGAAACGCCATCCCAAATGAAGGCCGGTTGAACAACTCCGTCAATAGCATAATCAACGCTGACCGAAATAGGTGCCGGCGTAGCAGCATACAGATGAGGATGTATTGTATAGGTAACATTCCCTGAAGCCAATTGGTTAAGGACTCTGAAATATCCACTCTTGCCAGAACGGTTTTGGCCATAGAGCAGTGTAATGCCTTCCTGGCAAAAGGTAATCTCTTGGTTATCAGCCAAGGCATTTACCCCATGATGATGGGTCAACTTGAGCAGTTCAACCTTGGGGTACGGGGTGCCCATGCCTGCAGACACTGCCTGGCTGGGAGTAGTTACCCCCTTTTCAAACTCTTCCCAAATGAGAAGCATTTCATCTTCCGAGAGGGAGCCTCCCGTGTTTGCGACAAGGCATACCAAATCCCTGGCCCATACAGGATGACGGGTATCTGCCACGAATTGTCTCAATAGGTCAATATGTCTTACCGGTACTGCCATGCTACAAATTGTTTATCATTTCACTTGCCGCCGTAGAGCCATTGTCTCTAAGAAACTCCAGTACTACCACAAACTCTTCTTTGAACCGGGTGTCAGTTCTGATGTCAGTTTCATTATTGACCATCACAATTTTTATAACCTTCTCCAAATAAAACACGGCATAACTCCTTCGCGTATCAATACTAGGATGATATTTTGTTATGATGGTATTAAAGATATCAATTGACTGTTTAGTGAAAGGCTTACCAATGGTTGCAAAAACACGCGAAAGTGCGGTAATGGTTTCCGGCGCGCCGCCCAAATCTTCGGCAGCACGTTCAAAGAAAGCCATATCTTTCTCTTCCAATGTGAACCAGTCGTCATAATCCCGATTCAAATAATCAGGGTTCAGCAGATATGTGTTCAGCAGTGGATTATATGTGTGGGTGGAAGCCAATGCTTTTACCTTGTCGTAATATGTGTCCCAGACTCTCCAGAAATTATTGAATCTCTTCCACTGAGCCGCATTTATGACAAAAGTGCCCAACAAAGATTTACCATATTCATCGTTTCGGAGAACCGTGACATAATTCGTCATCAAACGGCCAACGTCTTCCATTGGCGCAAAGAGGATGTAGTTGGTTACGTTCTCTGCGATATGATAATCGTCCATCAAGTTTAACTGTCCCTCTTCATTTGCCCAGTTATCTGAAATTTTGTCTATACAGATGTTCCCAATACTGCGTTTATCTTCAGGCGGCTGGCATGTGAGAAGACAGAGGACTGCATCTGCGCTGTCTGCATCCATAGCTTCATAGTCTCTGCCAGGAAGGTTGTTCTTGAGGAACACAAGGGCTTTGTGCATCAGGGCATGTCTCTTTTCCCATAACTTCCCGTCAAGAATAGTGGAAGACAGCATGTCACAGACTCGCCAGTCAATATATACATTCTTGGTTGTGGCATACCCTGCAATAACAGGTAATAATTCTTCTTCCCGTTCTGGATAGATGTCAAGCAATGTGGGAATTGCCGCAATGCAGATGTTAAGTTCTGACAGTGTATTGGATACCATAGCACGCGGATCGTTCAACGCCATCAATACCCGCTCCCAGCATTCTTTCTTCTCTGAATCGGTTAAAATATCCTGATGAAACATCAAGAGTACCGCACTGGCCATATATGGCACATATGCATCACCGGGTAACAGAAGATAGTTAGTATTGCCAGACTCACCTTGTTTCTCTATTTCACGAATTGCATCCAGCGCCAACTTGGGGTTTCCTACAAACTGATTTCCTTTTAACTCGCCCTCCTGCCGTTTGAACTTCTTATCGGCCCAAACACGAAGGCTGATTGCACCGAGTCTATCGGCAAGAGCGCTGGCCCGTTTGCTCTCTTCCTTCATATCCTCCGTGAAGGTTGGAGTCAACATGACGGCTTCGACCCCTCCCTTCAGGACTACGTCTTTTTTGTCATATCCCCGGTAATTGATTCGTTCTTTAATAAAACGAAGAGTTCTGTCTTTATCACTTAGTTTATCTGCCTGAGACCTGAGTTGATCCACCAAGCTGTAAACAGTGGCAAGTCTGGTCTTAGCCAATTCACTTTCTTCGTTGTCGTACTTATACTGAAGGTCCAAAAGTACCCGCTCCAAGTGAAGTTGCCGGTGAGGGAGGCTGTTGGACTGCTGGCGTTCTTTCCACCAGAGTTCATGACGATGGAAGGTGATGCTGCGGTTGCCTGCCATCATTTCGCACGTAAATCGTGTTAAATCATAGGATATGAAACGGATATCCTGACAGACGAACAGTACTACGTCAAATAGCTCAACTGGATGCGCAGTAGCTATACTGGCTACAATAGCATAGAGAGATACCGAATGGGAGTTATTCAGTATGCGCCACAGCCATGTCTTCACCTTCTCCCAATCTGGCTCCTGCTGTTTGTTATCTGCCTCTCTCAACAGATGGGCTTCCAACGCCATGTGATAGCTTTCCAAGAGATGCGGTATGGAATAGCTTTGCGTACCTCTGTACAGATTCCATAGCGACTGTGAAGCTATTATCTCATGACGGTTACCGTCATGTAGCCGAACAGGGATAACTGTCTTATCGTCCAATGTGTCACGTTTCGAATAAGCCTTTACGCAATTGTCCGTAAAATCGATGATGAAATCAAGCGTCTTATGGCCGTCCTTGTCCAACAATTCTTCGGCTGACAATAATGACCATACCGGTGTCTGATTCGGGCTGGCCGGGAAGTATGCCATGTCTATGCCGAATTCTTCATTCAAGGCAAAAACATATCCACGGCTATAGGTATCATGTCGATGCCATAGCCGGTCCTTCTTGTCTTCTGGGTGTTCTTGCCAGAAGAGACGCATTAGTCCAATCGTTTCTTCGAGACAAGACAGGTAGAGCATTGATTTCCCAAGATTGTCTTCGTCTTTCAACACATATTCCACCAGCTCATAATAAGGGTCATCGTTCCTTATCCATTGATTGCTGATAACCTGTTGGAAGATAGACCTTAATTCTTTCCTTATTCCCCAGGCGAAAGAGCATACAAGTGCGGACCAGGGTTTGAGGTGGTCTGTCCAGATATCTTCATTGTTTAATCTCTTTTGGGCAACAATTTCATGTATCAGCAAAGACAGCTGCGCGGCATGTGGCATCTCTACTGCTTTGTTTCCGGCTTTTGAATAGCCCTTGAGCAGTTTTAAGACGGTGCCGAGGTTTTCCAAATAGTAGGTATCCTTGTTATTATAGACAAAACGGACGGCCTGGTCCCAGCCACTTCCAACCGGTGAATATACAGTGTGAAGTTCCCCTTTGTATTCAAAGTGACTTGTGGCAACTTTGCAGGAGACGTCCAAGATGTCAACAAACTTCTCAAACAGGGCAAATTTGTTTGCCTTAAGATAAGAGTCGTATTGTGAGAAGAAATCTGCTGCGTATGCTTCTGACTTGCCAATGGCCACAAGAAGGGTATGTTCCCATTTCCGGCTGACTTGCCCGTTTACATAAGCGTCCAAAATAGCCTTAATACGCTGATTTTTTGTCTCAATATGAACCTCTAGCCACCGGCTGAAGGCATTTGAATAGGTTATGCTTTGAGGAACATCCTTTAGTACTGACATGCATTTGTCAATGGTAGAAAAGTCTTGTTCCAGAATGTAGTCCAATGTCCAATCTACATACAGATCATGCTTGACTGCATAGCCTTTGTGCGGTAATGTGGCAAGTACATCCTCCTGAACTAATAAGTATGCACTATCATGGTCTAACCCTACCGGATTGACATAATAAGATCTCTGTTGTAGTTGGGCTTGGACAATCTGAGTAAGGCACTGCTCTCTCTTTTGCTGGTTTCCTCCTCTGACACGACCTCTAACTTTGTACTCCCAGACCTGCTCACGGAAGGCTTCCGGGGAAGCTACTTCGTCACTTTCAAGTTCACAATATCTGGCAAGATAGAACGGAATCCGTATCTGATGCAGGACCTTTTGATTTGTGGGAAGACTTAGGTTATGCTGAACAGAGATACTAGTAAGCGCACTTTCTGATAGGATATCTACCTTCATGTCATATACCTTCACAGAAAGGTCTTTGAGCAGTCGGTGCAGCTCTTCCGAAGAATTGCTTTTGCAAGTGAATATGAATTGCCAACCCGTATCTCCGAGACCATCCAGCAGAAGACGAAGAACGGTATGGTTGCTAAATTCTGTGAGTTTTTCTGCGGAGTCAATAACTAGAATCTTACTGCTATGACCATCATAGAAATCACGGAATCCTGCATAGGTGTAGGATTCATCAAAGTTGAATAGGTCGTTTACGGAACGGGCGTCGAAATCAATACCTTTCAGCATTAAAAGAACTGAATCGGGGGTGTTCTTTGTCTCCTGCCAGAATTGTTTTACTACGGCTGATTTTCCGCTTCCGCTTTCTCCGTGAATCAAGACGTGCCGACGTTGAGCAAGTAATTCTTTCAGTTCTGCTATTTCTTTACGCCTATCTATCTGTATTGTTTGCCCATTATATGGGATTTCGGCTTTGATGTCTTTGAAGCTGTTGTCATTCCAAATATTGATGGATGCAGGTAAGTTTTTGAGATTGCTGTTGAGGTCGAAGAACAAAGATCTTGCCAAAGGCGTCTGGTCTACGAGATCAAGGATGTTGTCTCCAAACATCCATTCAATTGCCAACTGATTATCGACGGCTGTCTTCTCTATGTCTTTTTGAAGGGCTGTTTTTGCTTCGTCGCCTTTGGGATTGCCGAAGACCAGGTTTGTATAGACAATCAGCTTGTTCTGCTCAGGATAATGAGCATGGGCGGTTTTGATTGAGTGTATTATCTGTCTTGTCTGGGAGTCGTCAATGGTGTTGCCGGAAAAGAATTTGCATTGGAATCCAACAGTGTCTTGGCCAATTTTTACAGGAACAGTCTCATTACCGGCATTGTTGTAGAAATAGGGCAGACTGTCCGCTATTCCGAACTTGTTCCGGAACAACAGACGGCACAATGCCTCGAAAGCACCCTGGGGATTATCAGGATTCTTTCCTACAAATTCATTCCATGTTGACTGTTTTATCACTGTATTATCGGGTATATCCATTGAAAGGTACGGAGGGCTATAAACATATGCCTTGTATATGGTGTCTTTCTTGAAGTCTTAAATTCAAAAACTAAAGCACAGCAATTCTTGGCCCTCTTGGCTTATTAGCGTTTACATAACGGTTATGAGCATCCTGATCATAAATCCCTTCATTTTTACACGATGGACATGTGAAGGTCGCTTTTCTTGGTTCCGTATTCATCTGAATCAATTTCTCTTTGCTATCCCAGCACTGAGCGCAGTATAGAATATGCTTTTCATCATCCTGAAGAGTGATGAACGGCTGGTCGTGTCGGGTGATACGTGCGCGGAGAGACTCAATTCTGCTTCGATCCGCCAGTTGTTGTTTGAGTTGAGCGTTCTCTTCCTGGAGCTCAAGGGCTTTTGATTGAAGATCCAGGAGCATCGCATATAACTCCAGATTATCGGCTTTCTTGACGATATCTGCAACGTTCTTAATGCCGGCGGACAGTTCGTTACTATTCATGTTTATCAAGATTGTCTATATAGTTGTAAGCAGGCGTGCGGAGTTGATAGACGGAATCACCTTGTCTATTCTTTCTGTACTGTTCTATGAAACCCGCACGTTCCAACTTGTTAAAGAATTCTCGCCATTGTACAAGTTCTCGGCCATCTGTGACGTCATAAGACAAACTGCCAAGAACGAACATGGTTCCACCCATGTATCTTGCCGCATGAGCATCCGGTTCGTCAGATGCCACCCACGCCTTAAGGACCTCAATTTCTTCTTCTGATAGTTCGATTGATCCCTTAGATACATCCTTAGGCTTTGGTTCGGAAAGCCAGTTATTGGCCAGAAAGAGTTCCAAAGCATCGGTAAATGTAGCCTCAAATGTGGATGGCGTATCATATTCGCGATATAGACACTGGTCCTTTACATTGGACTTAAATGACTGAAGCTTCTCTATCTCGGATGCAGGTATGGATGTATCATTCTGCCTACGGAAGAAAAGCATAACCGGTTTGCCTGATTTGACATGCTCTTCGATTTCCTCAATGGTTCCACTTTGTGCCTTATCGGTGGGGGTACCTACTTTAGCGCCGAAAATGCCAATAAGCATATCACTCTTTGAGGCAAGTTGCCCATTGAGTAGAGTTTGAGGATGGGCACCATGTTCGGGATAGGAACTGGTGGCCCAATGGATTGGGAGGAGAACGGTGCTATGCTGTTCGGCATGAAGGGTTGTCCAGTGATTGATAACTCTCATGGCGATACCTATCTCTTCCTTGATATCACCAGGGCACCCTATCATAATTCTGTATGTATTGGCAGCAAACATTTGGTTGTATTAGAAGATATCTCTATCCGAGTTGTGCGAAAAGAAACAATTTATACTATAGCTTTTTTGAAACGATTTTTTCTGGTTTTGTTTGCTCGCGGATGCGGGGGTCTCTGCGGTGTTATCGGCGGGTGTTTTCTTCTTGGCGAGCGGGGGCGCTCCGGGTGTCGAGGGCGGAGGACACTTGTGTTCGATGGCGTTCGGTTTCTTGGAGTTTTTTGCGTTTTCGGTGAAACGCGGCTTTCTGGGGCCGAAAAATATTAGTAACTTGCAGGCGTGTTTGCTACGTAAGGTGCTGAGTTTTTGCACAACCGGGCAATGAAACACGCACAACGGATAGTTCTTTAAAATGTCTTGCAGCGGCGTTGCATTTGCGTCCAATGATGTCCATTTTTGGCGCTATGCGACGATTGTTGAGCGAAAGGCGTAGCAGTTTGGCGTTATTGAATTGAGTGTCAGGCAGTTGGAAGGGGTTTGAATATATTTTCTAAGAAGCCACATCCAATAATTCCAACGTTAATCATTGCCTTAATAACTATTAAATCATTACTATCATATCTGTTAATAGGTCAATTCTAATTAGTCACCTGCATCCGATAATCCTCAGATCAAAAAAGGAAAAGTGGTACTAAGATGCAATTCATATAATAACAATCCGACTACTTTGCCTTAATAATATTTAAAATAAAACTTAAAAAACTCCATAAACCTCCAGAAGCAGCAATCCACTCAAAAACTGATTTAAGGGCAGCCTTAAGCGGGACAAACGAAATAATTACTAGAGAGATAAGTGCTATCAATAATCCTATTCCAACATTCTTCCATCGATTAATTCTTTTTGACTGTATTTCATTCTTTGCAAGTAGTTCCAATCGTTCTCTTTCTACTTCCTTTACTTTGTTTTCCAAATTGTCCAAACGACGGCTCAATTCTTTATTCTTAGATTCCATCTGAATCCGTGCGATCTCAACGCTTTCCTTATACTCTTGTTCGGACTTTTGGGCCTTAGCTTGCTCAGACTTCTGGTTTCTTGCCTTCTCAACAATTCTATGAACATCATCATTAAAACGCTCTGGATTCTGCGATTCGTCCATAAGATGTTGCAACCAAGAAGTTGATTCTAAGGCAACATGCTCCAACAACAACTCATAATCATCCTTGGATAACTCTATTGAACTACTGCGAATTGCTGAATTAAATTCATTGATTAAATCTTTATCGGCATATTCATCTGTTAGAGTACGGGCAATCATTGCGCTCAACCCTTGTTTAGATACTATTGCTGAATACCGTGATGGGTCTTTGAGGAACAAAAGACTAGTCAACTCCTCAGGCATTATAATCTCTGGAACTCCATTGCTATGTTTTTTATTAAAAAGACCTAATTTATGATTTGCTGATACAAACCAATAATTAGACTTTTGTGGCCTTTCATTAGAGTGAATACTTCTTCTCTCTCTAACACAGAGATACGCCGATACATCATGTATTGCGTTCGCTTTACCATATCTGATATCAACCAAATCCTGAACATCTGAAGATATAGCATATTCTTTAATCTTTGAGTCAGAAATCAAATCTACTGATATACCAAGCAAAGAATAGATTGTTTTCTCTATATTCCCTTTAAAGGATATCAACCAAGACTTACTACGATTTAAACGTGCACAAGCATCACCAATAGTAGTGCTAGGATGATTTTTACTATAATTGATTATTTCCTTATCAAGGATATGTGAAATCTCTTCCACAGTTATTGATAATACTCTTGCAAAACCTCCTGTCGACTTTATCAGATCAAGGATTTCTATAGCAGGTCGTGTTGTCTCCGGTCCTTGAAGATCAAGGGCTTCAAGAATAACTCTAGTATCAATATAATAAACAACCCCTTGTTGCAGTTTCGAATCTAAATCAACGCCAGCTTCAAGATATGCGGCCACGAGAGAGCCCAAATACGCCTTTTCTGCTGCTTGGTACAATAGGTGATTGTCACTTTCTATTTTTCTAAGAAACTTTGCATGAGGTAGAAATCCTTCCACTAAAGAATAGTCATTTAGAGAATCGTAATTACCCGAAAAAAAAGTACTGAGTTTATGTTTGTTGTCATCAATAAAACTTTGGAAAGATGGAACTTCGTTGTATCCCTCAAGTTCTGCATATGATTTAAATGCTTCCTCCAACGCATTTGCCCTTCTTCTTTCTTCATCATAGACGGATTCTATTCTATCGCAGTTATAATTGTCAAAAGCGAACGAATTGCCCTTCTCCATAACACGAAGGTTGAAATCGGCTTTCTCTTTACGCGTCTGATTATATGCAATTCTATTAATAAGACTCCTAACTATAGAAAGAGGAACATCCAGACCATATTCTTCACTTAGTATTCGCTTGATATCATCAGCACTACCCTCTCTTGCCGACTTTGCGTATATTGACAATGCTCGTTTACATAACGGCACGAAAACCGTTCCGTAAATATCCTTATTGTTTTCAGTTAATGCCGCCAAAAAAGAATAAGCGGTAAGTATTTTACTATCCGGTTTCATCTCTCAATAATAACAATTATTAATTATTCTAGCACTCATGTTTACTAATTTCACAACAAGCCTTTGTGTATGTAATTACTTTGCTATTACTGCTAATTATATCATTCGGCTCCTTTAACTTCTTATCCACAAAACCATGAGGCTCCTCATACTGCATCACCTGCCTTAAATACTCATCAATCTTAGTCAGAAATGTCGCCATTTCAATGTCTCTCGGTGCGGGGACTTGGACCCATAACCGTAATGAGTTTTAATGTCCGCATATATACTCTGACTCGACTCTTTTTCTTTACCCCCACAGAATTACAATTTGTTCATAGACCTAATGACTTAGACCGTCGAAGTAGAAACTAATGCTTCCATCGCTGTACCATACATCAGAGTCTTATCAGGGATTGACGAATTTACCATTATGAAATAAATAATCTTATTATAACTGGAACGCATTATCAAATACTTTCACTTTATAACACCTCTTACACGGCCTCCTTCTCCATTTCTCCACCGCCTCTTTCTCTGTCACCTGGATTATCTGGGACTTACAGCTATTCAATCCTGAGCATTTTCTATTGCTATGGTAAGCGTAAGCCCCTGAGGAAGTGCAAATCCAAACCTTTGAAGTATTCGCAGTTCCTGAACTGATTGAAAAGGCCAAAAGGCACAGGACAAGAAGAAGTAACTTTTTCATCTTTAGTGATTATTTCGTCGCCACCGCCACCTTCCTCAACGGAATCAGTCGCTTATTGATAGCGACACAAACCTTCGGAAACAATTCGTCTTCAGAGATTGTTATGCCAAACTTTTCCTTGATCTCAGAAACATATTGGCGAGTCCAGCGACGCAGATGATTCGGTTCTGCCGCCAAATTCTTACTGCTGTCGAATGGAATATAGATCAACAATGGATAGCGATTCTCAGAATTCATCCGCTTGCCAATATATTTCCACCACTTATCATCAGAGGACCCGACTGAGCATCCGTAAATCACTATTATGTTTGCTTCATCTATAAGGGTCTGGCACTCCGCATTCTTGTTGTTCATACAAGCGTCGTTAAACTCCGGCTTTATGAACTCTTCAACGACATCCAGATCCCCGCTTAGCGAACTATTGGATATCTGTGACTCATCGTTAACGCCCATCGCCATCATATCATCAAGTGTCCCGTGAACGTGAACGATCGAATCAAGTTCCGCCGAGCCACCAAGTTGAACCGCCTCATCTTCAAATTCAGTTACCACTTCCAAAGTAGGAGTATAATTCAACGTGATAACATTCACTTCGTTATATGAATCATATCTCTGGGCAAATGACTGATACCGCGCTCTTGGTTCCGGTTCTAGCAAAAGATCAAAATTATATAGCCGTTCAAGAGAAGATGGGTGATATAACTGAATTTTCGCCACCTCACCCTGCAGATACTCCCTCAAATTCGACTTCATATCCGCCACACACCTAAGGAAAACCTCTTTGCTCGCGCACTTTGCAGAATATTGTCCAAGCCCTATCTCCAGATCCGCCCACGTTTCATACCTGAACTTGTCGATATCTCGCTTCATTTTAGCTATATCGGCATCACTCGTCGGAATCCCAAGATAGTACTTGAAGAAATCCTGATACGATGTCTTCAGATGATGAGCTATGTCCAGTCCGTTGCCGATGATGTGTAGTATATTCATATCACTTCTCCTCACTCACCCTCACCAAATACTGCCCATACTGATTCTTCAGCATCGGGGCGGCCAGGGAGCGCAACTGCTCGGCGCTGATCCAGCCGTTCTGGTAAGCGATTTACTCATTCTAATAGTTCTCTGCCTTCAGCTGGAAATAGCTCTTGGGGTGGTCGCACACAGGACAAACCTCGGGGGCTTTGGGACCAATTACAATGTGGCCGCAGTTGGAGCACTGCCAAATGGCATCGCCCTCGCGGGAGAATACAAGGCCTTCCTCAATGTTGGCCAGGAGCTTACGGTAGCGCTCCTCGTGCTCACGCTCGATGGCCCCAACCATGCGGAACTTGGCGGCAATCTCCTTGAAGCCTTCTTCCTCTGCCTCAGCGGCCATGCGGTCGTACATGTCGGTCCACTCGTAGTTTTCGCCGTCGGCGGCGTCCTTCAGATTCTCCGTAGTGGCAGGTACGCCGCCATGCAGATACTTGAACCAGATTTCCGCATGCTCTTTCTCGTTAGCAGCGGTCTCTTCAAATATCTTGGAAATCTGCACATATCCGTCCTTCTTAGCCTTGGAGGCATAGAAGGTGTACTTGTTGCGTGCCATGCTCTCCCCGGCGAAAGCCTCCAGGAGATTCTTTTCAGTCTTAGATCCTTTGAGTTCCATATGATGCTATTTATAATACTTTTACACCGATTCCTTTCATTGTTTGGGTTCTTCTCTTCTCACACGTTTCACGGTGTGGTTGATTTTTCCTATTACAAAATTGATCTCTATCGTCGACTCCGTTTCAGTTGTCTGTAAATCTGGCATCACGATGTCCGTCAAAACTTCTCCGAAATGCTGAATCTTCGATTTCTGTTTATCTTTGTCTTTCTCGTTGTGTAACTCAAGCAATTCTCGCTTTAAACTTCTGACTCGAGCGAAGGTCTCAATAATGGCAATAGTTGCTGCAGTTGCTCCAGGTGACTTCAAAATAGTAGCAAGCATATATAAACCCCTCTCAGTGAATGCTTTAAAAGAGTATTTTGAATGTCGGCCTTTTCCTTTTGCTTGTTCTAAGGTCGAAAATTTCGACCTTAGAACTGAGGACTCATCGCTCGTCAGATCTATCACATAGCCATCTGGGAACTTCTCAGGATTGTTTCTTACCGCTTCATTAATACGCTTTGTTTCTACTCCATACAATTCAGCAACATCACAATCGAGAATCACCTTCTGATTCCGCACTACAAGGATTTTACTTTCTACCTTTTAAAACTGAATAAATGCACTCTTCTTCTCGCCCTCTTGGGGCTCTTTTGTTTTGAAATTGTTCATAGTTGTTTGTTATTTATGATTATACATTCTCGATTTGTGGTCAAATAATTTGACCGCAAGTCTTATAAATCCCTCTTAATCAATACCTTCCTTCAATAACCTTCCAATCCACAATCTTCCACAACTCCTTCAGGTGAGCGGCGCGGCGGTTCTGGTAGTCCAGATAGTAAGCGTGCTCCCACACATCGAAGGTCAGGATGGGTTTCAACCCATGGGCAACCGGATTATCAGCATTAGTATACTGCCCTATTGACAGCTCACCATTGGCGTCTGCTTGAAGCCATACCCAGCCGGAGCCGAAGAGGCCTACGCCTTTTGCTTCGAAGTCGGCTTTGAAGTCGTCGAGACTTCCCCACTGCTTCTCAATCTGGGCTGCAAGCTTACCGACCGGAGCCTTTGATGCCTCAGCGACAGGCTTGAACTGCGTGAAATACAACTCGTGGTTGAGTATCTGCCCCGCGTTGTTGAACACTCCGCCCTGCGAAGAACGAACGATCTCCTCAAGAGTCTTACCCTCGAGTTCCGTTCCAGCAATGAGTTTGTTGAGATTGTCCACATACGCCTGAAGATGCTTTCCGTGATGGAAACTCAGAGTCTCGTCGCTGATCACTGGCGCCAGCGACCTGTACGGCAGTTCGATAAGCTTAAACATGTTGGATTTGATAAATCGTTAATAATCAGTCTCTTCTGAAAATATCCCTTGTATAGACCTTGTCCTGGACTTCGTCGAGGGCGGGGTCGTAGCGGTTTGCAATGATTGCGTCTGACTGAGCCTTGAAAGCGGCGAGGTCGTTCACCACGCGGCTGCCGAAGAAGGTCGTGCCATCTTCAAGCGTGGGCTCATAGACTATCACCTTCGCGCCCTTCGCTTTGATTCGCTTCATGATGCCCTGGATGGCGCTCTGGCGGAAGTTGTCGGAATTCGACTTCATCGTGAGGCGATACACGCCTATCGTGACTTCCTTCTCCTCGCTGGCATCATAAGCATTCACGCCGCTGTAGCTATAGTAGCCAGCCTTTTCGAGCACACGGTCGGCGATATAATCCTTGCGGGTGCGGTTGGAGTCCACTATAGCCTTTATCAAGTTTTCCGGCACGTCGTTGAAGTTGGCGAGCAGCTGCTTCGTGTCCTTCGGCAGGCAGTAGCCGCCATAGCCGAAGCTAGGGTTGTTGTAGTGCGTCCCGATACGCGGATCGAGGCACACGCCCTCGATAATCTGCTGCGTATCAAGGCCTTTCATCTCGGCGTAGGTGTCGAGTTCGTTGAAATACGAGACCCTCAGCGCCAGATATGTGTTCGCGAACAACTTCACTGCTTCCGCCTCCGTCGTACCCATGAACAGCACGGGCACGTCCTCTTTCAGCGCGCCTTCTTTGATCAGCGACGCAAACTGTTCGGCGGCAGCTTTGAGTGACGGGGAGGCAGTTTGGGAGCATTTGCCCGGAATAGGGTCGCGAAGCGACTGCGAGCAGACTGCCTCCCCGTCCTCGTCGTACCCCACGATAATCCTGCTGGGATACAGATTGTCGTAGAGCGCCTTGCTTTCGCGCAGGAACTCCGGACAGAACAACAGCCTGGCCTGAGGGAACTTATCCCTCACGCTCTTGGTATACCCCACCGGCACCGTCGACTTTATGACCATCACCGCATCGGGGTTAACCTCCAGCACGAGCCTGATCACTTCTTCCACATGCGAAGTGTCGAAGAAATTCTTTACCGGATCGTAGTTTGTCGGCGTGGCGATCACCACGAAATCAGCGTCCTTATAAGCCGCATGAGCATCCAGCGTCGCACTCAAATCCAAGCGTCCGGAGGCAAGATACTCCTCAATCAGTTCATCGCCCACCGGACTTTCGCCGCGTCGGATCTTCTCCACCTTCTCGGGCACGACATCCACCGCAACCACCTTGTGGTGCTGCGAAAGAAGCGTCGCGATAGACAATCCGACATATCCTGTGCCGGCTACTGCGATTTTCATATTATGCTGTTTGATTGATTTCTTGACGGCTTCGCCCTCGCCTGTCACATAGGTATAGGCGAACGTTAAGCTATGCTTAAAAGCCGCATAACTTAAACGCCCAAAGGTACAAAATAATAATCGGATTAACAAATCCTTGGCACAATTGTTAATCCGATGTCGAGAGATTATTTCCTTTCTGAAATCAAGCAGTCCCCAGGAGGCAGCAAATGCTCATCCAGCGTCACCTTCCCTATCGAATCCGCTACAATTCTCCCCGAAATAGGATTCTTCACCTCGGTGATTGCCCCTCGGATGCTCGCATCTATCCCCTTCGAGTCCTCGAACGCACGGTCGCATGTCGGATCGAAGGTACAGTCTTCGAGCACGACGCCGTCCATGTAGCAGAGCGGCTGCTCGCCCGCAATGTGGCAGCGCACGAGTTTGATATTCTCAGAATGCCAGCCGATATACTCTCCGTCGAGTTCCGAATCATAGATGGTCACATTCTCGCACTCCCAGAACGCATCTTTCGTAACGATCTTCGCGTTGTGGATCTCAACGTCCTTGCAATACTGGAACACATACTTCGAGTCGGAGGTCAGCCCGTCCACGAACACATCCTCGCAGAACATGAACGGATACGTGCCCTCGTGCAGGGTCACGTTCTCAATCCGCAGGTCGCTGCAGCGCCAGAACGTCTCGTCGGCATCCGTGATCTTCACATCGCGCAGCGTCAGTCCATGGCACTCGCGGAAGAACTTCGGACCGTCGATAGTGCAGCGCTCCATCGTCATCCCGTCCGAATACCAGATCGCCGAGCGCGACCCCACCGCGAAATAGCAGTCGCGGATGAGCGAGCGGTCCACATGCCACAGCGGGTACTTCCCGATGAACCTGCATCCCTCGGCCTCGATGTCCGAGCAGCATTTCACGCCCGACTCGCCGTCGGTGATCTCCACATTGACTAGCCTCGCACCGCGCAGCCCGAACAGCGGCCTCTCGCCGCCCAGTTTCACGTCCTTGATAATCGTCTTCTCTGCCATAGCGGCCGCAAAGATACTCCATTTTCCCGAAAATGCTTACATTTGCTCCTGATGAAAAAAGCATTCTCCATCCTGGCGGCTCTCACGCTCGCTTCTTCTTCATTTGCAGCGACTCCAGTCATCGCCCCCGACCTCAGCACGAAGACGCAGATCGCCCCCCGCTGGTTCGGGCCCAACGCCTTCCCCGTCCCCGAGATGACCGACGGCCGGATCGACCCTTCCCGCACGGTCGAACTTGCAGGCGACTTCTTCTCCGGCCGTCTCGCCGACGGGCGCGACCTCACCTACGACGCCTTCCTTCGCCTTCACCTCCCCCTCTGGAGCGACCGCGCCGCCCTTACCGTCTGGATGCCGGTCGTCGAATGGTGGCAGACCGATCCCGCCGTCGACGCCGCCCGCAACATCCTCTCCGACCCCGCGAAAGACCCCGGGCACGACTCTGGCGATGTCTACGTCAGCCTTGACATACAGCTCCTGACTGAGACCGCCGTCCGCCCCTCGCTGCTGCTTCGTTCGGTGTTGAAATCCGCATCGGGCAACAACTTCGGCTATGCCCGCTACTACGACGCTCCGGGATACTTTTTCGATCTCACCGCAGGCAAATCGTTCGGCGCTTTCCGCCTCGCAGCCACCACCGGCTTCCTCTGCTGGCAGACCGACAACGGCCGTCAGAACGAC
>OCTW011571621.1_pt1 | contig 43310 bp, 38 predicted proteins | sample 1539671 | NCBI WGS metagenome assembly OCTW01 (sample SAMN02144230, study PRJEB22623) | gut metagenome | biome: sheep rumen | host: Ovis aries | place: New Zealand
CCCCCCCCCCCCGGCCCCCCGCCGCAAGACAGGCGGCGGCCCGGCTGTTTACCACAGCCGCTTCCATCAGCGCCTCTTCCTCCAGCTTCCGGAAGGCGGCGCGCACGGGGCGGCCCAGACGGTCCCGGTCCTGCTCGGCCAGGGCGCAGAGGCGCTTCATTCTGACCGACGCAAGGTTCGGGTCATAGCGGCGCTCCGCGCTGTCCCGCGTGTACGCCTCCTCCAGCTCCGTCACCAGGCTGTTCATGGGCAGGTACACCGAGTGTTCGGCGTTGGCCAGGGAAAACCAGCCTATGCAGGCCGCCGCCTCCGACATATCACCCGAAACGCAGAGCACGTGGGACGTGCAGGTGGACTCGGAGCCCAGCACCCGCCAGTCCCGCCGGCCCGTTTCCTCCGGGCAGAATTCCGTCCCCTCAAAGCGGTCGCGGAACAGCTCCATCACGTCCAGGGGACCGACGGGCCTTTCCGGCGCAAAGCAGAGGGGGAACTTTCGATCCGTCCGGTATGTTCCGGCCTGGGCCGGGGCAAAGCGCAGACGGCCCAGCCAGGTGCGGCCGTTAGCAAAGTCCGAAAACCGGCCGGCGTAGGTCTGAAAGAGGTTCATCTTCCCGTCCGGCCCATAGACGGCCAGCCCGTGCTCCCGGGGCAGGCGGAACAGGTCCGGCGAAGAGAGGAAGCCCTCTTCCTCCCCCGTGAAGCCGTCCAGCATGAACTCGTTGCCAAAGACCGCCATCCGGTCCTCCGGCAGGCGCAGGGCCGCCCACTGGCGGCCGGTATAGGTTTCCACATACCAGACTTCCCTGGGATCGGCGATCATGATGATGTTCTGTTCCCCGGAGCCCCGTTCCGCCATCACCCGGGCAATCAGGTCGACCCCTTCCCGGGCGGTGGCGCAGCAGGCGGCGATCAGGTCCGGCAGGACCTCCTCGCACAGCCCGTCTGAAAGGGGCGGGTCCATCTGCCGGATTTCCGGGCGGATGTAGGCCGTCACCGTGCCAGTCACGGCCAGGCCCTTTTCGTTGACGGCGGCGGAGGCGTAGCGGCCCCGCCCGCAGCCCTGAACCGCCGGGGTGCAGACATAGCGGAAGGTGTTTTCCGGCAGCGGCCAGCAAAAGCCGTCCTTCCCCTTCAGCACCCTGCCCGGGGCGTTTTGCGCCGCCGGGACCGCCTCCATCCGCATCAGGGTCGTCAGGGGATACAGGTCCAGGGTCCGGGCGATAATGGCCGTCCCGTCCCTGCTGACGGCCCTGCCCACGTACACCCCGGTGCAGGCCCGGGCTTTCCGGTGGAAGCACAGGAACAACAGCAAAAGCAGGATCAACCCAGGTATCTTCATCCGCCCTTCTCCTTTCCCACCGTTTACTGTTACAGCAGCTTCTTTAATTCCTCTACCGTTTCCCGGAACACCTGCATGGCGCGGTGCACGGGTTCGGGGCTGCTCATGTCGACCCCGGCGTATTTGAGCGCCTCGATCGGCGGGACGCTGCTGCCGGCGGACAGGAAGCGGATATGATCCCGCACTGCCGGCTCGCCTTCTTTCAGGATCCGGTCCGCGATGCAGACGGCGGCGGAGAAGCCGGTAGCGTACTTGTAGACGTAGAAATCCCGGTAGAAGTGGGGAATCCGCATCCATTCCGCGCCGATCTCCTCGTCCACGTGGACAGCCCGGCCGTAGTAATGCCGATTGAGGTCCAGATAGGCCTCCGTCAGGGTTTCCTTGGTCAGGGGCTGGCCCGCTTCCGCCATTTCGTGGCTCTTTTTCTCAAAGGCGGCGAACATGGTCTGACGGAAGACCGTCGTGCGGAAGGATTCCAGCAGGCTGTTGAGCAGGTAGCGCAGCATGGCCTTGTCCCCGCTGTACTTGCGGCGCAGATAGGCGCTTAACAGCACCTCGTTGCAGGTGGAGGCGACCTCCGCCACGAAAAGGGAGTAATCCGCCTTCGGATAGGGCTGGCACTTGGAGCTGAAATAGGTGTGCAGGGAATGGCCCATCTCGTGCACCAGGGTGGAGACGGAGTTCAGATCGTCCTCATAGTTGAGCAGCATGTAGGGATGGACCCCGTACACGCCGTTGGAATAGGCGCCGGAGCGCTTGGCCTTGTTCTCATAGACGTCGATCCAGCCTTCGCTGAAGGCCTTCCGCATGACGCCCAGGTATTCCTCCCCCATTGGGGCCAGGGCTTCCAGGGCCAGGCGGCAGCCCTCTTCATAGTCCGCGGTAAACTGGACGTCCCCGAACATCGGCACGTAGAGGTCGTACATATGGAGCTCGTCGACCGAAAGGAGGCGTTTGCGGATCTCCAGGTACTCGTCCAGGGCCGGCAGGGCCTGATCGACCTGGGCCAGAAGGTTGTCAAACACCGCCTGCGGGATCTCGTCCGGGTCCAGGGCGGAGACCAGGGCGGAAGGATAGCTGCGCGTCTGGGCCATGAATACATGGCGCTTGACCGAGCCGCCGTACAGGGCGGCAAACGTGCCGCCGAAATCCCGGTAGGCGTTGTGCATGCCCTGGAAGGCCGCTTTCCGGACCTCCCGGTTCTTGGAGCGCAGGAAGGTCTGATAGCGGCCGTGGCTCAGCTGGACCTCTTCCCCGTTTTCATCCCGGATCACCGGGAAGGGCAGCTCCACGTCCGACAGCACGCGGAAGGCCTGGGAAGGGGTGGACAGGGCGTCCCCGGCCATGGCCAGGAGCTTTTCCTGCTCGGCCGGCAGGGTGTGGGCGCGGTTGCGCAGCAGCCCGCGGATGTACTCGCTGTAATCGCTGAAGGAAGGATCGCTTCCAAGGCTTTGAAGCTTTTCCTCCGGCAGGGCCAGCAGCTCCGGCTCCAGGAAGGCGCAGGCGGCGCTCAGCTGCACCGCCAGGTAACGCACCTTCCCCAGCATGGCGGTATAGCGGCCGTCGGACCCGTCCTGGTCCGCCCGCATCATCGCGTAGGCGAAGATCTTTTCCAGGCGCTTGGAGGTTTCAAAATACCGGACGATCACGCCCTTGGGATCCTCCGCCACCTTCCCCTGATAGGCCGCGATTTCGGGCAGCAGGGCGGAAAGCGCCGCCATTTCCTGTTCGACGGCCTCGTCCGTGGGGAAAATATCCTCCAGCCGCCAGAGGTATTTTTTGTCCATTTCACTGCGAGGTTTCAATTCAGCAGCCACTGTATATCATCCTTTCCAAATTTAATCCTTCCATGGTGCAAAACACTGATCCATTAAAATTGCTTCGGCGCGCGCGCTGGTTTCCTGCGTCAGGCGGGACAGGACCATATCCGCGTCCTTTTCCTTCATCAAGAGCACCAGGTCCACGTTCTGGCCGAAGGCGGTTTCCTCCGTCCTGACGGGCAAAAGGCCGAGAAGGTAATTCACCTTGTCCCACAGGGGGTATGGGACGCTGACCATCATCCTTTGGGACAGGCACATTTTGGCCACGCCCGCCTTGTCCAGGGCCATGGCGCAGCTGCGCGAATAGGCGCGCACCAGGCCGCCGGCCCCCAGGAGGATGCCGCCGAAGTAACGGGTGATCACCACGGCGCAGTTGACCACCTGGCGGGCGCGGATGACCTCCATCATCGGCAGGCCGGCGGTGCCGCCCGGCTCCCCGTCGTCGCTGTAGCGGATGATGCCGGCGTTTTCCCCGATCACGTAGGCGTAGCAGTGATGGGTCGCGTCCCGGTAGCGCTGGCGCTTGTCCTGCAGAAAGGAAAGCGCCTCTTCCTCCGTCTGCACGGGTCTGGCGTCGCAGATGAACCGGCTCTTCTGCACGATGTATTCGTCCGACCCTTCTTCCAGCAGGATCCAGTATTCGTCCGTCATGTGTTGTCCAGGACGCCCTGAAGCAGGGCGAGGCCCTTGCGGATCGTCTCCGGCTCCGCCATGGAGAAGTTGAGGCGCAGGGTGTTTTCATGCCCGCCGCCGGCGTAAAAATGCGTGCCGGGCACGTAGGCCACGCCCGCGTCCACCGCCTTGGGCAAGAGGGCCAGGGCGTCCAGTCCTTCCTTGAGGGCAGCGAAGATGAACAGGCCGCCCTCCGGCCTGGTGACCCAGGTGAAGGCATTGATCTGCCCGATGCCGGACAGCATCGTCTCCAGCTGGACGCTGTAGCTGCGGCAGATGGCTTCAATATGCGGGGCCAGAAGGCCCTGGCTAATGTATTCGGCGCAGATCGCCTGGTTGAGCAGGGCCGTATGCAGGTCGGACGACTGCTTGGCGATCACGCACTTGCGCAGCAGGCCAGGTTCGGCTGCCATAAAGCCCACCCGAAGGCCCGGGGAAATCACCTTGGAGAAGCTGCCCAGGAAGACCACGAAGCCCGCCTCGTCAAAGGATTTGATGGTAGGAAGCTCCTGCCCCGTATAGCGCAGGTCGTGATAGGGATCATCCTCCGCGACCACGACGCCGTAACGCTCGGCCAGGGCCGCCACCTTTTTCCGCTTTTCCAGGGACATGGTCCGGCCGGTCGGGTTCTGGAAGGTGGGGATGGTGTAGATCATCTTCGGGCGGCATGCCCGGATCTTTTCCTCCAGGTCCTCCATGCTCATGCCGTCCTCGTCGGAGGAAACGGGCACCAGCTCCGCCTGGTACAGCTTCATGCACTGCATGTTCCCAAGGAAGGTCGGGTCCTCCACGATGATCCGGTCGCCCGGGTCGATCAGGGCGGAGCACAGGAGGTTCATCCCCTGGGTGGAGCCGGTGGTGGGCAGGATGCCGTTTTGCTCCATGTCCACGCCGAAATGCTCGCTCAGATAGGGCTTCATGACCTCCAGGAAGGGCGGATAGCCTTCGGTGGCCCCGTATTGCAGGATGCGCTTGCCGTCGTCCCGAAGCACTTTCTGAGCCACCTGAGCAACCTCTTCGTCCGGCAGGGCGCTGAAGGCCGGGTTGCCGCCGGCAAAGGAAATCATGCCCGGCTTGGCCAGGAGCTTGAAAATCTCGCGGATAGCGCTGCCGGAAAGGCCGTTAAAACGGGATGCGAACTGGATGTCCTGAACCTGCATTTGATTGTCCTCCTGTTAAAATCAGATTGAGTACAGTTAGTTTCACCAGTTTATTCAGAATGGTTACCGTTTTTGATCTGCCGAATAATCAGGCGAAAAATCAACCGTAAAAATTTACGTCCGAATTTACGTCCGGAAATCAGACGTATTGTTCGGTACTCGTCTGAAAGCCGGAACTGCTTGAGCAATGATCATAGCGTCCTGTGAACCCGTCTTCTATTATGATCCATTTCCCATCAGCAGGGCGTAGGTTTCCTCCCCCACCAGGCCGTCCGCCGTCAGGCCTTTATCCTTCTGGAAGGCGATGACGGCGTCGCGGGTCTGGCCGCCGAACTGGCCGTCGATCAGGCCGGTATAATACCCAAGGTCCTTGAGGTGCTGCTGGATTTCCTTGACAATCGGTCCCTCCCGGCCCGATCCCAGCAGCAGGGCCGTCGGCGCGGGGGTCTGATGGTCGTAGGTATAGGAGACCTTTTTGGGCACCGCCGACGGCGTCGGGGTAAGGGACGCGAGATAGGCGTATTTTTCCTGCCGGGAAATCCCGTTGACCGCCAGCAGCAGCCCCGCCGTCAGCAAAAGGGCCAGGGTGACCTCAAAGGCGGGGGTCAGGAAAGGCTTCTTTCTGTTTCTTCTCATAGATCTTTTAACGGTTGGGGTCCATCAGCTCGATGCCCTTGAGCACCTCCGGCTCGCGGACGTCCCGCACACTGGTGTACACCATCCTCGTCAGCACCGCGCCGCCGCGGAAATAGAGGCTGACGAAGGGGCAGTCCCGGGCGAACTCCGCCTGGATCTGGTCCAGCAGCTGCTTGTACTCCGGTCCCCGGTCGATGTCGGTGCGGCATTTGCGCAGCTCGGTAATCAGGTTGTTCATCGTCTCGGACTTGTAGCGGCCATAATTGCCGGTGTTGGGCCCGTAGAGCAGGAAGCCCGGGTCCGGCACGGAATCCATCTGGAAGGCGGCCAGGCACAGGTCGAAATTGCCGGCCTGCAGGCGTTCCTTGGCCAGGCCGAAGCTCAGGGTTGTCACGCGGACCTCAATGCCCGCCTTGGCCAGCTGGTCCCGGATGGCGTTGGCCGTTTCCACGCGGACGGAGTTTTCCGCCTCCTCATAGACCCACAGGCGCAGGGACAGCTTGACCTTCTTGCCCTCTAAGACCATGTCGCGGACCCCGTCTTCGTCCGTGTCCGTCCAGCCCGCTTCCGTCAGCAGCTGGTTCGCCTTTTCCAGGCTGTAGGAAAAATAGGCCTCCCCGTCCGCGTCGCTGGCGTCGTAATACATCCAGGTGTTCGCGGGGAACATGGTATCCGTCCTGGAGACCATGCCGTAATAGGCGTTCTGGGCCAGGGCGTCGGGGTCGATGGCGTAGCGGATGGCCTTGCGGACGCGGACGTCCTCCAGCTCGTAGGCCTTGAGGTTGAACAGCAGCACCTCCAGCTGGCGGGTGCGGTAGTCCATGTTCAGGGCGGTGACGCCGGTGCGGTACTGGGCCGTGGTGACCGAGCGGGTGATGATGGCGTCCACGCGGTTGTACTCGTAGGCGTTGGTCAGCTCCTTGTTGGTGGCGAAAAAGAAGGCGTTGATCTCGGACACGAAGGGCTCTTCCCCGCGCCAGTATTCGTTGGCGGAAAGGTAGAGGAAGTTGCCGGGGCTGAAGGAGACCGCCCGGTAGGGGCCCGAGCCCACCGGGTACTCCGCCTGGACCTCCTCCTGCTTTAACACCGGGAAGGTCATCGCGTACAGAAAGCCGTAATAAGGCCTGGAGGAGGTGATGACGACGGTCTTAGCGTCGTTGGCCTGGGCCTTGGACACCGTGTAGCGCATGGAGGCGTACACGCCCTTGTTTTCGGCGGTATCGTCCTTGGCCAGGCGGATGATCTCGTTCACCGTGGCCGCCACGTCATAGGCGTCCAGGGGGGTGCCGTCGCTGAAAACGGCGTCGTCCCGCAGGGTAAAGGTCCAGGTGATGCCGTCGTTCGTGCTCCAGCTCAGGGCCAGGTTGGGCTGGGGATGATAGCTGTCGTCCAGGGTGATCAGGCTCTCATAGATCAGGCTGTGGAGGGACTGAAAATCCCTTTCCAGGGCCAGCAGGGGGTTGAGCACCGTGGTCTTGACCGAAATCATCCCGATGGAAAAGTTCTGGGCGATGTCCCCCGCGCAGGCGGACAGGGGGGTGAGGGCCATCAGAAGCGCCAACAGGCACAGCTCAGTCCTGATAATAGTTTTCCAGATAGATCGCATAGGAATCCACCACCTTCCGCGCATAGCTGCGGGTATTTTCCATGGGTATCTCGTCCAGGGACAGGGTCCGGCCGTCCCTTGAATAGCGGGTCAGCCAGGTATCCACGTTCCCGTGGCCGGCGTGGTAGGCGCAGGCCACCAGCACCGGGTCCCCGCCGTAGCGGTCGGACAGAAAGTCCAGATACCAGACCCCCAGGCGGAGGTTGGTCTCCGCGTCAAAGAGGAGGTCGTCCGTATAATCCCGGATGCCGAGCTTCCCGGCGATCCATTTGCCCGTATCCGGCAGCAGCTGCATCAGGCCCCGGGCGCCGACGGAGCTGACGGCGGAGGGATCGTAGCTGCTCTCGTTTAAAATGATGGCGGCGACAAAGGCCGGCCGCAGCCCGTACTGCTGCGCTTCTCTTACGATCTGCTCCCGGTAGCGGACCGTCGTCCGCCAGACGCGGCGGTCATAGGCCGCCTGCTCTTCCTCCATCAGGCGGGTCTGGTCCGCCAGGCGGGCTGAGCTGACCAGAAAAAAGGCCAGGCACAGGACCACACCGCACAGGGCCACCAGCAGGACTGCCCGCTGGGCGGGGCTGAACAGCCTGCCGCGTTTCTTTTTCCCGCGTCCGCTGTATCTCTGCGCGTCCGCCCTGCGGGAGCGGGGGGACGCCTCTCTGGAACCGCTCAACGGTGTTCCTCCATTGATTTTTGCGTTTGCTCTGAAAGGACGGCCCGGTAGGCCTTCTCCGCCTGGGCCGCGCTCTCCTCCCGGCTGCCCCGGGTGTCGATCACCAGGTCGCTGCGGCGTTTTTTCTCCCGGGGCGGCATCTGGCTGGCGATGCGGCGTTCCGCTTCCTTCCGCGTCAGCCCGTCCCGCTCCCGAAGGCGGCGGATCTGCAGCTCCTTGGGAAGCCATGCGCACCAGACCGTGTCGCACAGGCTGTCCAGCCCGGTTTCATAAAGCAGCGGGGCGTCCAGCACGCAGACGGGCACGCCCGACTGCTCCAGGGCACGGAGCCTTTCCCGGATTTCCTGTAAGATTAACGGATGGGTCAGCCCGTTCAGCCGGTTTAGCGCCTCCGGGTCGGAAAACACCAGCCTGCCCAGGGCCTTTCGGTCCAGTTCTTCTCCATGAAAGAAGCTGTCCCCGAAGGCTGCCCGGATGGCCGGCAGGGCGGGGCCGCCCGGGGCGGTCAGGGCCCGGCTGATCCGGTCCGCGTCGATCACCTCCGCCCCAAGGGCAGCAAGGGCGGAAGAAAGGTTGCTCTTGCCGCTGGCGATGCCACCGGTCAGGCCGATCACATACGTCATTTGGTTTCGTACCAGCTCTTTCCCGTTTGTACTTCCGCTACCAGCGGGACGGACAGGGAGGCGACGGATTCCATCACGCCCTTGAGCAGCTCGCCAGCCCGCTGGGCCAGGGCCTCGGGCGCTTCGATCAGCAGCTCGTCGTGCACCTGCAGAATCAGCCTCGCCTCCGGCATTTCGTCCTTCAGCCGCTCCCAGACCCGGACCATGGCCAGCTTGATGATGTCCGCCGCGGTGCCCTGCACCGGCATGTTCATGGCTACCCGCTCGCCAAAGGCCCGGGTCCTGCCCACCTTGAGCTCCGGCAAAGGCCTTCGCCGGCCAAAGAGGGTTTCCGCGTACCCCCGCTCATGGCCCTTGCGCTTGCAGTCCTCCATGAAGGCGCGGATGCCCGGGTAGCGGCTTAAGTAGCGCTCGATAAAGTCATGAGCCGTCCAGCGGGAAACGCCGATGTTCCGGGCCAGACCAAAGTCGCTGATGCCGTAGACAATGCCGAAATTGACCGCCTTGGACGCAGAGCGCATCTCGTGCGTCACCTCTTCCATGGGCACGCCGTAAACCTCCGCGGCCGTGCGGGTATGGATGTCCTGGCCTTTTTGGAAGGCGTCCGTCATCGCTTCATCCCCGCTCATGTGGGCAAGCACCCTGAGCTCGATCTGGGAATAGTCGGCGTCCACCAGCAGGCACCCTTCTCTGGCGACAAAGGCCCGGCGGATCTCCCGGCCCAGGTCGGTGCGCACGGGGATGTTCTGCAGGTTCGGCTCGCTGGAAGAGATGCGGCCCGTGGCCGTGCCGGTCTGATCGAAATAGGAATGGACGCGGCCCGTTTCATCGATGTTGCGCAAAAGGCCGTCGATATAGGTAGCGTTGAATTTGGTAAAAGTCCGGTAGTCCAGGATCATGCGGATGGCGGGATGCTCGTCGATCAGCTTTTCCAGGGTCTCAGCGTCGGTGGAGTAGCCGCGCTGGGTCTTTTTTCCGGCGGTCAGGCCCAGGGTTTCAAACAGCACCTTACCCAGCTGCTGGGGGGAGTTGAGGTTAAAGCCGTTTACGCCGGTGGAACGGTAGATCTCGTCCCGCAGTTCCTCGGCCTTCTTCGTATATTCCCGGCCCAGGGTACGGAGCACGTCCGCGTCCACCTGAAAGCCGGCCTTTTCCATGTCGTACAGGACCCGGAACAGCGGCAGCTCGATTTCCCGGTAGAGGGCATCCATATGAAGGGCTTTCAGCTGCTTTTCCTGAGCGGCGGCCCGGCGCAGGACGGTGTCCGCGTTTTCGGGCCCCAGGTCCCTGAGGGGAAATGCCTTCCCCAGCGGGTTTAACAGATAGGCCCCCAGCTGCGTATCCCAGGTGATTTCCGGCAGGGGCAGGGCGTAGCGGTCCAGGGTGTGGTACAGCTTTTTCGCGTCATGGGTGGCCAGGGGCCGCTTTAACAGGGCGGAAGCTGCGGTCAGCGCGTCCGACGGGGTCAGCCCCTCCTCCAGCAGGGTCTGTTGGCCCAGGGCGGCCTCTGCGCAACGCCCATCCCCCGCCAGAGAAAGACGGTCCGCGCCGACGTACAGGGCGGCAGAATCCGCCGCTTCCAGGGACGAGGCGAAGGCGCGGATGCCCTCCGCGTCCGAAAGGCGCTCTGTCTCCGCCGCGGGCTCCGCTTTTTCGTCCGCCGGTTCCGCTTCGGGGGCATCCGCCCCGCCAAAGAGCTTCTGCGCCCGCTGCGCCGCCACGTTGAGCCCCAGCTTCCTCAGGGCCGAAACCCCGGAAGCGACCCGGTCCGTCCGGCAGGCCTCGTAGTCAATCACAATGGGCGCTTCCGGCACGATGGTCGCCAGCTTTCTTGAAAAGAGGGCCAGCTCCCGGTTGTCCCGGAGCTTTTCGCCGATCTTGCCCTTGATCTCGTCCGCGTGAGCCAGCACCTGGTCCAGGCTCCCGTACTCCTGCAGCCATTTGACCGCCGTCTTCTCCCCCACGCCGGGGACACCGGTGATGTTGTCGGAGCTGTCCCCCATGAGGCCCTTTAAGTCCGTCACCTGCGAAGGGGTGACGCCGAAATATTCCCGCACGCCGGCCGGGTCAAAGAGGATGGTCTCCGTGATGCCTTTTTTCGTAAACAGCAGCGAGACCCGGTTCCCCACCAGCTGCAGGGCGTCCCGGTCCCCGGTTAAAAGCATGGTGTCGATCTCTTTTTCGGTATTGAGCCGGCCCACCGTGCCCAGGATGTCGTCCGCCTCGTACCCCGCCACGGCGTAGACCGGAATATGAAGCTCCGGCAGCAGCTCCCGGATCAGTTTCAGCTGTGAAATCAGCTCGTCCGGCGTCTTCTGGCGGCCGGCCTTGTACTCCGGGTAGGCCAGGTGACGGAAGGTCGGGGCGTGCTCGTCGAAGGCCACCGCGCAGTAGGCGGGCTTCCTTTCCTCGAACACCTTAAACAGCATCATCAGAAAGCCGTGGATCGCCCCGGTCGGCGTGCCCTCGAAATCCATCGGGGGCATGGCGTGAAACGCCCGGTGCATCAGGCTGTTCCCATCCACAATCAAAAAGCAGTCTCCGCCCATCCGCAAAGCCCCCTTCCAGAAAACGTTGATGCCATTATAACACGGTTTTGGGGCTCCTGCAATCAGGAGGCGGCTTGTGTTACATACTCAAAACCAAAATCCCCGGGAGAAAGTCCCGGGGAAAAGCTTTTGAACAGCGGAGGGCTCACGGCAAATGCCTGCCTGCGTCCATCCTTTCGTGAAGAACCCGCATCACGATGATCTTTTCTTCCACGATGCGGTAATAAATATGATAGGGCTGCACATACAGCCTCTGATAAAAACGGGTCTTCCCCTTTCCGCCGACGCTGATTTCGCTGCCCGAAAAAGGAAACCTGGAAGCCTGATCCAGGGCCGCCAGAATCCCAGTTAGGAGCCGATCCGCCGCCATCGGGTCATCGGCCGCGATATACAGCAGGGCCCGGTCCACGTCCTCCTGCGCGATCGGAAGGATTTCAACGGGCATGGATGGCATCGATTTTCGCCCTCCATTTCGCAGCCGCTTCCTCCAGGGAAACCGGCTTGACCCCGGATGCCAGCTGTTCCTCTGCTTCGAGCAGCTTCTCCCGAAGCTCCAGGCTGGCTTCCCGCTGATGATACGCCTCAATGCTGAGTACTACGAGATCCCCTTCCCCGTTCCGCGTGATAAAAACCGGCTCTCCTTTCTCGTGACAGGTTCGAGATATTTCCGCATACTCATTCCGCAAAGCCGTCGACGGCCGGATCATGGTCATGAAAAGCACCTCCCTCTGAAAGAAATTCTATCAGAATTCTATCACTATTCTGGCATAAAAATAGCCGTTTGTCAATGATCCCTTTCATATCTGGTTCAGCCGTTCCTCTCTCGCCTCTTCCAGCGTCATGTCCTTTGGCAAAATGCCAAGCAGGGACTTCGCCACCTCCGTCCTATCCCGGAAAGGATTGGTCAGCTTGCCGACGACCTTCCCGTTTCTGGTGATCAGAATGTCTTCCGTTGCTGACAGGAGGAGATATTTTCCCAGGTGCTTTTTCAGCTCTGTGGCGGTAATCAACATGTTTTCTGCCTTTCTTCGGCGTTTGATTTCAAAAAAACATAAGCATATGATTGATTTTGCACGAAATGATTCCGCCCATCCACGGCTAGCGGATGAACCTCACAGAAAAAGACGCCGGGCTGAAGCCTGACGTCCTTTGTCTATCATTTCCCGGAAACCGTGACGCCCTCTGCCGCCATCCAGGGGAAGGCGGAGGTGCCGTCCGAGACCAGTTCCTTGGAAACCGCGGTAACGTTGGAGAACACGTCGGTCAGGTTGCCGCTGATCATCGTCTCCATGACGGCCCCCTTCACTTCGCCGTTTTCCACGTAGAAGCTGTTCTTGGCCACGCCGGAGAATTCGCCGTTGACGCCCGGCTCGCCGCCGGAGAAGCCGCCGACGATGAGGCCGCGGGACACTCCGCGGATCATGTCCGAAAGGGCCGTGTTCCCCGGTTCCATGATCAGGCGGGAGCCGTCGTTCTTCGTGACGGCCAGGCCCGTCTTTTTCGCCGCGTAAAGGTTCAGCAGGAAGGAGCGGAGCACGCCCTGGTCCAGAATGGTGACGTCCTCTGCGCGGTAGCCGTCTCCCGTATAGGAGCTGGTCACGGCCAGGCGCGGGTCCTCCGTCACCATGCGTAAGGTAACCTTGGGGCTTACGACCTGTTCGCCCAGGCATTTGAGCCAGCGGCTGGTGCCGTTCATGATCACGCCGCCGCTGACATAGTTGTCCAAAAGCATCCAGATAAACTGGCCCAGGGCGTCCGGCGTAAAGATCACCGTGCCCTCAAATTTTTCCCCCACAGGGACGGTGGTCAGACTCTTCTCGGTTTCCGAAAGCTGCCTGCGCAGGCTGCCGTAGTCCAGGATCGGCCGCTCCAGGCCGCCGATGGTCACAGAGCCGTAGGCCAGGCCGGTGGTCCTGTCCCCGTTGTTGCCGGCAAATTCCAGCATGGCGTCATACCGGCCGTCGTATTTTTCAAAGCAGGTGCCGTTGGAGTTGAGGTAGAGGCGGTACACCCGGTTATGGCTGCCGATGATCTGGCTTAGGCGGATCAGGGGATATTCCTTGGACACGGTGCCGATCAGCTCCGCCAGGCGGTCATAGAAGCCCTCCATGTCCGGGTTCAGGGGGCCGTGCTCAAACACCTGCGGCTCCTGCCGGGGGGCGATGTCGTTGGCTTCGTCCGGGCCGGAGGACAGGGCGCCGGCCTTTGCGTCCTCCACCAACTGCATCAGTCCCTCGTCCGTCAGGTCGTTGCCGGAGGCAGAGCCCTTCTGCCCGTCCAGGTAGGCCGTCACGGAGGCGGAGCGGTCAAAGAGGGTCCGGTAGAGGGAGAAATTGACGTGCTCGGTATTCAGCTCCCTCTTTTCGCTCTCCGTCAGGGAAAGGGCGAATTTACTGATCCCGGCGGCTTTCAGCAGGCTGGATAATTTTAAGGCGGTATTCTGAATGGATGCCATGTTATCTACCTCCGATCGAGATTTTCAGGCGCATTTCCGGCCCGGCCATGCCCACCGGCATCGGCTGCTTTTTGCCGCAGAAGCCGCTGGAAGACCAGGTGACGCGGTCCGAAACCATGTCGACGGTTTTGAGCATTTCAAAGGCGATGCCGGACACCGTGGTATCCAGCAGGGCCCGGCCGAGCTTTCCCTTCTTGATCTCGTAGCCCAGGGAGACGCCAAACATGAACTCGCCCGTCAGGTCAGCCTGGCCGTTGGAGCTGTCGATCAGGTAATACCCGTCGTCGATGGAGGCGATCATGTCGGAAAGGCTGTCCTTGCCGGGCAGGATGGCGGTATTGCGCATCCGGATCAGCGGCTCGTCCGCGTAGGTCCAGGCCCGGGCGTTACCGGCCGGCATCATGCCGAAATGCTGGGCCGTCTCCCGGTTATTCATATAGCCGGTGAGGATGCCGTTCTGAATCAGCGTCACGTCCTGCGCCACCGTGCCCTCGTCGTCCAGATACACCGGCAGAGGGACGGTTTCGCCGAAGGCGGTATGGGCGTAATCCACCAGCGTCACCAGGTCGGACGCGACCCGCTTGTGCAGGTTGGGCCCGGCCACGCTGCCGCCCAGCACCAGGTCCGCCTCCACCGTGTGGCCGACGGCCTCGTGGGCCAGCATGCCGCCCATCATCCCGCCCAGGATGACGGTCTTTACCCCGGCTTCGGCCCAGACGCCCTCCGCCTTGTCCATGAGTCTTTCGTACAGCTCGTCGACGCCCCGGTACAGGGGCTCCAGGTCTGTAAAATGGTCTTCAAAGCTGCCGCCGCCCCCGAAGGCCTTGAACAGCTCCACCGGCACGCCCGCCTTGGATTCCGCCGTCATCATCACGTACAGATAGCAGCGGGGATAGGAGACGTGGCCGGAGGCGGCGTCGGACGAAACGATGATCTTGTCCTGCGAATCCTCCGTATAGACCACCGTCCGGCTGGTGAGCTTCGGGCAGTGGGCCACCACGTATTCGTCCACCGTGTGGCACAGGTCGATGAAGCGCTTCTGCTCCACGTCCACGATGGGCCGAAGCGGCAGCGCCTTGGCCCCCGCCAGGGCCGGATAAGAGCGTCCGGCGCTTTGGGCCCGGGCATCCAGGAAGGCGGCATTCTCCGTCGCAGCGCGCAGGACGGCCTGGGCGTCCTCCTCCGTATAGGAGGCGGCGGACGAAAAGCCGTACCGGCCGTTCTTGGTCACCCGGGCGCTGATGCCCCGGCTAGACGACCGGCCGTTCTGCACCAGATTTCCTTTGAGCAGCACCACGCGCCGGCCCCTGTTTTCATGGCCGCGCAGCACGGTCTGCATCCCGTCCGCAAAAAGGGCTTTTTGCGGGGTAATGATATCCTTCAGCATATGTTCCTCCCGTAGCGCCGGAAAAGCCTATTTGGATGCTGTGTCCGGCAAACTTTCACTGTTCATGATACCGGATGCGCCCTTTCCTGTCAAGGCGGAAGGGTTTAAGTTTTGATCAATCCAAAGAAAAAACGCCCCGAAAGGCGTTTTAGCGAAGCCTAAGTCTCCTGATAACCGAGCGGAGAGCGCGTTTTCCCCAGTACAGGCACCAGCGGACAGGGTAGATAAACGCCCAGAAGCGGGCGTAAAAAAGGTAGCCTTTGTCCGTCACCTTAATTTCCCGGCCCTTTCTCCTGAACATGGTCAGCACTCCGATCACCGCGCTGTCGGGCACGTTTTCAAGGACGTAGGTATTGTCCCCCCGGATCAGGTAATGATCCTCCCGGACCGCGATCACCCGGTGCAGGACGTAGCTGCTGCCGCGCTTGTAGAGGGCCACGTCGTACTTTTTGAGACGCTCCTCCGGCACCCGGATCATCACCAGGTCCCGGTTCTGCCGGAGCATGGGCTCCATGCTGATCCCGCTGATCTTGTAGATCAGCCTCCCGTCCCGGGCAAGCAGTTGTTCCAGTGTCATCGTCATCAGGCAAGCAGCCCCCTGTGTTTTTTCTTCCGGTCGCCGTCTCTTGGAACCCGCGCTTTCGCTTTTACGCTTCTGGGTTCATGCCCCGGTAGGCGACCTGCGCCGCCTCGGGCGACATATTGCAGGAAAGCCGGTAAAACCCCGTAAGGTCCAGGATGGTCTTTTCCAGGCTGATCACCCGGGCCATCACCGCCGGGTTCCGGGGGCGGTAGCACTGGCTCATCAGCACCGGGAAGGCTTCCTCCTTGGAAAGAGGCTCCAGCAGATTTTCTTCCTTCCGCCGAAGCGACACGACCGCCTTGAGCGGAGCGCTGGCGTTCCGACTGAGGCGGTGCTTTCCGTCCCAGGGCGAGCCGTACACGGTCACGCCGCCGTTTTCGACCCGCAAAAGAGGCTTATCGTCGTTGATCATCCACACCCGGTGGCCGAAGGCCTCCCGCCACAGACAGGCGTGGGTGCTCTTGCCCGTGCCGCTCGGGGCCGTAAAGATATAGGCCTGCCCGTCCATACAGAGGGCCGAGCCGTGCATCAGCAGGACGTCAAAGGCCACCAGCCTGTCCGCCAGCAGGGCGTGTACGGCGTTTTTTTCCAGAAAAATGGGGTGATATTCGCGCCTGGGCTCGCCGTCCGCCTCGGCCATGCGGTCGAAGCTGCGCTGGATCCTGTTTAGATCCTCCTGACTCGGCTCCACCGACAAAAGCGGCTCCCGGTCGCTCAAGTAGTCCGAAAGATATTCCTTCGTTTCGTCAAACCGGCTCCGGACGCCCACCGGCACCCCGGCGATCTCGATCACAAATTCAGCCACGCGCATCTCCTTATTGGACGGTTCCGTCTCCGCCCGCCGCGGCAAGCGGTTTCATTCGGTTCATTATACAATCATGTCATCGCTGTTGACAAGCGTCCGGCCCTCAGCGCACGTTCCCGATCAGGTTCTTATAAAAGTCCACCGCTCCGGGCAGGCAGCTATATTCGATGGTCTCGTTCAGGCCGTGCATGCCCTGCATCTGCTCCGGGCCGTACACCACCGGGGCAAAGCGGACTACGCAGTCGCAGATGTCCTGATAAAAGCGGGAATCCGTCGCCCCGGTCATCACATAGGGGCTGGACGGGCAGCCTGGGAAGGTCTGGGCGACGGTGCGCTCCACGGTTTTGAAGGCGTCGCAGGTGATGTCCGCGGGCTCGGTATAATCGGAGGCGTGGAAAACCTCCATGGTCAGCTTGTGCTTTTTCGCCAGCTTTTCCAGGACGGCCAGGCTCTCCTTCATCCCCTGGTGGGGAATGAAGCGCAGGTTCGCGCCCAGCGTCGCCTCCTGCGGCATGACGTTGAAGGCGTCCGAACCGGACTGCATGGTGAAGGCGACCGTCGTGCGGATCATGGCCCCGCCCTGGGCGCTGATCAGAGGCAGCACCTTGAGCAGCACAGGCCTGAACAGCCAGAGGTTCCCGAATACCAGCCTCAGCGGGAAGGAGGCGTAGGGCGCCAGGGTCTCAAACATGGCCGAGACCTCCCGGGACATGCGCCGCTTGAACACCGGTTTGGTTTCCACTTCATGGACGAAGTCCGCCAGGCGGGCGATCGGGGAGTGGGCCTTGGGCGCGCTGGCGTGGCCGCCTTTGGACGTGGCCCGCAGCAGCACGTCCGCCTTGCCCTTTTCAAACACGCCGAGCATGGCGAAATTGCCGGGAATTCCCTTGATGGGCTCGGTGATGATGCCGCCGCCCTCGTCCACCACCAGGAAGGGCCGGACCCCGCGTTTTTTCATCTCCGCCACTAGCTTGGGGCAGCCGTTCCCCGCCCACTCCTCCGTGCAGGAGGAGGAAAGGTAAACGTCGTTTTCCGGGACGTAGCCCTCCGCCAGCAGCTCCTCCGCGGCCTGGAAAAATGCCATCACCGAGCACTTGGTGTCAGAGGTTCCGCGGCCCCAGACTTTGCCGTCCGCGATGTCGCCGGAAAAGGGCGGATGGAGCCATTCCCCCTCCGCCGGGACGACGTCCTGGTGGCTCATCAGCACCAGGGGCTTTTGAGAGGACTTTCCCTTCCAAAAATACAGGAGGTTCCCGTCGATCTCGGTCTTTTCCAGGCGCTGGTGCACCAGGGGAAAAAGCTCCTCCAGCACCCGGTGAAATTCGAGGAACTTTTCTCGCTGGTTCGTATCCGGGACAGAAACGGTATCGACCCGCACCATTTGGGAGAGCTTTTCCGCGTAGGCCATCGCCCGATCCGGGTCCGGCGCGGGAACGTAGTTAGAGCGCTTTTTAGGGCCCAAAAGCGTTCGGATCACCGCCGCCAGGAGGGCGAACAGGATAACGCACAAAAGGCCCAGCAGACACCAAAGCACCGCCATTGTTTACGCCTCCTTCTGACCGCGCCGCCAGGCCAGGTAGGAAAGCCCGATGGCGATGGCCCCGCTGGGGATGATCATCATGCTGGTGGAAGCGGTCAGCGACGGCACCAGCACGAACAATACCGTCATCACGGCCAGGGGGATCAGGGCCAGGCGCACGTCCCTACGGTAATAGCGGTAGGCCATGGCCCCGAACAGGGCGGGCACCACGCAGTCAAAGGCCGGCTGCAGGGCCGGGCTCTGGAGCACCGGCTGGAGCGGGATCATCAGCACCACGCCCAGGGCGAGGACGGCGATGGTCACCAGGGAGGAAACGGCGATCGAAAGGGTGGAAATGACCTCGTTTTCTGCCGTCCCGGTTTTGACCCCCGCCAGCTCCCGGGCGTTCATCGCGCAGGGGATCTTCATGTTGATCAGGTTGCCGGTGATAAAGGCCAGGTAGCTGCCGCCGGCGCCGAGCATGGGCGTATAGACCAGGTACTCCACCACGCTGGACGCCGTCCAGACCAGGCCGGCCGCCAGGAAGCCCCGTGCGGCGGCGCCCAGGTCCGGCATGGCCCCCAGGATCGCGCCGATCAGGAAGGGAGCGCCGACCAGCATGATCAGCGTCAGCACCGACACCAGCCTGCCCAGGCGGTGGGTCCCTTTGAGATAATCTTCATACATCTGTTCCCGGTTCATCATTCTGTCCCTCCCTTATCCGATCAGCACGGCCGCCGCCATCCCGCAGAGCATGCTGACAGCGATGGAGAAATTGTCCAGCCACTTCATATCCTTCTTTTCCGACAGCCAGGAAAGCAGGGCCATCACCGCCGCCGAAACGGCCGCCACCGCCAGCGGCAGCCAGCTGCCGGCAAAGGAGAACCTTCCCCCACCGGAGACGAAGCCGCCGATGTAGCTGCCGATGTAGGCGCTGACCATGCCGATGAACATGGCCACCATCGCCCGGTCCCCAAAGCCCGGCTTGCCGGAATCGTTTCCTTTTCCCTGGAGCTTTCTGGTATACCTGGGGTTGAAGATCGCCGCCAGGATCATTCCCCACATGATGCAGACGCTCATCAGCAGGGCGATGGTCGAAAAGGCCTGCACCGTCATCTGGTCCGCGCTCAGTTTGATGCCGATCTGCTCGGCCGCGGCGTCGGCCACCTGGGTCTCATAGTGGAGCGCGCCGATCACCGACAGGCGCAGCCACGGCCACGGGGTGCCGAGGCTCCCGCTCAGGGCCAGCACGCCCAGCAGGATCCCGACGCTGGGCAGCACCGAAAAGGTGGCGCTGGCCGTCACCGCCCGCTTCATTTTAGTTACGTCCATTCCAAGGCGTTTTCCCATCCGCCAGGCGCGGACGATGAAGACCACGCAGACAATGGCGATAAATAATATGATCCCGCCGCAGATCAGGTAAAGCTCCGGCCGGTTCAGCTGTGAAAGCACTGACATGGAACATCCCTCCCGAAAAGCATTGTACCGCTGTATTATACCACCCCTTCCCGTTTCTTTCAAATGGGCCGAGTTTTTACAACCTCCGGCAGGAAAACCACCTGCGCGGGTCGAATAAAGATTGTTTGTGCCGGGAGAGCGAAAGCCGGACGAGCGGCCTGAAACTGCCCCGGGTACTGATTTTGGATTCTTGAGGCGATGTATGAAAAAACCGGCCCTGCTGCTGATCTGCCTGCTGCTCCTCATCCCATTCTGCGCTCCGGCGGAAGAAGAGGCCGTCCTTCCGGACACGTGGTACGAGCTTTCCCCCCTGGTACAGACCGAGGAGGGGGAAGCCGCCATGCTCCTTCTGCCCCGCTCCTATTATTCCGGGGAAGAGATTTATAAGGGCAATACCGGCATTCCCCTGACCGGGGCGTGCGTGCTGCACTGCGCCTCCGTGGTCCTGTCCAATTTATACGGGCAGGAAATCACCGGGCAGGAGGTCACCGCCGCCAACAACCGGGACATCCGGGAGGCCCGCCGCTGGGTCAACTATGTGTCCTGGGGGAAGCTGGCCACCCGCTACCAGGTGGACTTTCACAGCTATGACCTGGCCCAGTACAATACGACCCTGAAAAACAGCGGCGTCCGCAAGGACGAGCGCCGCCACAACAAGATTGAGACCCTGGCCGAAGCGATGAACCAGCTGGGCGGAAACGCCGGGCTGATCGTGCATTTCAACGCCTCCGGCAGGCTGAACGGCTCCGGGCACCGGCACGCGGTGGTCCTGCTGGGCTATATCCTCAAGGACAAGCAGGTGACGGACCTTCTGATCAGCGATTCCAATGTCCCCGCCCCCCAGGGGGCCTGCGTGCGGCTGTCCCAGTCCAGCCTACCCCTGTCCATGCTGGGAAAAAAGGCCCTGAACAAAGCCGTGGAAAACGGGGAGAACCTGGCCCTGATGATGATGGATTACGTCGTTTCCTACCGCTATATCACAAAGGCGGCTGAACCATGAAAGAAAAGAACCATTCCCAAAAGGCCGATCCGATCGACCTGCCTTTAAACGAATATTACGACGAGTACGTCGACGAATACGGGGAAGAGGGCCTGCTGGACGTGCTGGCCGAAAGCGGCCGGGACGGGGACGAGCTAAATAAAAAGACCATTTTTAAGCCCCGGGAGCGAAAGCCCTCCTTCCTGCTCGCCGTTTTGATCAACGCCTTCCGCCTGATGGTACTGGCGGCGCTGATCCTGGCCCTGGCCGGGGTGGGCGCGGTGCTGGGCGTCGCCCGGGCCTATATGGATACCGCCCCGGTGCTGGACCTGACGGTCATCGACGACCAGGCCCAGACGTCTTTTATTTATGATGCCGAGGGGCGGGAGATTACCGATTATAAGGGCACGGAAAACCGGGTCATGGTCTCCATCGACACCATGCCCCTGCCGCTGCGCAACGCCTTCGTCGCCGTGGAGGACGCCCGGTTTTACACCCACAACGGGGTGGACCTGAAGCGCATCGCCGGCGCCCTGATCAGCAATTTCGTCACCGGCTCCCAGCAGGGCGGTTCCACCATCACCCAGCAGCTGATCAAAAACACCCTGCTTTCCAGCGAACAGAGCTATAAGCGCAAGATCCAGGAGGCCTACCTGGCCATGCAGCTGGAAACCCGCTACACCAAGGAGCAGATCCTGGAAAGCTACCTGAACACCATCTACCTGGGGGAGAACTATTACGGCGTCAAAACCGCCGCTTACGGCTTTTTCGGCAAGGACAACCTGTCCGACCTGACGATCCGGGAATGCGCGATGCTGGCGGGCGTCACCACCAACCCCTACTATTATAACCCGAGGAGGAACTATTACCTTCGGGAGAGCGAGACCACCGATTACCGGGCCATCACGGACAACCGCACGGACTACGTCCTCAAGTGCATGTATGAAAACCAGTTCATCACCCGTCAGCAGTACCAGGAAGCCCTGGTCAAGACGACGGCGAACGTGCTGTCCGAATCCCCGGAGAGCAACGAGATTTACCCCTACACCCACTACGTGGAATACGCCGTCCGGGACGTGATCCAGGCCCTGCTCAAAATCCACGGCCTGGAAAACACCGCCCAGAACCGCAACCGCATGGATTCCGAGCTGCGGACGGGCGGCTACCAGGTCTTCCTGGCCCTGGACACCGACATCCAGCAGGCCGCGGAGGAAATCGTCTACAGCTATACCGATTACCCCGCCCTCAACAACTCGGCCGACAGCATCTACCGCGCCCGGAACGCGGACGGCACCTATGAAGAGATCGTCCAGCCCCAGGCCGCCGTGGTGATTACCGATTACCGCACCGGGGAAATCAAGGCCATCGTCGGCTCCCGGACCAAGCCGGACCGGCGCAAGACCCTGAACCGCGCCTCGGACATGAACATGCCCGTGGGCTCGGCCATCAAGCCCCTGGCCGTGTACGCCCCGGCCATCGAGCTGGGCCACGGGGCGGCGGACATCGTCAGCAACATGCCCCTGCCCGTGGCGGGCTGGCGGGGGAACAACGGGGAGGACACCTGGCCCAAGAACTACAGCGGCAGCTCCTACCGCGGACCCGAGACCCTGCGGACCGCCCTGATGCGCAGCGACAACACCGCCGCCGCCTACGCGCTGATGAACTTCGTCGGGGTGGACCGCTCCTACGATTATCTGCTTCGGCTGGGCGTTTCCCCCGAGCACATCAACAAGACCCCCTTCGGCCTGGCCCTTGGCTCCAGCGGCATTTCCTGCGTGGAAATGGCCATGGCCTTCGGCACACTCGGCAACGGCGGGGTCTACCGCTCCCCCATCACCTTCAAGGGCCTGTTTGACAGCGACCGCCGCAGCCTCTATGACGCGGCCGCCAACCAGGTGCAGCGGCAGGTGTTCAAGCCCTCCACCGCCTGGCTGACCGTCGACATGCTCAAGGACGCCGTGACCTCCGGCACCGGCACCGCCGCCAGGATTTCCGGCCAGACCGTCGCGGGCAAGACCGGCACCAACTCAGACCAAAAGGGCGTCTTCTTTGCCGGGATGACCGGGTGGTACTGCGGCACGGTCTGGATCGGCCACGACAATTACAAGGCCCTGTCCTCCAAGACCACTGGCGGCAACAGCGCCGCCAAACTCTGGCAGACCATCATGAGCCGGGTCCACACCGAAAAGGGCCTCAAGGACCGGGACATCCTCCAGGGCAAGGCGGAGGATTACGGCCTGGTCAAGGTAACCACCTGCGCCGTCTCCGGCCAGCTGACCACGGAGGCCTGCCTGTCCGACCGCATGGGCTACGGCACCAAGACCGACTGGTGGCCGGCGGACAGCCTGCCCCGGGTTTCCTGCCAGCTGCATGTTCAGCGGGTCATCTGCTCGGAATCCGGGATGCTGGCCAGCCCCTCCTGCGAGCATACGGAGACCTGCGGCGTCATCTCCCTGCCCAAGGGCCACCCGCTGGAAAAATACATCGGCACCGAATACCAGAGCGTGCTGGAAGATTATCTGGGCATCACGGTCAGCGGCAGCAGCTTATGCACCTGGCACGGCCAGGCGGTTGAAGATCCTCTGTTCTCCGAGGACCCGTCTCAAGAATACGCCCAGCAGCAGGAGGAAGAAAGCGGGCCGGACGACCCCGTTTCCCTTTCCGAGCTTCGGACCGGCGCTCAGAACCTGATCGTCAGCGCCACCCAGCAGCTGGGCTGGCTGGAGCCGGAGAGCGAAGAATACCTCCGCCTGTACACCGCCATCCAGAACCTGGTCATGCAGCTCAACGCCGGCGCCGGCCCGGAAGCCCTGGCCGCGGCCATGAGCAACGTATCCCAGGTCATGAACGGCATGTAAAAATATCAAAGCGGCGCGGAACCAGCGCATCGTGCGCTCCGGTTCCGCGCCGCTTTTATTTTGACGGCAGCTCCCGCCTACCACCGGCGGAAAGGGCATTTTTCATTTTTATAGGCGGCCTTCAATTCCACCAGGCAGCCGCAGCCCATGCAGGTGCCGTTGTTCAGCTGATCGCAGGCACGGCATGAAGACAGCCGCTGCTGATAGATTCCCTCCGGCTCACGCGCGACGGAGGGAATTTTGATCAGCAGGCTTCCCACGTACTTTTCATAGTCCTCCGGGAAGGCGTCCCGGAGCAGGCACTTCCTGCACTGTCCGTCCATGGTCAGCGGATGGCCAGGTGCACGACGCTTAACGGGGGCAGGGTGACGGTCAGGCCGTCCTGGGCCACGGCAAAGCCGGTGAAGGGCTGATCTTTGACGTCGCTCGGACGGTCGAAGGTGTTGTGGTCGTCCATCTTTCCGGTCAGGATCTCGCCCTGAACCTGCTCGGGCTTCCTGTCCCGGGTGGCGATCTCCAGCTCCCGGGCTTCGTCCAGGGAGGGGTTGACCAGGGTTACGTGGACGGTGCCGTCCTTCGCGATGGAAGCGGAGTGCTGGATGGAGGGCAGCTTCACGCCGCAGACCTCCATCTCCGGGGTATCCAGGAAGCTGGCCAGCAGCTCGTTCTCCTGGTGATCGCGGAAGAGCTTAAAGACATAGTAGGTGGGCGTGCAGACCATCCTGTCTCCCTCGGTGAGGATCGGGGACTGGAGCACGTTGACCAGCTGGGCGATGTTGGCCATATGCACCCGGTCGCAGTGGCGGTTGAAGATGTTCAGGCTCACGGCGGCGACCATGGCGTCGCGCATGGCGTTCTGCTGGTAGAGGAAGCCGGGGTTGGTGCCCTCCTCCACGTCGAACCAGGTGCCCCACTCGTCCACAATCAGGCCGACCCGCTTTTCCGGATCGTACAGGTCCATGACGGCGCTGTTCAGACGGATCAGCTCTTCGATCTCCAGGGCCTTCCGGACGGTGACATAGTAATCCTCCCGGGTGAAGGACAGGGCGCTGCCCTTGTGCTCCCAGGTGCCGGGAACGGTGTAGTAGTGCAGGGACACGCCGTCCAGCATCTTTCCGGCGCTCTTCATCAGGGTGTCGGTCCAGCGCCAGTCCGCGGTGCCGGGGCCGGCGGCGATTTTGAGGATCTTCTCCCCCGGGCGGTACTGGCGGATATAGGTCTGGTAGCGGCGGTATTCGTTGGTGTAATAATCCGCCGTCATGTTGCCGCCGCAGCCCCAGGGCTCGTTGCCCACGCCGAAATATTTGACCTTCCAGCCGTTTTCCCGGCCGTTGGCACGGCGCAGGTCCGCCATGGGCGAGATCCCGTCAAAGGTCAGGTATTCGACCCATTCGTTCATTTCCTGCACGGTGCCGGAGCCCACGTTGCCGGAGATATAGGCGTCGCAGGAAAGCTGGCGGCACAGCTCCATGAACTCATGGGTGCCGAAGCTGTTATCCTCCGTGACCCCGCCCCAATGGGTGTTGACCATCTTCTTGCGGGTGTTCTTCGGGCCGATGCCGTCCTTCCAGTGATACTCGTCGGCAAAGCAGCCGCCCGGCCAGCGGAGCACCGGAATGCGGATGTCCCGCAGGGCCTGCACCACGTCGCTGCGCATCCCGTTGACGTTGGGAATGTTCGAGTTCTCGCCGACATAGACGCCCCCGTAGATACAGCGCCCCAGGTGCTCGGAGAAGTGCCCCTGGATGTCCTTGGAGATGTGACCTTGGGTTACGGTGGTCTCGAGAATCAGCCGATCCATGAAATAAAAACTCCTTTCATATCTGCTCCAAGCCGGCGGAAAGCCGGCTCTACAGTCTATTCATGCCCCTTTAGCGGGGCTCATTCAGCCGGGCCGCCCAGTTTGGCCCGCCGTCCCGAAAGCGGGTGATCATGTCGATGGTCAGGGAGGCGCTGTCCGGCAGGTCCGTCAGCTCGTCCCGGGACGCAAACCACGCCTCTGCCAGCTCCCCGTGCTCCACTTTCAGCTCCTCGTCGCCGTCCGCCTCGCAGAAAAAGCCCATCAGCACGTCGTGGTCGATGCCCCAGGGCTGGGAGCGGTAATAGCGCAGGTTCTTCACATGGATGCCGACCTCCTCCATGACCTCGCGGCGGACGGTATCCTCGATGGTCTCGCCGATCTCCGTATATCCGGCGATCAGCGCCAGGGCCTTGTAGGGGCGGTTGGCATAGCGGGAAACCAGCAGCCTGTCCCCCTTCGTGACCCCGATGATCACCGCCGGGGCGATCACCGGGTAATAGACGCTCCCGCAGGCCGGGCAGACCATGGCGCGTTCCGTCTGGGAGGGGACGTTTTTCGCCCCGCAGGCCCCGCAGAAGCACGCATGCGTATACCAGTAATGCAGGTGCCGGCCGGTGAAGGCGGCAAAGGCCCTTTCCCGGGGCTCCCGGCCGCGCAGGGAACGCAGAGGCTCATAGGAAAAGCCCGGCAGCTCCGGCTTTTCCTCCCCGGAAAAGAGGAAGTATTCCTCCTCCCCCACCCGGAACAGCCAGGTAAGTTTTCCTTCGTCAAATTCCTTCGACCGTGGAAAGGAAAAACCATCCCCGTCATTGGACAAAAGGATGCTTCCCCGGTCAAAGCACAGCACCGGCTCCTCCCCCTTGGGCGGGACCGGGCGGAAAGCATTGTCAAACGGCACAGAGATATCCTGAAGCATCCGGGAAAAGCCCCCCTTAGAGGAAGAAGAGTAAAAGCGAAAAGGTAGAAGGTAGGAAGTAGGAGGTAGGAGGTTTATAGTTAGGAGTTAGGAGTGAGGAGTGAGGAGTGGAATATTGGTTTCTTGCTCTTATGAAGGAAGGGAAGGTACGAAGAACAGGGAGCAAGATTGGATTCATTATTTGCGCTCGTTAGGGATATTGGCTTCGGACAAAAGCCTTTCTTTTAGCAAACAGTACCGGGCGTACTTGTTTGGGTCGGCGAAATGGGTGGTTCGGAGTTGTTCGGGGTTGGAGGTGTAGCTTAGCTTTTCGTTTCCGAACTGTTCGCTGGTCAGGTCAAAGACGCAGCCGTCCACGTCGTTGTAGCAGTGAAAGCCGCCTTCCGGCAGGGGGACACCGTACACCCGGCCGCCGTAAATATCCTGTACCAGGAAGGCCGTAATCGAGCACTGGCCCCAGGTCGGGTTGTCCTTCGACCATTTCGCCCGAAGCCTCGGGGCGCAGGTATCCAGGTCCCAGCAGTTCAGCAGCAGGTCGTACAAATCCCTGGGCGTATCCACCCCGGGAAACTCGGGATGGTGCGCGTGAATCAGCGCGGTTTCCCAGCCGTAAAAGGCGTAGGTCTTTTCCATTGGTCCATCCACCCGTTTCTCCCCTCCTTCCGGTCCGGCGTCGCCGGTTTCTTCGATTATACCATAGATTCATCCGGAAACAAGTACGCGGGAAACCGGAAATCAAAGAAATAAAACCGGTTTCCCGCTTGTTTTATGCTTCGTCCTGTGGTACGATCCCATTGCAGCATCTTTTTTAAGTCGGAGGTACATCAGTATGCCCCATTCATCAGGCGGAGGCTCTCACGGCGGCGGTTCCTTTTCGGGGAGCCATTCTTCCGGCGGTTCCGGCACCCGGTCCGCGCCGCCAGCGCCCCGGGTTTCCAACACCTACCGTTCCGGCTACCACCGGTACGTGGTCTATCACGGCGCCAGACCCACCTACTTTTATTCCAGCAGCCCCATCACCGAGCGGGACGCCCACCCAAAGATCATCGGCCCGACGCTCATGGTGCTGTTCGCTTTCGCGTTTCTGGCCGTCTTTCTGGCAGGCAGCTACCGCCACCCTCAAAAGCTCGTGCCGGCGGATCCCACCATCCATATCGCGGACCGGGCCAATCTCCTGACCAGCGAGGACGAAGCCCAGATGTACGACGTCTTTGCCCGCTTCCAGGAAAAAACCGGCATCACGCCCGCCTTTCTCGCCGTCTCGCCGGAGGAATGGAAGGGCAAATACGTGAACTTTTCCACCTTCGCCCTGGAGGCCTACGTCCATCTGTATTCCGACGAGGCCCACTGGCTGCTCTGCTATTCGGGCGACCCCTCCGCCTCCTTTGACGACTGGGTCTGGGAAGGCATGCAGGGAAACGACACGGACGGCATCCTGACCGAGAAGATCACCAACCGCTTCACCGAAAACGTGCAGAAATACCTGTACGCCCGGGAGCGCTACACCGTCGGCCAGGCCGTGAGCCAGGGCATGGAAGACATCCTGCCCGAAGTGATGAAATCAGGCTTTGACTTTGACCGGGACGAGCTGCAAAGCACGGTCCTCGTGGCCGTGTTCATCCTGGGCGCCGGGCTGTACAGCCTGATCTCCGGCATCCGTTCGGCCAACCAGGTCCGCGATAAGGTCGGCGCCGTTCGCTGCCCGACGGACCGGGGCCAGGTCCAGGAAGACACCTGCGAATACTGCGGAGGCGTCTACGTGCACGGCATTCACCTCAACTGCCCCCACTGCGGCGCCGCTGTAAAAGCCAAAGAGGCCTAACAGAGCAAAAACGTGGAGCCCCGGCATGGTTCTTCAACACCATATCTCCTCTCCACTCTCCACTCTGCGGCCAAAGGCCGCGTAAACTCTCCACTCTGCGATCAAAGGGGAGCCCTTCATGCGTCTGACGACTTTGTGCTATATCGAGCGGGACGGGCAGGTCCTCATGCTGCACCGCGTCAAAAAACAGCAGGACGAAAACGCCGACAAGTGGATCGGCATTGGCGGCCATCTGGAAGAAAACGAATCCCCGGAGGAATGTATTCTCCGGGAGATCCGGGAGGAAACCGGGCTGACCGTTTCCAATCTGCGCCTGCGGGGCATCCTCACCTTCATCCTGCCCGCCTGGGGCAACGAGCTGACCTTCCTCTACACCGCAAAGACCGAGGAAACCGCCCTGCCCGAGTGTACGGAGGGCGTCCTGCGCTGGGTGCCCGCGGAGGAAATCCCAAGCCTTCCCCTCTGGGAGGGCGACCGTCTCTTCCTGCCCCTGTTAAATACCAGGCAGGACTGTTTTTCCCTCAAGCTGATCTATGACGCGGAGGGCAACCTGACCGGATCAGTATTAGACGGCCACGCTGGAACGCACGGCTGAGATGTCAATGGAGCAGGCTGCTCGTCCACCTGCTTTCCACGCGGATAAAGGTAAGCTCTTTACCCGCGTTTTCTTTTTTGTCCTCCCAGCGGAGCGTGCCGTCCTCCAGCATCCGGAATACGGCTTCCCCGTCCATATAGACCGGTTCCGTCAGATCATGGAATTCTTTCCGTCCGGCATCAATATCGCTGACGACGCATTTCGTCTTCGGATCATAGCTGCAAAAATACCTCCAGGAACAGCCTCGATCAGCGTCCTCGATGCGGCAGTCATAGAATCCGTAAATTCCTCTAAAAAACGTCTTTTACGCAGTTGACACAACGCGAGGCCTTGCAGTAAGATACAGGAAAAGCTGCTTTTTTGCGCTGTTTTGAAAGTAAGGAGGATGGGCAGACATGAAGCTGGCGGAAGCACTCATCAATCGCGCGGACCTGCAGCGCAGGATGAACGCCCTGGAAATCAGGCTGAACAACAACGCCCGCGTACAGGAGGGCGAAGTCCCCGCGGAGGACCCGATGCTCCTTTTGAGCGAGCTCATGGAGGTCACCCAGCAGCTGGAAGACCTGGTGACCCGCATCAACCTGACCAACAGCCAGACCCTCGACGGGGACGACACGCTGACGGGCCTGCTGGCCCAGCGGGACATCCGGGGGCAGGAGCTCGGCATTCTGAACGGTTTTCTGAACAACGCCAGCGACCTGGCCCAGCGCTCCAGCCGAAGCGAGATCCGCGTCATCAGCACCGTGGACGTATCCGAACTGCGCAAGCAGTCCAACGCCCTGTCAGCCGAGCTTCGGGCGCTGGACGTCCGGATCCAGTCCCTCAACTGGACGACGGACCTGCTGGACAAATAACGAAACATCTTAGGTCATTTGTTTCCGGGGCGGGTATCTGATCTCTGAAGCGGAGCCAGAATGCGTCTTCATCCGGCTTGTCCGGTCCTGTTGGCAGCTGTAAAGGGCGCAGCCATCGGGTTCAAATCCCGAGCTTCATTCTTTAGGCCCGGCACCATTACACCTGCATCGTTACCGATGATGATTTTTACCTGATATCGACCGGAAACAAAGGGTGGGACAGGGGTTTGCCGTTCTTTCCCTTGCGGAGAGAACGGCTGTATTTTTCTGATTTGTGTTTTTTATTAGGAAAGGGTGATTTTTTGGCCCGGGCGATTCGCACCGATTCGGACATGACCGAGGGCAGCATCTGGCGGCACCTGATCAGCTTCGCCATCCCGATGGCGATCGGTCTTTTGTTTCAGCAGCTGTACAACACCGTGGACACGCTGGTGGTGGGCAACTTCGTCTCCAAGGAGGCGCAGGCCGCCGTTGGCTCCACAGGCAGCATCATCAACACCGTGGTCGGCTTCTGCGCGGGGCTGGCCACCGGCGCGTCCGTCGTCATCTCCCAGCGCTACGGGGCACACGACGAGGAAGGACTGAGCCGGGCGGTGCACACCACCATCGCCGTCACCTTCATCATGAGCCTGATTTCCACGGTCATCGGCCTGCTCATCATCGACCCGATGCTCCATTTCATGCAGACCCCGCAGGACGTGTGGGACGAGGCCCGGCTGTACCTGCTGATCTATTTTTCCGGGATTTCCGGCATCCTGTTTTACAACATGGGGTCCGGCATCCTGCGGGCCGTGGGCGATTCGCGCAGGCCGCTGATCTTTCTGATCATTTCCGCCCTGCTCAACACCGTGCTGGACCTGGTGTTCGTTCTGGTGTTCAAAATGAAGGTGGACGGCGTCGCCTGGGCCACCGTCATCTCCCAGCTGATCTCCGCCGGGCTGATCCTCTGGACGCTGACCCGGGAACACTCCGCCTACGGCGTCCGCTGGAAGCGGCTGAAAATCGACAAGGCCTCGCTGAACACCATTTTGCGCATCGGCCTGCCCTCCAGCATCCAGTCGGCCATCACGGCCTTTTCCAACGTGTTCGTCCAGTCCTACATCAACGCCTTCGGCTCGGCCTGCATGGCGGGCTATTCCATCTACAACAAGCTGGACGCCTTCGTACTGGTGCCTGTGCAGGCCATCGCCATGGCCTCCACCACCATGGTGGGGCAGAACTGGGGCGCGGGCCGGAAGGACCGGGCCAGGGATAGCGTCCGCTCCGCCGTCTACATCAGCCTGTTGTCCACCGCCGTCCTCGCCGTGGCCGCCTTCATTGCGTCCCGCGAGCTGCTGGGGCTGTTCTCCCCGGACCCTGAGGTCGTATCCTTCGGCGTGCGCTTTATCCGCATCGTCACGCCCTTTTATCTGACCATCTGCTTTAACCAGATTTACGCCGGAGCCCTGCGCGGCATCGGCGACGCCACCGCGCCGACCGTCATCATGCTCTGCTCGTTCGTGGTGTTCCGGCAGATTTACCTGGCGGTCACCAAGGCCCTGGGCTTCGGCTTCGTCGCCGTCGCCCTGGCCTACCCCATGGGGTGGATCATGTGCTCCACCCTGCTGGCCATCCGCTACCGGCGCAGCCGGCTGTTCCAGAAAGACCACGACCTTCCCAAAGCGGAAGCATAAAGGAGGAAACCATCCATGACCCCTGTACAGACAGCCTGGAAGCTCCAGGCGGAGCTCATAATCAAAGGCCTCAAAAAGCGCCAGATGGAGGGCTATTACGCCGCCACGAAGGAGGAGGCCGTCTCCATCGCCCTGTCCCTGATGCCGGAGGGCTCCTCCGTCGGCTGGGGCGGCTCGGTAACGCTGACGGAATGCGGCCTGATGGACGCCCTCAAAACCGCCCCGCTCCAGGTCATCGACCGGGCCCAGGCGGTGACGCCGGAGGAAAAGGACCAGATGAACGCCCGCCTGATCACGACGGACACCTTCCTGATGAGTACCAACGCCATCACCATGGACGGGGAGCTGTTCAACATCGACGGCCACGGCAGCCGCCTGGCCTTCCTGATCTACGGGCCCAAGCAGGTCCTCGTCCTGTGCGGGATGAACAAGGTCGTCTCCAGCCTGGAGTCCGCCCAGGAGCGCGCCCGGCTGAACGCCTGCCCGCCCAACTGCATCCGCCTGAACAAGAAAACGCCCTGCGCCGTGACCGGCCGCTGCGGGGACTGCTACGGGAGCGACTGCATCTGCAGCCAGTTCGTCACCACCCGCCGCTCCAGCGTCCCCGGCAGGATCAAGGTGATCCTGATCGGAGAGAGCCTGGGCTTCTAAGGAGAAAAAGACATGCTCGTTCTCAAAGGCATTACCAAGGACTATCAGACCGGGGATACGAAGGTCGAGGCCCTGCGCGGGGTGGACCTCCGCTTCCGCAAATGCGAATTCGCCGCCATCCTGGGCCCCTCCGGCTGCGGAAAAACCACCCTGCTCAACATCATCGGCGGGCTGGACCAGTACACCCAGGGGGATCTGATCATCAACGGACAGACCACCCGTCAGTTTAAAGACAGCGACTGGGACACCTACCGCAACCATTCCATCGGCTTCGTGTTCCAGAGCTACAACCTGATCCCCCATCAGACGGTGCTGGCCAACGTAGAGCTGGCCCTGACGCTGAGCGGGGTCGGCCGGGAAGAGCGACGGAGGCGTGCCCTAGAGGCCCTTGAGCAAGTGGGGCTTTCGGACCAGATCCACAAAAAGCCCAACCAGATGAGCGGCGGCCAGATGCAGCGGGTGGCCATCGCCCGGGCCCTGGTGAACGACCCGGACATCCTCCTGGCCGACGAGCCCACCGGCGCGCTGGACAGCGAAACCAGCGTCCAGGTGATGGAAATCCTCAAAGCCGTTTCCAGGACCAAGCTGGTCATCATGGTCACCCACAACCCAGAGCTGGCGGATCAGTACGCCAGCCGCATCATCCGCCTGCTGGACGGAAGGGTCATCAGCGACACCGACCCCTGGGACGAAGCCTCCGTGGAAAAGGCCGCAAGCGTCCGGCAGAAAAAGCCCTCCATGAGCTTTGGGACCGCCCTGTCTCTGTCGCTGAACAACCTGCTGACCAAGAAGGGCCGCACCCTGCTGACGGCCTTCGCCGGGTCCATCGGCATCATCGGCATCGCGCTGATCCTGTCCCTGTCCTCCGGGGTGAACTCCTACATCAAGCGGGTGGAGGAGGATACCCTGTCCGCCTATCCGCTGGAAATCACCCAGCAGACCATGGACATCTCCGATACCCTGAGCAGCCTGATGGGCGTCTCCGCGGAGGAGGAAAGCCGCCCGGACGGCAAGGTGTACTCCGGCAGCCGGATGACCAACCTGATGAGCGCCTGGTGGAGCAGCGTCACCAACAACAACCTGAAAAACTTCAAGACCTACCTGGAGGACCCGGCCAACGGCGTGGACAGCCTGGTCAGCGGCATCCAGTACGGGTATGATACGGCCCTGCTGCTCTACCGGGAGGACCAAAGCGGGAAGATCGTCCAGGTAAACCCCTCCACCACCATGGAGGCCACCGGCGTATCCGACATGCTGGAGATGACGGCCGCCAACGCAGGCTCCTTCTCCCAGACCATGATGACCGAATCCGCCCGGCGGATGAACGTGTTTCAGCCCCTGCTGGACAACGAAGAGCTGCTCAAACACCAGTACGACGTGCTCGCCGGCCGCTTCCCCGAAGCAATGGATGAGATGGTGATCATCGTCAACAGCCGAAACGAGCTGACCGATTACACCCTCTACACCCTGGGCCTCAAGGACCAGAGCGAGCTGGCCGGCCAGTTTGAACAGATGCAGGCAGGCAACGCCATCGAAAGCGAAGCCATGGAGTTCACCTACGACGAGCTGCTGAACCTGCGCTTCCGCATGCCGCTGAACACCGCTTTTTATGAAAAGCGTGGCAACCACTGGATCGACCTGAGGGAGAACGACGAAAACTTCCTGCGCAATCTCCTCGACAGCGCGATGGAAATCAAGGTGGTGGGCATCCTGCGGCCCGCGGAAGGGACCGTGGCCACCTCCGTCAGCAGCGGCGTGGGGTACCGGTTTGAGCTGATGGAGTACGCCGTCACCCACATCAACGAAAGTCCCATCGTCCGCGAGCAGCGCGAGCACCCGGACATCGACGTTTTCACCGGCCAGCCCTTTGACACCAGGGCGGAGGACCTGCTGGAAGCCCTGGACCGGATGAGCTTCGGCGAGTTCGTCCAGCAGTACGGCAGCGCCATGAAATGGAGCGAAGAGATCCAGGCCCAGTTGGACAGCCTCTCCGGCATGCTCAACTTCCTGCCCAAGGATCGGATCAAGCAGTTCCTGCCCACGGTCCTGCCGGAGATCATCGGCGGATCCTACGCGAAAAACATGCAAACCCTCGGCGCCAGCGACCTGGAGGCCCCCTCCTATATCTATATCTACCCCAAGAGCTTCGAGGCCAAGGAGGGCGTCAGCCGCCTGATCGAAACCTACAACGCCTCCGCGGGCGAGGAAAACGTCATCCGCTACACGGATTACGTGGGCCTGCTGATCTCGTCGGTCACCAACATCATCAACGCCGTCAGCTATGTGCTGATCGCCTTCGTGGCCATTTCCCTGGTGGTCTCCTCCATCATGATCGGCATCATCACCTACATCAGCGTCCTGGAGCGGACGAAGGAAATCGGCATCCTGCGGGCCATCGGCGCGTCCAAGCGGGACATTTCCCGGGTATTCAACGCCGAAACCCTCATCGTGGGCTTCGGAGCCGGGGTGATCGGCATCCTGGTGTCCCTGGGCCTGGTCGTGGTGATGAACATCATCATCAAGGAGCTGGCGGGCCTGTCCAACCTGGCCGCCCTCCCGCCCCTCGGCGCCGCCCTCCTGATCCTCATCTCCATGACCCTCACCTTCATCGCCGGCCTGATCCCCTCCCGGATCGCCGCAAAGAAGGACCCGGTCGTGGCGCTGAGAACAGAGTAAAGGTACTGGATTTTTCATTATACATATAGCAAAAAAGGCACCGATGGAGGAACCTGTCCTCTGATCTGTGCCTTTGCTTAGATGACTATCTCCCCCACCCTGTACCCTTCCGGCAAGGGTGCTTCCTCTACAAAAGGCAGGCTGGCGTCGGTCAGCGCCGGGAGGAAGGCTTCATAGGGCATGCGGTCGAATTCGGCTCCGTAGGAGCTGGCGCCGAACCAGCCGCCTTCCTTGGCCTTGAGGTTCAGGTCGCGGGCGAACTTGGTCATGTTGGAACAGTCGTGGACGACGATCCCCCAGTGTTCCCGGGAGGCCTGAGCCATCATTTTCAGGGAGATTTCCCGGCTCCAAACCGGGGAAACGTAGCCCATGTGGCAGGCGTAGAGGCTTTCGCCCCAGTAATTGACGAGGTTGTTTTCGTTCAAGTGCAGCTCCGCGCAGTTGATAAAGTCCAGCCCGGTGGAAAGGATTTGGTCCTTCTTCTGCTGGAAGAGCTCGTAAAACTCCGGCGTCATCGGCGTTTCAATGCCGACCTGGGGGATGTATTTCTTCGCCAGGCGGATGTTTTCGATCACCCGGTCGGACACCTTGGAGGCGCCCAGGTTAAAGCGGATCTCGTCCAGCCCGCTCTCCCCCAGGCGGCGCAGGCTCTCTTCATCCGCCCGAAGACCGTTGGTGTACAGGTGCTGGTGGACGTGATGCTCGCTGAAGGCCCGGACGACGCCGTAATACTTTTCGATTTCCATGAAGGGCTCCAGGTAGACGTAGGCGATGCCGGTGGGGCGCTTTTGGATGTTCATGAGCATCGGGAGATCCTGTTCGTAAAACCTGGTCCCGCCGATTTCCCACAGCCCCTCCCCGATCGGGGGGATCTGGTCCAGCACGCCGTAGTCATAGCAGAAGGGGCAGGCGGCGTCGCAGCGGTTCGTGCGGCGGACCGCGCTCAGACCGGTTCCCAGCAGGCAGGAGCGGCAGCCCTTTGGAAAGCGCTCGTCCGGGCCGACATACAGCGTCCGCCCCTCCAGGCTCTTGAGCCCCTCGATCTCCTTTTTCAGCCGGTCAAACCGGGCGTTCGCCGCGTCCTCCAGCTGCAGGAACACAGCGCTGGCCAGCTCCGCTTGGCGGGGCGAAAGCCCCTCTTCCTCGGGCAGCTGGCTGAAAAAGCGGAACCAGAGCAGGGCGTCCTGTTTTGAAATTCTGAGCACGGTCATTCCTCCTTGCGGGGTATCTCCCCGATCTATTATACACAGCGGGGTCCGAAAAATCCACCCCGGGAGCAAAAAGGTTTTTTGTTGCAGGCGCAATCTTTTTTCGCAAATCAATCGTAAAAGTTCATTTTAAATGATTGAAAGCGGCGGCGTTTTTTGGTATAATATCTGATCGTTAAACCAAGCAACCAGGTCGAACCGTTTTTTCCGGAACGAGGTACATACATGGGAAATTATAAGCTCACGCTGGCCTATGACGGCAGCCGCTACGCCGGCTGGCAGCGCCAGGGCAATACCGGCAGCACCATCCAGCGGAAGGTGGAGGAAACCCTCTCCCGGGTCCTGGACGAGGCCGTGCAGGTCAGCGGGTGCGGCCGGACGGACGCCGGCGTCCACGCAAGGATGCAGGTCTGTTCCTTTTATAGCTCCGCCCTGTCCTCCCCGGAAAAGACCCTCGGTCAGCTTCGCAGATACCTGCCGGAGGACATCGCGGCCGTCCGGCTGGAAGCGGCGCCGCCCCGTTTTCACGCCCGGCTTTCCTGCCGGGAAAAGACGTACCGCTACCGGGTCTGGCGGTCAGACTGTCCGAACGTGTTCGAGCGCAAATACCTGTATTCCTTCCCGGAGCCCCTTTCCCTGCCTGCCATGCGGGCAGCGGCGGACGAGCTGACCGGCACCCACGACTTTGCCGCCTTTTCCAGCGGACGGACCAACAAATCCACCGTCCGAACCGTCCGGGAAATTGTCCTTTCCGAAAACGGGCCGGAGCTCACGATGAGCTTTACCGGGGACGGGTTTCTCTACCACATGGTGCGGATCATGGCGGGCACCCTGCTGGAAGCAGGCCAGGGCAAACGAACCGCCGAAGACGTCCGCCTCGCCCTTCAAAAAAAAGACCGGTCCCTGGCCGGCTTTACCGCCCCGGCCCAGGGCCTGACCCTGTGGGACATCCAATACTGAAAAAACGTACCTGTTCAGTCATCGACTGAACAGGTACCGCATGGGGGTCTTGCGGTCCAAGGCTTTCCAGCCCGTTCGTCGGTGAAAACAGGCCACTAGCCTGTTTTCCGGGCCCTCCTCACCCCCCTACGGAACCCAACGGATTTGCCTCTCGCGTCTTCGACGCTCCCGGGCGGCAAATCCGCAAGGTATGTATTTTTGCTCCGCAGAAGTGGCGAAGAATTCTCTACCTAACTATCATTCTGCTCCGCAAAAATACTCCTCTCGGCGTACATTGTCCAGGGCCTGCCAGCCCGTTGCTCAGTGAAAACTGTCCACCGGACAGTTTTCCGGGCCTTCGCAACCCGCTGCGGATTTGTCATCAGGGGGAGGAATCCCCCTGATCACCCCCACTGTCAAAGGGCAAACGCCTTTCGATCTCACGGGACTGAATAGTTTCGGAAAATCTTTAAACGCCGTCCCCCGGCCGCAGGCCGGCCCGGACGAAGCAGCCTATATCAAGGAGAAATCGATGACCGGATATAACAGAAGGTCAAAAAATATCAATCCCCTGTCCGTGCTTTCCTCCAACATCCTGAGGGAAAAAGAGCCGGTCCGGCTGGAAATCACGCTGACGCATATGAAGGACGGCCTTTCTTTGTCCCTGCGCGCAGGGCAGGACAGGCTGTATGTGGTGCGCCAGATGCTCCGGTTTCTGCGGGACTGGCACCAGAAAGCGCCCACCGTATTCAGCAACCGCTTTGCCCTGGAACCATCCCGCATGGGCTTTGACGAAAAAATCGAGCAGCTGCTGGATTACCTCTATACCCTCTACTGCGAAAAGGAGACGCTGGACCATCCGCCCGTCCGGGGCGGCAAAACCCTGGCGCTGGACCGCTATGCCCACCTGGTGCTGGAAAAGCTGGAGCCCCTCCCCTTTCTGCTGGAAATCGGGGAGAACTCGACACCTCAGGAGGGCATCTCGGAAGAAGAGCTGCCGATCCTCTGCAGCCTGAGCGGCACCCTCCAGGAGCTCAGCGCCGTGATCCGGGTGCCCGGCCCCCTGTTCCGCCTGACGGAGGACTTCCGCTACGTCGCGTTCCGGGGCCAGGTGATCCGGGTCAACAGCAACCAGCGTCAGCTGCTGGCCGCCATCCGGCGGGACCTTCGGGGCGGGGAAGTCACCTATTCCTTCGCCGGCCCGGACACGGCCGTCTTCCTGAACGAGACCCTTCCGGCCCTCTATGAAGCGATGGCCGTCGCCATCCAGGGGGACCTGGAGGACCGCCTGGTCCGCCTGCCCCTCCGGATCACCGTCTATCTGGACAAAATCGGCCGGGACGTATCCGCCCGGGTGCTCTTCTGTTACGGCAGCTACGAGATCAACCCCTTTTCCCGCGAGATACCTTCCGGCATCTTCCTCTACCGGGACGCCGCCCGGGAGGGGGAGGTCATGCACGTGCTCTCCAACGCGGGCTTCCACGTGCGGGAGGACATCGCCGTCCTGCACGGGACGGAGGCCATCTACCGCTTCATCACCGAAGGGACGCAGAAGCTGTCCAATTACGCCGAGGTCTTCTTCAGCAACGAGTTTAAGCAGATGGACCCGCGCAAGCCGCACCTGACCGCCCGGATGAACGTCCGGGGCTCCGGCATCGTGCTGACGCTGCTGGACGGCGACACCGAGATTGAGGAGCTCCGGCCCATCCTCCGGGCCCTCCAGGAAAAGCGGGATTATTTCCGCTTCCGCGACGGCACCTTCCTGGACCTGCGCGGCCTGGACGAATGGCAAAGCCTGGCCCAGGCCGTCAGCGAAGCGGACGAGGAGCCGCGCCGCCAGGACGACCCCGAGGTCCGTCCCCTGGCCATGTACCGCGCTGCCTACCTGAACGCCCTGGTCGAAAAGAACCATCTGCCCGTCACCGTCTCAGAAGAAGTGACCCAGGCCGCCTCCCTGCAGGCGGCCATCCCCAAGCTTCGCCTTTCCTCCCTGCGGCCCTACCAGGTGCGTGGATACAACTGGATCATGACCCTGGACGCCCTGCACATGGGCGGCATCCTGGCGGACGACATGGGTCTGGGCAAAACCATCCAGACCATCGCGGCGGTCGAACGGGTACACGACCTGCCGGACCGCCTGCCCAGCCTGATCGTCGCCCCCAGGTCGCTGATGTACAACTGGGTCAACGAGTTCAGCCGCTTTGCCCCGCAGCTTTCCGTCACCCTGGTGCAGGGCAGCCAGCCTGAACGCGAGGTCCTGCTCAATCAGGCCGCCGCGGACCCGCCGGACGCCCTGATCACCAGCTATCCGCTGATCCGGCGGGACATCGACCAGCTGTCCCGCATCCCCTTCCACTTCGTCATCCTGGACGAGGCGCAGCAGATCAAAAACGCCCAGTCCGTCGCCGCCCGGGCCGTCAAGAAGCTCCAGGCGAGGACCCGCCTGGCCCTGACCGGCACGCCGATGGAGAACCACGCGGGCGAGCTGTGGTCGCTGATGGATTTCTGCCTGCCCGGCTATCTGCCCTCCTACCCCCGCTTCCTCAAGCGCTACCAGGACGGCAACAGCTGGGACGACCTGCGGACCCGCATCCGTCCCTTCCTGATGCGCCGCCTAAGGGAGGACGTGTTGGACGAGCTTCCCCCGCTGATGGAGCACACGATGTACTGCGAGCTGACGGAGGAGCAGAAAAAGGTCTACGACGCCGTCCTCTACCAGTGCCGCACGCGGGTGGACGACATCCTGCGTTCTCAGGGAATGAACCGGGGGCGGACCCAGATTCTTTCCGCGATCATGCAGCTGCGGCAGGTATGCTGCCATCCCTCCCTGTGCATGGAGGGCTACCTGGGCGGGTCCGGCAAGGAAGACATGCTGATGGACCTGGTGCCCCAGGCCATCCAGCAGAACCGGCGGATCCTGCTGTTTTCCCAGTTCACGACGATGCTGCGCCTGCTGGAAAAGCGGCTGCGCCGGGAGGGCATCGAGACGCTGTACCTGGACGGCCACACCCCCACCAAGGAGCGCCAGGACCTGACCGAACGGTTCAACGCGGGCCAGGGCAGCATCTTCCTGATTTCCCTCAAGGCGGGCGGCACCGGCCTCAACCTGACCGGGGCGGACATGGTGATCCATTACGACCCCTGGTGGAACCCCGCCGCCCAGGACCAGGCCACCGCCCGCGCCCACCGCATCGGCCAGACCAGGCCGGTCAACGTCTTTTCCCTGGTCACCCACAACACCATCGAGGAGCAGGTGGTCCGCATGAGCGAAAACAAGCGCCAGCTCTTCGACCAGCTGATCACCGCGGGCGAAATGCTCCCCACTCAGCTGACAGACGAGGACATCCTGTCCCTGTTCGACGAATAAAGGATAAAAAAATCAAGGTATACATAACCCATCCCCCTGTCCGGGCCTTCTGCAATCGGTCCAAGACAGGGGGATGGGTTTATTTCGTTTGTTGGTCGAGCGGGTCTCCGTCGCCGATCTTCATCGTCACGCCGAGGAGGCGGAAGAAACCGAGCCAGTTCTGCATCATGCGGTCATAGGCCGCATGGGGCACCTGGCCGCCCGTGCCCAGCAAGGCGTAGACGACCTTGTCCTCCCTGATCCACTGGTTTAAAGGGACCAGGCCGTTTCGCTGATAAAAGCCCAGCCGCCTCACCCGCATCGGATAATTGTCCGCCTTTTTGTCCAGCGGCTCGATCGCCAGGAAAAAGGTCTTCCCCTCATACAGCCGGATCAGCTGGCAAAGTGCCTTGCTCCCGATGCCCCGGCCGCGGAAGGCCTCGTCCACCGCGAAAAAGAACAGATAGGCCAGATCCTCGTCCCGGATCACGTAGAAAAAGCCGGCGTTTTTCCCGCCGCTCTGAATCAGCCACCAGTCGGTATTCTGGCAGGCATTCAGCCGCATCACGAAAAAGGGAGGCCGCTCTTCCGGCGGAAAAGCGGAGAGGAAGAGGGCCTTGACCCACTTCCTCTCTTTCCGGCCGGAGGGCATTTTAGAAAGCCTTACATCCATGCCGCCGCCCCGTTTTCAGGCGAAGAACCCATCCAGCTGATGAGCCATCCGCTCTTCCTCTTCCAGGGCCTTTTCCCGGTTTTCCGCGCTGACGGAGAGATAGACCTTGAGCTTGGGCTCCGTGCCGGAGGGACGCACCACCGCAGAGCAGTTGCCGGCCAGCAGAAATTTGAGCACGTCCGACTTGGGCAGGCCATCCAGTCCAGCAGAATAGTCCAGGGTCTTTTCCACCCGCTTTCCGCCGATCTCTTCGATCCCTTCCCGGAAGGAGCGCATGATGCGCTGCATCTTTTCAAACCCGGCCGAGCCCTCGAAGGTGTAGCTGTGCAGGGTGTTCAGGCAGTAGCCGTAAGTTCTGTACAGCTCTTCCAGCTTGTCCAGCAGGCTCACGCCCTGCTGGCGGTACCAGGCGAACATTTCACAGATCAGGAAGGATGCGTCTACAGCGTCCTTGTCCCGCACGTAGGTGCCGGACAGGTAGCCGTAGCTCTCCTCAAAGCCGAAGATATAGCTGTCCTCCTTCCCCTGAGCTTCCAGGCGGGCGATGGTCTCGCCGATGAACTTAAAGCCCGTCAGCACGTTGACCGTCCTGACCCCGTAATGGGCGGCGATCCTGTCCGCCATGTCGATGGTGACGATGGTCTTGACCAGCACGGGGTCCTTGGGCATCCGGCCCAGGGCCAGGCGGCGAGAGCAGACATAGTCCAGCAGCAGCATGCCGGTCTCGTTGCCGGTCAGGAGGGTATAGTCTCCCTCTTTGTTTTTGACGGCGATGCCGCAGCGGTCGCAGTCCGGGTCGGTAGCCAGCAGCAGGTCGGCGTTCTTTTCCTTCGCGGTGCGGATGCCCAGCTCCATCGCCTCCCGGATTTCCGGGTTGGGATACGGGCAGGTCGGGAAACGGCCGTCCGGCTGCTCCTGCTCAGGCACCACGGTGATATTGGTAAACCCGCTTTCCCGGAGGGTCCGTGTGACGGGCTTTAAGCCCGTGCCGTTCAGCGGGGTGTAGACGATGGCCACGTTCCGGTCCAGCCGGTCGTCCGAACCCAGCATGGTCTGAGCCTTCACCTGCTGGACAAAGGAGGTGTACACCTCTTCCCCGATCCAGGAAATCTGCCCGGCGGCCAGGTGCCTGTCAAAATCGCCCAGGCGGACGTCCCGGAAGATGTCCAGCTTCTCGATTTCGCCCAGGATCTTTTCCGCCGCCTCGGTGGTGATCTGGCAGCCGTCCGCCCCGTAGACCTTGTAGCCGTTGTACTTGGCCGGGTTGTGGGAGGCCGTTACCATGACGCCGGCGGAGCAATGAAGATACCGCACCGCGTAGGACAGGCAGGGCGTCGGCATCAGCTGGGGATAGAGATAGACCCGGATGCCGTTTTCGGCAAACACGGCGGACGCCACGCGGGCGAAAACGTCTGACAGGATCCGGGAATCGTAGCTGACGGCGATCTTCCTTTCCCCTTCCGGGAAATGGCCGCACACATAGTCCGCCAGGCCCTGGGAGGCTTTCGCGACCGTATGCACGTTCATGCGGTTGGTGCCCGGCCCGATGACCCCGCGCAGGCCGCCGGTGCCGAAGGCCAGGTCGCGGTAAAAAGCGTCTTCCATGGCAGCCGGGTCCTTCGCCATGGCGGACAGGCCCTCCGAAAGGGACGCGTCAGCGTTTTTCAGCCACTGCTCGAACTTCTCCTGAATCGTCATACAGCTTTTCCTCCTTGTCAACATAAAAACCCGCCAGGGCAGGCGGGATAGAGGGTGAAAAAAATTCGATAATCAATACGATTACTGGGCGGCAAGCTTCTTGCTCAGACGGGCCTTCTTGCGGTTCGCCACGTTCTTGTGGATAACGCCCTTGGAGACGGCCTTATCCAGCGCGGCAAAGGCGCCAGACAGCTTTTCCGCATTCACATCAGCTTCGTACTTCTTAACGGCGGTTTTGACGCCGGATTTGATCATACGGTTGCGCAGATTCTTCTTCTTGGAAACCTTCACGCGCTTGATGGCGGATTTGATGTTCGGCATGTTTTTCACCTCCCCGACAGGATTCAGTGCATCCCGGCGCGTGATACGGCCGCGCAGGTCAACAGCTGATATGATACCACGTTCAGGATGAATTGACAAGGGTTTTTAAAAATTTTATACGACGAATGAAAGCAGCAGGCAGATCACCGCCAGGGCAGCGTCCGCCGCCAGGACGCAGGCATTCTGCCCGTCCTCGTCCAGGTCGTCGAAGGTGATGATGTCCTCGTCCAGATGGTCGGCGATGTCGCCGGTCAAAAAGGGCGGGTCCTTGCGCTTGATGCGAGGCAGCCTGAACTGCGGGATGCGCAGGCCCGTGATCCGCAGCCAGGCGACCCAGGTAAACAGGACGAACAGAGCCCCCGCCATCAGGGACAGGGAAGAAAAGCGGGCCAGCGGCCAGTCCGCCGGGAGGAAGAAGTGCAGCAGCTGAACGACAAAGAGCGTCAGCACGCCGCGCGTAAAGAACTTATAGCACAGCGGCCGGATCATTTCCGGCTGCCAGTGGGCCTTGAACCATCTGATCATCCGATCACCCGAGTTCCTTCCGGTAAGCCTCCAGCTCCGGCGCGTTGCCGTACACGAAGTGATCCGGCTTGATTTCCGTCCATACGGGCGGGTCATTCTCGTAATGATGCTGCTCCGCGTCGTAGACCAGCAGCTTCTTGGTCTGCTCCACATAGGGGTTCGGGTTCGGCACGGCGGACAGCAGGGCCTTTGTGTACGGGTGCAGCGGATGGGCAAACAGCTCCTCCGCCTCCGCCAGCTCCACGATGCGGCCCTTGTGGATGACCGCGATGCGGTCGGAGATGAAGCGGACCACGCTCAGATCGTGAGCGATGAACAGATAGGTCAGGCCCCTGCTCTTTTTAAGCTCGTTGAGCAGGTTCAGCACCTGGGCGCGGATCGACACGTCCAGTGCGGAGATCGGCTCGTCCGCCACGATGAATTCGGGCTGCATGATGAGGCTTCGGGCGATGCCGATGCGCTGGCGCTGGCCGCCGGAAAACTCGTGCGG
>OCTW013409518.1_pt1 | contig 43195 bp, 34 predicted proteins | sample 1539671 | NCBI WGS metagenome assembly OCTW01 (sample SAMN02144230, study PRJEB22623) | gut metagenome | biome: sheep rumen | host: Ovis aries | place: New Zealand
GAATATCTGTTGCAGGGCGGTAATCTCAGCCTGAGGGTTGATGCTGAGCAGACGCTCCTTCAGTGCCTCCACCTTCACTTGGCCGATGGTCTTCGAGGTGGCCATCAACTGACGGTTGATATTGGTGATGCAGACACGGTCTGAATCGATGATAGTAAGGTGCTTGATACCTGAACGTACCAGACTCTCAGCGCACCATGAACCTACGCCGCCCACACCGAAGATGATAACACGCTTCTCGCTGATGCTGCTCATCGCCTCATCGCCCAACAGCAGTTCCGTCCTGCGGAAGATTGCTTGTCCTGATGCCATAAAATTTCTTCTTGGTAGTTATCACAGGCTGCAAAGTTACTACTTATTTTAGAATATACCGCCTGTCAAGCACTTTTTTTAGCAAAATACCCTTATATTGGTATTTCCCATTCTGTTATTTCTTCGTAACTTTGCAGCCGAAAATAAAGAACAGAAGAATATGAAGAAGACGATATTGTGGATAATAGCACTTGCGGTGGGTGCATTGTTGGGAGTGTTGGGTCTTGCCTGGCTTAACTCACTGATGGATTTTATAGCGATGGTCTATACGCGACTGTTCCAGTTGCTGGCTGTGCCGACGATTGTGCTGGCGGTCATCACGACATTTGCCACTTTCGGAGCCCAGGGCTCAGGCAAGATTTTCGGGCGTACGCTGACTTACACCTTTCTGACGACCTTTGCGGCGGCGGCTGTGGGAGCAGTGCTCTATGTGTTGGTGGCTCCAGGCAATCTGCCTGCTGAGGCTATCGGACAGGGTGGGGAGGCTGTCGCCGATGCGCCCCACCTCTCTTATTATAGTCATCTGATCAGTCTGATACCCAATAACGTCGTGAAGCCTTTCCTTGAAGGGAATGTGCTCTCGCTGCTGTTGTTGGCCTTTGCCATCGGCATCGGACTGTCGAAGTTGCCTGAGTCCGAGAATAAGGCTGTCGTCGTAAAAGGATTGCTGGGACTTCAGGAACTGCTCTTCCTGCTGATTCGCGGACTCATCTGGACGCTGCCCCTCGGCATCGTGGCTTTCTCAGCCCAACTGTCGGCACAGGTGTCTGCAGGTGTGGTGGCCGATTCCATCGGTAAGTATGTGCTGGTGGTCTTGGGTGGTAATGTGATACAGTTCTTCGTCGTGTTACCATTGTTCCTGCTGTCGCGAGGGCTGAACCCCATCCATGTGTTGGGCCGTATGATGCCCGCCGTGCTGATGGCCCTCTTCACCAAGAGCAGTGCTGCCACGCTGCCCGTGACGATGGATACCGCCGAGAATCGTCTGGGTGTCAAGAAGAATATCGCCCGTTTCGTGCTGCCTATCTGTACCACCATCAACATGAACGGCTGCGCAGCCTTTATCTTGGTGACGTCGCTCTTTGTGATGCAGAATGGGGGCACCTCACTCACACTGACCACCATCCTGCTATGGATCGTCGTCTCAGTAATCTCTGCCGTAGGCAATGCCGGTGTGCCGATGGGATGCTATTTCCTCACGCTCTCACTGATGTCAGGCATTGGGGCACCAGTGGCTGTACTCGGCATTATCCTTCCTATATACACGATTATTGATATGATCGAGACGGCTGAGAATGTATGGTCTGACTCCTGCGTCTGTGCGATGACAGACCACGATTTGAATCCCTCATAAAAGTAAATCCCGCTCATTGGCGGGATTTACTTTTTATTTTATTTCACGTACTCAGCGAAGTCAGTGAGTTTCATGTCACCCTTCCTGGCCAGTGTATCGTGCATGGCGAAGGCGGCCGTCAGACAGTGACGGGTCTGTCCCATCTTCGAGATCTTCAGGTAGTCCCAGAGCAACTGCTTATAGTCGGGATGAGCGCAGTTCTCAATGATGCACTCAGCGCGCTGTGCGGGCGACTTACCACGCAGGTCGGCGATACCCTGTTCTGTCACGATGATGTTCACGTCGTGCTCGGAAGAGTCCTGATGGCTGACGAAAGGCACGATTGACGAGATCACGCCACCCTTTGCCACAGAGGGGCAGGTGAAAATAGAGAGGTAGGCGTTGCGGATGAAGTCGCCAGAGCCGCCGATACCATTCATCATCTTCGTACCGCTGATATGGGTAGAGTTCACATTGCCGTAGATATCTGCCTCGATTGCCGTATTGATCGCAATGACTCCTAAGCGACGGATGATCTCTGGAGAATTTGATATCTCACTCTGGCGCAGTGTCAGGTGGTCCTTGAAATAGTCCATGTGGTCATAGACCTGCATCAGACAGTCGTTGGAGACAGTCAGTGAACAAGCCGAAGCGTCCTTCACACGACCATTGAGCATCATCTCGATCACAGAGTTCTGGATGACTTCAGTATAGATGTTGAAGTCAGGCACGTGCTTATCGGCACCCAGGGCACCAAGGATAGCATTGGCCGTTGAGCCCACACCGCTCTGCAACGGCAGGAACTCCTTGGGGATACGCCCCTTGTGCATCTCTTCCACGAGGAACTCTGCCGTCAGATAGCCAATCTTCTCCGTCACAGGATCACTGTCCTTGAAGGCACGAGCCTCATCGGGGATGTTGCACTCCACAACACCCACCACCTTATCCTTCGGAATCGACACGTATGGCTTGCCGATGCGGTCGCCTACGTGCTCGATGGGGATAGCCTTGCGGTAAGGAGGATCAAGGGGCTCATACACGTCGTGGATGAACTTCGCATTAGGGTTGTGGAACGAGTTGAGTTCCAGGATCACATGCTTGGCCAGGCGGGCAGCCGTCGGGGAGATACCACCAGCAGCCGTCAGATAGACATGATAGTCATTTCCCACTTCTTCGATATCACACACCTCGAGGATAGCCCAATCCAGGTCGCCATAGAAGCCATAGCGCAGTTCCTGTGCCATGTGGCTCAGGTGCAGGTCATTGTAGGGAATCTCTCCCAGGTTCACATGCTTGCGGAAATCGGGGTTTGTCGTGTAGGGAGCACGGTACTTGATAGCCTGTGCGTTAGCCAGGTCACCATCAGTGCTCTGCCCTGTCGATGCACCTGTAAAGATTGCCACCTTGAACTCGCGTCCAGCCTCATGCTCAGCCACGGCGATCTTTGCCAGTTCCTTCGTTGTTGCCTTGGCCACACCAGCGGGTGTAAAGCCACTCATGGCGATCTGGTCGCCATTCTTTATCAGGGCTGCAGCCTCTGCAGCCGTCAAACGTGTATAAGCCATAAAAAGATTAAATTTGCAAATTTGCGTGCAAAAGTACAAAATATCTGTGAGAAAAAAGAGCGAAAGAAGAAAACTTTCTCTCGCTCTACATTAATTAACAATATCTTTATCGGCTCATTCTCTTGTTTCAGAGGGTTATTGATATACAATACCAACCACTTTTGCATCAGGTTTGAAATGGTCCGCCTTGTGAGGGATGTCTGTCTGTATCAGGTCGTCAGAACTCACATAATAGGTAAAATGTCCATTCGTACCAAAAGTCTCTCCTTCATAGTAAGTGCCCCATTCCATAGGAACCTTGTTGAATAATACGCGAGCAGAAGATCCGACGGATATTCCGTCAGGAGTCTTAATGAATGACGAGCCACTCAGGAGGCGGATGGAGTTCACCTTGCCTTCATAGATATTGGCACGGAAAACTTCCTTTCCATCTTTCGTAAACAGGTAATACTCCTCAGTCCAGGCGCCATCCATATCATCCTCATGTTCCTCCTTCTTGTGACCAAAGTTGTCATATAGCCCTTCTACGCTCGCAGGAAGACTGGGCATGGCTTTTCCTACCTCAACAGGCCCAAGTTTTCCATAACTAAAGATGACGGAAGCGTCGTTAGACTCATCGGCTTCATCCTCATCCACAACGACCTCTCCATTTAACCTGGCAATAATCTTCCTGACTCTTTCATTATTGATCTTCATAATGTGGTTTCTCCTCTCTGCATTCATTTTCATAATGACTAATTTTGTTGCCTCACCAAAAAAGAACAGACCTAGTTTATTAACGGATACATAGTAATCAAACTTGACATTGCCGTTTTTATTCTTATCATCGATAGTCTGAGCATATAATTCGTTCCCTTTGTCATCAAAGAGCACACCCATATAAGTGCCCGGGACTGGTCCTGTCTTCTTGGCATCAACATCGATTGTAAATGTGAATTGGCCCCCACGGTTATACACATCATAAATCTTTCCTCTGTCTGACAAAAGTTCAAAGCCAAGACTGTCTTCAATTTCCACCTCTATTGTCTTTTCATTGAGTTCCTTTAACAGTCTTTCCCACTTTTCATTCATTGATTTGACTTTATTTGAATCATTGAGAATTTCAGGGTTCTCCCTTATCTCTAATGCAGATTCATAAGAGCAATCCACATACTCCTTGAAGGGTTTATTACCATTACCTCCACAAGCACCCAGTCCTACTACCAGCAGGGCTGCTGCCATCGTTGTAAATACATTTCTTTTCATATTAATGCTTAATATTATTTTCCATTTTCCAACCATCTGCCGTTTTTTTATACTTAAATGTTTCCCTTTCTTCGGCACGTTTATAGTCCATACTGACCTCAACCTTGACGTTATCTCCACTAGTGATTCTAGAACTAATGATTGAGTATCCCTTCAAGCCTCCACGCTCGGTAGTATACTGCTTCATTAATGGAATATAATCACGAAGATTATCTGTCACACAATCTGAAATGTCAAAATTCCCAGCAACAAAACGGTCTAGAATGATTTTTGTCAATTCTACAGGATCATCTATAGAGGTGGCACTTAAAGCACCGGCTCCCGTCGTTTCTCCTTCTTCGACACTCTCAGTTTCTTCTGCTGATTCTTCACCACTTTCTGATTCGTCACCTGAGGACTTTGTGAATTCTGTCGGCTTTGCAGTAAACATCGACTTACCTTCTGGTGTCAAGAATGACTCCATCTCTGAGATTGGAATCTTCACCTCGCCTCCATCCGCACGGCTGATAAGCCAAAACACACGGCAACTGTCGGTTCCCGCCGGCAATATCCAATAACCGTCTTCCAGATAGACTGGCATCTCCTCTTTCAGATTCTTCTCAATAAGCGGCTGAAGGTCTTCAGCAGAGATGTCCACCATTTCACTCTGTTCCATCACATGACCGTCTGACAGTCTGACCACCTGGTCATATACATCAGGCTCGCCATTTACGTACACGCCATCATAAACATGGAAAGTTACAGATGCCTCATTCAAATAACTGGCTTCAATGGTCAAGTCAGCAGTAGCAGGGCCATAATCACCCGAGTTCAGCAGTTCAGCCATTCGTTTACTATAATCATCAGCCACCTCTTTCAAATTGCCAGTTTTTGGTTCGCCAGCCTCTTTGGCAATAGCAGAGTGCGCCATGATGTCAAGAATGCCTTTGGAAACATTCTGTTGTTTCTCACCTTCTCCCTGAGGGATGTCAATCGTAATAACAGCCTCGCCATTTCTTGCTTCGTAAGTTGAAAACTTGAAGGCATTATCACCTCCACTACATGCTGTCAATCCTGCCACCAGCAGGGTTGCAGCCATCATTGTCGAAAAATCTTTTTTCATAAACCAATATTATAAAATCACTTTCTCTTTTTGTTCATATATAGCCTGCATAGTAGCATAGACTTAAATTGTCTGGTGTAAGAGAATACACGTTTTTCACCACAACTGCACTTTTGAGTATGGGTTTCGATAACTTTCACATAATCCGTTACAACGGCAGTTCCAGTTCTACCCTTATTATACTCCAACGCCAGGAAGATGGTTTTATCTGGATTAAAGTAGTATTCATAATTCTCTTCTCCATCATAGACAACTTCTTTTGTAACCTTACTAATTTCTTTCATAGTAGGCAGACGCAAAGAGACTTGTTCACCTTCATTCTTCAAGGAATCATTAAGGTGAGCAATATATTGTTCCGCATCAGCCATTGTCCTTGCCTCCATAGGGAACTGACCTATATAGATATTGTCACCTATGTCTGACTCTGCCTTCTTAAAGATAACATTATTCTTATCAATGTTCATCGTCACCGATTGAGGGAAAGCATATTTAACACTCCTATTGCCCTTAACCTCTATGGGTGTTCCAAAACTAATGGAAGACGTGAAATAATGACTATGAGCAGACTCTTCATCAAAATTATTTGGATGTCGTGGGACACTATCTCGAGGCTCAAGTCTTGGCTTTTGAGGTTCTTCATCAAATAGACTACTAATGTCTTCAGAACCTAAATCTTTGATTTCCATGCCTGAACTTGGGACATCATATACATATCGAGTAACAGGGATGTTTTGGTTAGTTCCGATGTGTTTCATATTCTGATAGACATCTGCTTTTAGAAATATATTGATTGGGAAACAACCCTTTGACTGTTTCTCAGGAGTATCAAACAAATAGCCTAAAGAGAACAATTCCCATGGTACATACACATCAAAAGAATCCCAATTAGTGCGTTTCCTTACAAGGTCTGTCGTTGTTTTAAGCGATCTGCCATCTTCTTTGTAACCATAAAACACGCGCCCATCCTCAGTAACCTGAAAACTTAATGGTTTTAAGTCTTCCCAATTAATATTCTTCACACTTCCCTGAGTAGGATACTTCGGGTTAAAGGGATCCTTCTCAATCATGAAAGAAAAATATACCAACAAATTGGCTTTTTCTGAAGGATGTTTGGGAAAAGTTACACGAATATAGGTCCCATTATGGCCATGACTATCTTCAGAATGTCGCAACACAGACTCAGAAGGTTTCTGACCATATTCATTACCTACATAATTAGTGGCTTTCAACTCTGGAATAGCCGTTCTAATGCTAGTATTGCGATTCTGAGCAAAGCCTGACACGCTAACAGTTAGCAGTACAATATTAAACAAGTAAAATGTTATTTGCTTCATTTTTACATAAAGAAGTTAGCATATTCTCCTGAAAGCAGATCAGCATTTATATAATAGTTCAAGACATCATTCTTCTTTATCGCATCGCCGAATATATAGATTAGTACCTTATCATTCAACTTACTCAGATCCAAAGCCCATGGTTGGGTACCGCCAAATCCTGGCTTTAGATGAGTACAGAAGTTCGTGCCGACATTCATTTTCATCACTATTCTCTCACCTGGATACTCCTCTTTTTGTACATCGAACTCTTTCGGATTATTTTCATCAATATAAATAATGACTTCTACCATATATTTAAAAACAAAAACATTGTCAATCAATTTGCCCAGTCGCAGATATCCCATCCCATTCTCGTATGTTTGGGCTACTGCAAATTGATGAGAGCCAACGGGAGAATAAACTCTGTATGTCGTACCAAGATCTTCATCTATCACATTACCTGCCTGATTTGTATTCATCATCTCATTGGTAATCGGTTTCGCTATTGAAACCTTGGCATCACTCTTACTTATCCATCCAACTTTACCGTTTTCTGTGCTCACTTTATACCAATTCTGGGTTTCTTGCAGCACTGGTCTCAAATTCCAAGACAACAGAGTAACCTGCGATTTGTATGCTCCAGTGCCCTCTGTTAATTTTGCAGCCTTGGTACTTGGTGATGTTCTAAGGTTTGCCCACTCTCCTTTTGGAAGAATATACTTTTTGAAACCCTCAAACGTCAGATTGTCTAATACACTTTGAGCATTCACCCGCTCAATTGCCATACTGAGCACTGCTAAAACGACGAAAGTAAATAATCTTTTCATATTGGTAAGTATTTATAAATTATTAGTTGTTGGTGCAATGATATGAAATATTTGTTGCATTGTCAAGTCTTTAGGGGAATGATTTGAAAAAATGACGGTTTTCCGTCAATGCAACATCTCAAAACAAACCGTTAATTTGCGTCATCGCTGGAATTTCCCGTCAGTAGAGCCGCATTCTTCAATTGCATTTCATACAAGAACTCCTTACTTAATTCTGGAAAATAATACGCCACATACTCAGCCACGATTTTTTCTTTGCAAAAAGTATTGTAGAGATTGGTCAACTGGAGGCCTGTCAGTGTCTTGGCATCAAACATAATCATGCTCAAATCAATTCCCGTAGAGCCTGGCTCCCTATAGTCATCTGTACGGGCAGTATTTTTGGCCGTATAATAAAGGGTGTACTCATCTTCATTCCTGTCAAACAGTATTTTGACTGCAGTATTCTTTTTCGACCCATTCAATAGCACAGCATTCCAATTGTATATAATACGTCCATGGTCTATCACGCCCATCTTCAAGTATGTATCATCATGCTGGGCAAGACGGGTGGAGAAACACAGGGATTTCAATTTGCCATCAGGAATGATATAATCTTTGCGATACGAACGATGGCTAATATAATCAAGAACCTCTTGCGTAATCGGAGCAGGACTAACAATCTTGCAATCTGACTTTCTAACATACGCTTCAAAATTACCTTCATTTGCCTTGGTAATCAGGATTTTCAACCAATTTCCGTCCTCTTCTATGATAGGGAACACATCATATTCACTAACTATCGGTGTGAGATTCTCTTCATACTGCTTTCCGGATTTGAGGAAGTTGTCATTGTCCCAACAATATAAACTCTTCCATTCCATGCCGTCATCATAGGTAATGTTCTTCAATTTGGGACTATTTTCATCAGCAGACTTAAATATTGTCACATCTTTTCCATTGACAAATTTTTCCCAAACAGGCAAATACAACCCAAGTGCATTACTTTCCGTAGCCATTCCACGCTTCATATTCCCCTGAGCCAACATTACTGAGCACAACAATACTGCAGCCGCTATTACAATAATTTTTCTCATATTGGTAAGTATTTAAAAGTTTCAAGTTTCAATTTGCAAAGATAATAGATTTTCCTGAACGATACAATAGCGGAAAACCGTCATTTTTAAATTCGCACAGGTTCATCGCTGCAAATATACGAATAAATCCCGAAACGTCCAAACGCTTCGGGATTTATTCTATGTTTTACACTCATTCAATTACATTAGCGACATAGCCTCCTTTTTCAGAATCCCACACGACCTCATATTTGGGAACGTCATCAAAAGATATAATAAATCTTGTTCCTGAGTTAGCCCATAGTTCTTTTATAAAGTCTGTGTTGTCACCTAACATGTCCTTGCCTCCAAGTTTGCAGTTCTTGAAATTGATATAACCTGTAAAGTGCACATCGCCATCAAACCATTCATCAGGAGCGTTGTTGCCAATTCCTGCAAAGAAATAGCCCCAGAACTTTGTTCCCTCGCTGAACTCGCAGTTCTCAAATGTAATGCTGTTGCTATCAAAACTCCCATCATAAACTATCGGCAATTGGAATTCGATAATATCACTATCGACAGGTTTAACGTGATAATCATTTAAGTCTGCCTCATGATTCACATGCACAAATTTGCAGTTCTTGACTATAGGACATTCATAGGAGTGCGTATTACAAAAGAACACATGGTTATAATTGAAAGTACAGTCTTCAACATTCCCATCCACATCCATATTCAAGCGAGGCTCATTCATCAAATACCCCTCTGCCTCTTTTTCCTGCACCATGGACTTAACCTCTGCATCTGGGGCTATCTCCGGCTGTGAGAATGTTATCTTCTTCACGTTTTTCACACCAGAAATATCGCTATTCCATTCATAGAACTTTATACCTCCATATTCAGAGTCATCAGTAAAACCTGGCATAGAAGTGAAACGGTATTTTATAACACCTGTACCCTTATCCTCACCCTCGATATTCTCCATCGCAATATAGTTGGTTTGCAACACAGCATCGTCACAAACCACAACAGTCTTCAATGGTATTGCAGTATTGGATGCGTTCCCAAACCAAACGACAGAATAATCGGCATCGCCCTTTGCAATCTTCAGACTTGTAGCATAATAAGGCTGCCCGTTCTCATTAGCGATCAACCACTGATCATTAGCGGTTTTTATAGGTTCGATACCACCGTCTTCCTTGACAAGCACTTGGTCACCGTTGTTCTCTGCGGCAAAAGTCCATGAATCAAGAATTCCTCCTTCATTAATCTGCACAGTACCACCAAGCACATCGACATTATTGACAGTAACACCTTCATCAACTATCAACGTGTTGGTAGCAGTACGTGAAACAACATCTCTATACGTAGTAACACCTTCAGGCGACTTCAATGTTACTGTGGTTTCAGGCATATTCACGTTAAGGCTAAGTTTATCAGCAGAAGGGATCGTGATGGCCAACTTATTAACAGATTCTTTCGAATCACTACTTGTCTCACTGGCATTAATCGTCAGTGTAGTACCTTCATTAAATGCCTTCTCGAATCTAAGATTAAGGTTTGCCCCTACAACCATAGGAACAGTAAGGGAAATGTCGGAACCAGACTGGACATTACTTCCTACGATGTCAATAACATACTCTTTCCCTTCCCCGACTCCTTTTGTCTTGATATCCTCAACAAGAGTCAGAAAGAGAGTTGTGGCTTCAGAGGCAGATTCTGCCGTAATCTTTGCTCCCGTGGAAGTGAATTCTACTTTTTCATTTTCAGTCTTTTGAGGCGCAACTGGATTATCATCATTTCCGCTAATAACCTCTGAACAAGAAAACAACATTGCAGACAGACCCAAAATCATACCTGCAGACTGCAGGTTTTTCTTTAAATGTAACTTTTGCATAATACTTATTTATTAACAGATTGTTTGTATTTCGAAGACAAAGATAATTACTAACTTTCAGTCTGCCAAGCCTTACCGAAGAAAAATGCCTCCAGAATGGCAAAAATGACGGATTACCGTCATGCCCCTGCTATGGCTACACCTCGTAAACGGTTTTATATGTAAAGTTTTTCCATGAAAAGTTTGGAAGTGTCAGTTATTTGCACTATCTTTGCAAAGTACTGATACCCCATCATGATTAGACTGCTAACCATCAGAGGCTTTTATCTTTTGCTGCTCTTGCAGATTGCCATAGAGACGACAGCAATGGGCGATAGTACCCTATGGGGCGGCATCAAGGAAGCCAACGCCTTCTATCAGCAGGGACAGCGGGACTCCACCTTGATACGTGCAAGCCAACTGTTGACCAAGGCTGAGACGCTGAACGATGCCCTGGCACAAGCACTGCTATGCAACCTTATCGGTTTCTGTCTCAGGGAGCAGGGCGACGAACAGGGAGCCATCGGATACTTCGCCAGATGCGTGGAGATCGGGGAGAACAAACAATTCCTGCTGAAAGCCGATAAGGCCAGCCATAATTACTACCAGACTGCTATGCTACCCGCCTACTCACTTCTCTCCACTTATTATAAGGACCATGGACAGATTGCCAAAGGAGCGGCATACGCCCGGAACGGCATACGCTGGATGCCCTACTGCGACAAGGCGGACCTAAGGGTAAGCGCGATGAGCAGTCTTGCCGAAGTGTTGATGAAGCATGAGGACTACAACCTCGTCTATGAGCCGATGAAGCAAGTCACTGCCGATGCCCTCCGGCTGAATATGCCCGACTTCGCCCTGCAGATAATGGCCTACCTCATCATCATAGAGCGCAACCTGTTTCACCGTAGTCTAAAAGACATTCCCTGGGTCAAGGCTGGAGAGCCACTTCTTGACATCGCCAAGACAGAGACGGCCAAGACTGCCTTCCTCGCCGCCACCAGACTGGAGCAGTCTGCCGACGCAGTCAGCGAGAAGACACCGGCAGACTCATCCAAGGCGCTGGACAGCCTCCCCGCAGAGAAGGTTAGCATCGCACAGACAGACTCTCTTCAGACAAGAATAAAATATGTTCGCGTGCGTAATGAACGAATCGGCATCATCGGAGGTATCCTGGCCGTGGTAGTCGTCGTCTTCATTCTCTATATCCTCTGGCAAGGCCATCAGCACAGGAAAAAGGCCAAAATCACAGAGCGGCAGATGGACGAGCGCTACCTAAAGGGACAGGAGGAGGAACGCAGCCGACTGGCCAAGGAACTCCACGACGGTGTGAGTAACCAACTGCTGGCCATTGAGATGAAACTCCATGAAGACGGACTGACGCCTCAGACCATACAACTGCTCAGTGAGAGTCGTGAACAAGTGCGACGCGTCTCCCACGAACTGATACCACCAGAGTTTGAGGATGCCACGCTCGATGAGGTCATTCAAGGATATGCCAAAGAGGTCGATGGCCTCCAGCAATGTGAGGTCCACTACGTCTCTTCCCCAGCAGATACAGACTGGTCGCTCATCAACCCGACAACGGCCCTGGAGATTTACCGCATCGTGCAGGAGGCGACCACCAACGCCTTCAAGCATTCTGGCGCATCTACCATCTCCATCGGAATGCACCTCAACGACCAGGGATGCCTTTCAGTCACTATCAACGACAACGGCACGCCCAGCAGCGACAGAGTAGCATCCACAGGCATTGGCACCCGTACCATCAACCAGCGGGCTGCAGCGATTGGAGGGAAGGCAGATTTTTATCAGCACAGGTTCGGCAGCACCGTCAAACTGACGGTCATACTGACCGAATATGCAAAATAATGTTTAATTACCAACCGGCAAACTGCAAAATGACGGATTCCCGTCATTGCAAGTTCCATTTTTTCTACTATTTTTGCAGCAAAATCCACAAAAAACATCAAAAAAGACTCACGAATGAGTGAATTTAATGCAAAAATCCGTAAATTTGCACCGTCATCCAATAAAGTGACAGACATGTTGACGGAAGTGCGCAATGATTATTCCGTAGTTGATGAATCTCGACAACTCATCAGACAAGAAATCAGGAATAAGGAAATGCACTCTCCCCTGTTGATGGATATACCTTTCAAGGATATACCACACATGGGGCGTGAGTCGTTCTCTTATCTGATTTCGGGCAGTCGAGAGCCTATCAACTGGATAAGCAGGGTAGATATCACGCCTTTTTTGGCATATATATAGAAGAATGACAGAGATTGACACATACAGACTGAAGGACATTGCCGTGGCCATCATCGACGACCACGAAGCGGTGCTCGAAGGGTTCAGGAGTTTCCTGGTGAAGAACGGCATCAAGGAGGTTGAGGCATTCAGCAAGTCACGTGCATTACTCGACAGGGCCAGGCAACACCCCTTTGATATCTACCTCGTCGATGTCGAACTGCCCGACATGGGTGCATCCGACCTGATAGACCAGATCAGGGCCGGCCAGCCTGATGCAAAGATCCTCATCAATACGATGCACGAAGAGACATGGATCGTCAAGAAACTGACAGAGAAGAAAGTCAATGGCGTGCTTTATAAGTCAGGTGAACTGACCATGCTTCTGGATGCCATCATGGCCGTCATCAACGGACAAACCTACTATTGCAGGAAGTTCAGGAAGACTCAGGAGAGACTAAAGGCACAGAACGATAGTCTGTCGGATCGCGAACTGGACGTGCTCCACTACATCGCCAAAGGCTTCTCCACCAAAGAGATCAGTACCCTGCTCTTCATCTCTGAAAATACGGTGGAAAACCACAGAAAGAGTCTATTCCGCAAACTTCAGGCCCACAACATGGCCGACCTCATCGTCAAGGCCCTCGGTGCCGGCTATATTGACCCCAAAAACGTCGGCAATCTCTAAAGGTATTCCATCAGCACGTCCCAGACGGCGATGATGTGGCAGATACTACCTGCCAGTACGAAGAAGTGGAACACGGAGTGCATATACTTCTTCTTGTTGAGGGAATAGAACACTGCTCCCGTGATATAGCAGACGCCCTCGGCAATAATCCAGATGATGGCGGCCTCCGACACACTGTCCATCAACGGCTTAAAAGCCACCAGCACACTCAGACCCATGCCAACAAAACAGATCGTCTCGAGGTTAGAATGCTCCTTTAAGTGGACAAAACTGGTGATGGTGCCCGCAATGGCACAGAGCCATACAAACGAGAAGAGGCTCCACCCCCAATAGCCCTGATCGCGCAGGGCTACCAGTGTCAGTGGCGAATACGAACCGGCTATATGCCAGTAGATAGCGGCATGGTCCCATCGGCGTAGCCGTTCCTTCCACTTCGAGTGGTGCTTCATTGAGTGGTAGAGTGTGGAAGCGATATACGAGCCGAGCATGCCAAAGAGGTAAAGGATCACCCCCACCCTCGCCCAGTTGTTATCCGCCTGGAAGCACCAGACGAGGAAGATGATGCCGAACACCACCCCCAGCAGGATGCCTCCGCCATGCGAGGCGGCATTCCATATCTCCTCTTTCTTCGTATATCTGATGATGGCTTCTGGATATATTTTCTGCAAAGATAAGCATTATTCTTCAAAAAAAGCAAGTTTTTACGCGACATTTGCTTCATAAATCCATTTTTTCCTTTTTTGATGCAAAAATAATGTGGTGCCCTCAGGGTTTTTCAACGGTACAAAAAAGGCTGTAACAAACGAGCAATTTTGAAATTTTACGTTGATTTATATGAAAACATTTGCCTTCTTGCAACATATTTATTATATTTGCACACAAAATGCCTAAAAATATTAGTTGCTTCAAAATAAATCCACAGCATAGTTCCTATAAATAATTAAAGAAAATTTGTAAGGGATGGACAACATACTGTTTGATAAACTAAAGAAATACGTCGATACAGATAAAAGCCTTAGAGACTATCAGCGAGATAACAAGCTGAAGGTGTACGAGGCTTGGGAAAACTGCCAATCTGTAATGCTCCAGATGCCTACAGGTACTGGAAAGACAAGGGTGTTTGCATCCATCATAAAGGATATACGCTATTATAGTGAAGAAGCCAAACGTGCTTTTAAAGTATTAGTCTTAGTTCATCGCAAAGAGTTAGTTGACCAAATAGACGAGGAACTTGGCTATCGATATGGGCTGGCTCATGGTATCATACAATCAGGTGATAGAGAACGAAAGAAATACCCTATTCAGATTGCTTCTGTTCAAACTTTAATCAAGCGCTTGGATAATTGGACGGATAAAGAATTTGACTTTATCATTATTGACGAAGCCCATCACACTACTGCCGAAAGTTATCAAAAAATCATCAAGGCTTTCCCTCATGCAAAGTTGTTAGGAGTAACGGCTACACCGTGTAGGCTGAGTGGTGAAGGATTTACGGGTACCTTTGAAAAATTGATTTTGTCACCATCAGTGAAGCAATTTATTGACGATGGCTACCTTTGTCAATATGACTACTATTCTGTAGCGAAATCTTCATTCATCCAAAAGGAAATTGATAGCATCAAAAAGTTTAGCAACGGTGACTATGCAGAGCAAGAAATGGAAAGAATCTGTAACAATGACCGTATCAGGGCGCAAGTCGTTGAGACCTATCTGAAATATGCAAATGGGAAAAAGGGAATCGTCTACACCATTAACAAAACTCACAATAGAAACCTTTGTGACGAGTTTTGTGGAAAAGGTATTGAAGCTGTTGCGATGGATAGCAGTACGCCTAAAGATATACGGGAGAAGAATATAGAGGATTTCAAGAATGGAAAGATTCAGATTATCTGTAATGTGAATCTGTTTACTGAAGGATTCGATTGCCCTAACATAGAATTCGTTCAATTAGCACGCCCAACAAAATCGTTGACACTCTATCTTCAACAAGTGGGACGTGGTCTTAGAATTTCTGAAAACAAAGAAAAAACTCTGTTCCTTGACAATGTGGGACTTTACAACAAGTTTGGTTTTCCTTCGTCGCATAGACATTGGATGTTGCACTTTGAAGGAAAGACATCAAAAGAAGAATCTGATAAGAAGCCCCGAAAGGACAATATAGATATAGAGATTACCAAGAGAACGAGAAAGCAAAATTTGGACGAAGGAAATGAGAAAGTACATTTAATTCAAACGAGTCTTGATGATGAGTATTTTCATTTACAGGCAAAACAACTTTGGAAACTTATTGATGACTATCATACATTATGTGTTAATGCATGTAATGTCGTGTTTGAAAAGCAAAAATATTCTGAATTAGGTTTTTGTATATCAGAAGAGTCCCCCCAAAAAGGAATTAAGTTAAGCAATTTGTATCATTTGTCACTACAGGTAATCACGCCTAATTTAGAGTGGAATCTGAAAAATGTTTCGTACTTTTTCCATGATTTTAAAAATGGTAAAATCATTAACGAAGAGTGGAGGAAATGTGCTAATATTGAAGAATTGCTAATAAAAAATAATGACATATTTATAACGGCACAAAGGGATCACATCATCAGAAATTCAAAAGAATGGATGAATCACACAAAAGAAAAGAAATATAATGTATATGAATTGTCTGAGATGCTTTCTTTATTCATTGGCAATGAGTTTTCGGTAGTCCCCAACAATTATACAGGTAATAACAAATGTACAATTAATAGACTTTTGAATCTATGTCATGAGTTATTTGGCATATATCATGAAAAGAAAAATGTATATAGTTTTGTTATATCCTTGTACGAAGCAACCTTCTTGTCGCTTATTTTAAAAAGAGTGTAATATGAATGAACAACAATCACAATCCGACTTCCTCAAAGCCGTACTCCTGTCCTACAAGATTCAGACCTGCGACTTCGAGGAACTAAGTGGAACAAACGTCACGCTCTACAAGTTCCGTCCACAAATAGGTGTCCGCATTTCTAAAATACGTGGCATCAAGGATGAACTCGCTGCCGCTCTCCGCGTCCCGTCCGTCCGCATCATTGCACCGATGTACGATGGTTGCGTAGGCATCGAGATTCCGAACAAACAGCGTGAAATCGTGCCACTATCCGATATCCTGGAATCACAGGAATATCTTACATCTGACATGGCTCTGCCATTAGCCATTGGACGTACCGTGACAAATGAAATCTTCATGGCCGACCTTGCCGAAATGCCGCATCTTCTCGTTGCCGGTGCTACAGGACAGGGAAAGTCTGTCGGACTTAACGTAATGCTCATGTCCCTTCTTCACAAGAAGACACCCGACGAACTGAAGTTAGTGCTCGTTGACCCCAAGAAGGTCGAACTGTCAGCATACACCTCGATAGCACGACCATACATCACGCAAATGATGGGTATGCCGCCAGTCATAACTGAGGCGGCTCATGCTCAAACCATGTTCGATGCTCTTTGCAGGCTCATGGAGAAGCGTTACACCATGCTCAACGAGCTGGACGCAAGGAACATCAAGGAGTACAACGAGAGAAACGGAAAGCCGATGGAGTATTACGTCATTGTCATCGACGAGTACGGCGACCTTGTTATGGATCGCCAGTACGGGCGGAATATCGAAAATTATATCTGTCGACTTGCACAGAAAGCTCGTGCCGTAGGCATGCACCTCATTATCTCCACCCAACGACCATCATCAACTATCATTACTGGAAACATAAAGGCAAATTTCCCTACCCGCATTGCTTTCCGTACAACTACGGGATTCGAGTCCCGCATTATTATAGACAGTGCTGGTGCTGAGGAACTTACAGGATGCGGCGATATGCTCTACTCCTCTGGCGCAGAAATAACCCGTGTGCAATGTGCTTACGTCTGCACTCAGGAGATAATAAAACGGTGCAACGAAATCGGCAACATTCATGCTGACCGCCGTCCGAAAGTCCTACGAGTGTTACAACAGCAACAGTCACAATACAACGATGGATTTGATTCTTTAAGAGAAAAATACGGTCATTTGTACAGCAGGTTTTGGTGACGCAAAGACGATTATCTCCAAATACAGATAACCGCCTTTATCCCGTATATTGCCATATCACAGCAATCATAATTGATAGATTTTTGGATTGACAGGCGCACAGCCAGCAACATGGCTGTGCGCTACTAGCATGGTAGATAATGATTGTGTATTCCACATCTTTCTTGTTTTCCATTTCCCCACCTTTAACAATGGCTTTCTCCATGTGGAATACTTGATAACTCTTCGGTAGTAAAAATTGCACGCAACAAAAGTTTTGTAATGATTCACCTTTATGAAAAGGCATACATTGAGGCAGAACAAACGGATAAGGCGACAATAGTTATCATCAAGCACTCACCTGATGTAATCATCATTGCAGACAAAAACATCAAGGTAAAAGAAGAATATGACTATTTGAAATAGAAGATTTTTATTGTTTTAGGTTAGTAAATATAGTTTTAGGTTTTTAGTTATTGGAAAGTCGGCGGTCGTGCGGGAGCATAGCCGCCGTTTTTTCATAAAGTCTCTTAATTATTACATCGAAATGCAACTTTATAGATAATAATAACTATCTTTGCACAACTACAAACTTAAAAATAATGAGAAAGATTCTGTTTTTTATCGTACTTTGCTGCTGCATCAGCGCAAACGCACAGAGAGTTGACAAACCTGGAGAAGCGTATGACTATTTCTGTTATGTTTATATTGACATGAACCAAGCTATCGTAATTCTTTCTGACCAGAAAAAGAAAATACTTGCCGATGAAAATGGCAAGGCAATAAAGTTTAAGTACATCACTGAAGTATTAACATATCTTAGTAAAAGAGGATGGATATTTGTTGATAGTTACGGAGATAATAAGACTTACGACAAGTCGGTGATTATGAAGAAGTTTGTCACATCTGACGAGCAAGCGTTGGAACATCTGAATTTCAAAGAATAAAGGAGTGGAATTAAACCACTCCTTTACTTTTTATTATGGGATAGATACGTGATTCATCAGCATAAAGTGTAGAATTCCCAAATAATTGATTAACTTTGCAAACGAAAACGATATTGAAGATATGGCAAACGAAATTGAGAAAAGAAATGTTGAACTGCCTGATGCAGAATTGGTAGCTTTAGCTGACAGAATTGTGCAGGTTATTGATGAGGGCAAGCATGCCTTGGCTATCAGTATCAATGAAACGATAAAGGCTACCTATTGGAAAATAGGCAGGCATATTGTGGAGTTTGAACAACAAGGTAATACAAGGGCAAAATATGGAACTGCCATGTTGTCGAATCTCGCCAAATTGCTAAGAACAAAGGTTGGAAGAGGATATAGTCACCCCAACTTGAACAATATGCGCAAGTTCTACTTAATGTACCCGAATTTTCAGATATCTGACAAATCTGCTCCAATTTTTCAGATGTCTGAAAAATTAACATGGTCGCACATCTGTGAATTGGTAACGATTGACGATCAGTTGGAACGCGAGTTTTACGAAAGGGAATGTATCTCTGAAGGATGGACGGTGAATGAATTGCATCGTCAGAAGGAGAGCGGTCTCTTCATGCGACTGGCGGTCAGTAAGGACAAGCAAGGTGTATTAACTCTGGCACATAAGGGTCAGCAGGTGCAGGTACCAGAGGATGTCGTGAAGGACACATATACATTGGAATTCCTTGGTATTGAGGACAAGAAACGTTACAAAGAGAAAGAAATGGAAGATAAACTGATAGACAACATGCAGATGTTCCTACTAGAGTTGGGCAAAGGCTTTACGTTTGTCAAGCGCCAGTATGGGTTGACCATCAATAACATTCACTACCATATCGATCTGGTGTTTTACCACAGAATCCTGCGTTGTTTCGTGCTGATTGACATGAAGCGCGGAGCAGTAAAACACAAGGACATAGGACAGATGAATATGTATCTTGGCTATTTTGCCAAGGAGGAAAATGTGGAAGGTGATAATCCTCCAATTGGAATCATCATGAGCCACTACAAAGACGAACTGATGGTGGAGTATGCCACGTATGGCATGGACTCAAACCTGTTTGTGTCAAAATATGAACTATTCCTTCCTAATAAGGAAGAACTGCGAAAGATGGTTAAATCGATTATTCAATGAACCAAGACAGGTACTTGATTCATAAATATGAAGTGTAGAATCCCCCAAAATTGATTAACTTTGCAAGCGAAATATGAAGATAGACATGAGTCATCTTGTGGGTGATGAGCGTTATCACGACCGACTGACATACGATGGACTTTGGGAGAACAACCTATATCAGTTCTTCCGCATTGTCTCACCAAAAATCCAGTTTGATCTGCCAAAGCCATTCAAACTGGAGAAAGATGTGACATATAAAAAAAAGGCTGGTGGCTTGTCATTTCTTATCCGGACTCGGCTTTGACATTGCCTTTCCAGTTGAAATTTGTCATGTACTTTTGAATTAAAGCAACCTTCATCCTTCACATTTATGCCAACCACCTATGCGTCAACTATTTACAGGACAACATACCTTCACCAACCTTCACAAATATAGCCTTTTTCTGCAAAAAAGCAGGTACTTTTCTGAAATAAAGTGCCAATTTAGTGATATAAAGTGCCACTTTACGCGCGAAAAGTACCTACTAATTTCCAAGAAGAGCCACTTATCGGTAACCAAAGGCATCATTTCAAACAATCGAAGTTACCACCCAAGTCTATCCTCCCTTCCTCAACCATTTTCAAATGCGTGAATGATTGTGAAGGATAGTGAATGTTTAAGCCACATAAATTATATAGCAAACTATTCATAATCTGATACTTATAAGATAATGTGAATGGGTGAAGGATATAATAAACAATGAGATATTTAGGCGTTGAAGCCTACCACCTTGCGGTGGGCGGGCTTCAACTCAATTGCCTTGGGACAGAATTTCTCAAAGGCCTTCACGACATCGGAGGCCTCGATACGCTGGAAGTCGTTACATCCCGTGGAGAAAATACGGTCGGCCATGGCGGGGATGATGCCGTTCTTGACAAACTGCTCTATCCAACGGGCATTACCGAAGTTGGGCAACTTCTGGGCGAGGGTCTGGACAATAGCCTTCCGCAGTTCGCCGACAGCCTCATCAGTGAGGATGTACTCATCATGCTCGAAGATGCGAGTGGCAATGAGCATCAACTCATCCTCACTATAGTCCCTGAACAGATAGCGATAAGGGAAACGTCCTGACAGACCAGGATTGGTACTGAGCATCGCGTCCATCTCCTTGGCGTAGCCAGCAAAGACCACCAGCATATCAGGATTAGGCTGCGAGAGCACGGTGAGCAATGACTCGATCACCCTCATGCCAAAATCCTTCCTGTCATTGACAGCCCCGTCGTACAGCGTATAGGCCTCATCGATAAAGAGCACATTACCACGCGCCTCCTGGAGAATCACCTTCATATTGTCCTCCGTCTGGCCGATGTACTGACCCACCAGACGAGTGCGGTCTGCCACGATCACCTCTCCCTTCGAGAGCAAGCCGAGCGCGTGGTATATCTTGCCAAGCATACGAGCCACGGTGGTCTTGCCAGTCCCTGGGTTACCTGTGAAGATACAGTGGAACACCATGTCGTCACTGGTCTTCAGGCCACGGCGGCGACGCTCCAGAAAGAGACGGGCATTGTTGGCCATCGTCCTAATGCCCTGTTTCACCTCGTCGAGCCCGATCATGGCATTCAGTTCGCGCATACTCTCCTCGAAGGTCGAGACACCAGTGCTCAGTTGTTCCAGGCAGAGGTCATCCTCCGACAGCAACGGCAGTGATTCCGACATGATATCCGTCAGTCCATGCTCCAGGTAGCGGGGTCTCACCTCCTCGCAGACATACCTCTGGATCTGATCCTGCGTCCAGGTTGCTAAGCCCCCCTGTTCATAGCCCCGCAGGACGGCCCTTGCCAGCGCATCCTTGGCCTCAGGCGAGCACACCAGTTTCTCCGCATCCAGTTGGGCAGCGAAAGCCTGTACCAGTTCGAAGGCCGTACAGGGTTCCTGCTCCAGTCGGTTGCCCTTCAGGATATAGGCGCCGAGCGAGGGATAGATGTCCAGGAGGGTATCGACCTCTGAGCGGGTGCCGCAGATCCACAGGGAGTTGTCCAACGACTCCCCCATCAGATCCTGCACCTTCCTGACGACCACCTTTCCTCCAGGGGCCAATAAGCCACCGATATGATGCAGACAGACAATGCGAGACTTACAACCATCAAGTTCCGACAGATTCTCGTATGGATTGGGGCGGCTTGAGTCATAGTACCTGGCGCAGTCGGCATATAAGAAGGAGCCAGAGAAACCGAGTATGGACGAGAGTCTCATGAACAGCGACCCATCGATGTCAGGCGTATGGGTATAGATCAGCAGGTTCTGGCTGTAACCGATAGGACCTCCATTCATCAGACTACGGAAGTCGTTATAGACCAGCAACTGCCGCATCTTGACAGCGAACTGCCTCAGTTGCGCCATTCCCGCAGTCCTTGCCACCTGTGTCCAGTCCTCGCTGCGATTCTCAATACAGCAGACCAGTGTGTCGTCAAAGCCACAGGGAGAACACCGCTGCTGGTGCCCCATCTTAACTGCCAGACTATTGTCGAGCACAAAGTCATAGCGAGCCAGTTCAGACGCCGTGTCCTCAGGAGCGGCATTGATCAGGAGAATGTATTCCCCAGGCAGCCAGACACTGTCGCACGACATGCTGACAGTCAGGCTGGTATCAAGCGAACGATTCATTTCGACATCGCCCTGTTCACTGTTACATATAGGATAGTAGTCCTTCGTATAGATGAAACACTTATACTGGTCCATCAAGAATAATTCGCCAGGCTTGGGCATTATCTTGACAATCACCTGGCCGTCAGCATAGAGTGGCGTACCGTCATCCGTCATTGTTGACAACGTCAACTCTACAGAAGCAATCTTATCCAACATATTGCATTTCTCACTAACATCACAAAATCTATTCGTATCCAGAACCGTCTCAGGGTTCTGCTCATCAGAGGGTGCCGATTCGTCCTCATCGGCCACATCATCGTTGAAGTCATCATCGTCTTCGTCGTCACCGAAGTCAAAATCAAACTCAAAGTCTTCTTCAGCAGGGTTGTAGAAGAACTTCTTAGAAGCCCGTACCTTCTCTGGATCCACCTCGATCTTCCTCGGCCCGTCATTCAGGTCCTTGGCGATCTTCTCCTGTGACCTGCCCAGTTTCTTGGCCAAGGCCTCCTGCGTAAATCCAGAAAGTCCGGGATGGAGCAAGTCGTTGAGTTGCTTCTCCACGTACTTGATCTCCCAGTCGTCATACTTCGCCTCCTTGATGAACGCCAGAGGGAAGTCCAGATCATTCATACCATCATCATTGATCTCTATCGACGGATTCTCCACATAGCCCAGATGATGAAAAACGGTGATGCCCATCTGCTTCCAGGTGGGGAGCATTTCGTCATAATTGATGATGTTCCTGTTAGTAAGCAACACCCCATATATAGGGGGGATATGCTTGCTCAGTCTCGACAGGCGACGACGGATCAACCCTTTCGTAACTGCCAGGTCCCACACAGGACTCGGCCTGTGATCCCTGTCAGTAAAGTAGAGAGGATGCTCCCAATTGAACAGATCCTCGTCGGCCAATTCATCAGTAAATCCAGAGTTACTGTCAAAAACCACGAGTACTATCTCCTCGTTGTCTTCGGCAAACACATACACATCATTGTCCACCAATAAGGGGGGAATCCCCTTGAAGTGCTTAGCATAAACCTGAGCGGCCTGACCCTGCCGCCTTAGAAAGTCCACAACAGACATGCACGTCTGCTTTCTTAAATCACTAATCATAGTACCTCTAAAATAAGCGGTTTTCAATTCTATGCTTTTCGTTGGAAAAAATGGGGATTGCCTTGTAAAAAAGGGCGCAAGAGTCTTTTGGGCAAAGCCGAAGCCCTACCCAGTAAAATCTATAGAAACTTTGGTTAAGTCCCTATCACAAAATTCTCATGTTGCAATAAGTCAAAGAACACACCACACTTACATATAGCCGAGGCTATATCTTCAGTTGCACCGCAAGGCGACTTACTTGATGAATGTAGTTCTTTTGTTGCATTATTAATTTTGTGATAGATTTATAATAAACAATTTTGGGTGCAAAGATAAGCAAAAATCCTGATTTCCTCCAAGAGAAATCAGGATTTTTTTTGCATGAATATCAATTTTAACATTTAGTCGTCTGCCAAGGTGAAGTCGAGTTGCTTGCGCTCCAGGTTGGCACGGGCCACCTGGATGCGGATGGGATCGCCCAACTGATACTTGGTGTGATGACGGCGGCCCACGATGACGAAGTTCTTCTCGTCGAAGTCGTAGTAGTCATCGCCCAGGTCACGGATGGGGATCATTCCCTCGCAGTGGGTCTCGTCGATCTGGGCATAGATGCCGTAGGAGGTGAGGCCACTGATGTGGGCATCGTAGGTGTTGCCGATCTTGTCGGCCATAAACTCCACCATCTTGTACTTGATAGAGTCGCGCTCCGCATTCTGGGAAATCTGTTCCATGTCGGAGCAATGCTCGCAGTACTCCTCATATTTATCCTTATTGGCAGACCGCCCGCCATTCTGATACTTAGTCAGCAGACGGTGTACCATCATGTCGGGGAAGCGGCGGATGGGCGAGGTGAAGTGCGTATAGTAGTCGAAGGCCAGTCCGTAGTGGCCGATGTTATGCACGCTGTACTTAGCCTTCATCATGGCGCGCAGGGCAACCGTCTCGATGGCGTTCTGCTCACGCGTCCCCTCGGCATCAGCCATCAGGGCATTGAGCGAACGGGATATAGCCCCTTTCGTACCACTGGTCTTCACCTTGTAGCCAAACTTCGCCACGAACTGCCGGAGGTTCTCGAGTTTAGTCGGATCGGGCTGGTCATGGACACGATAGGGCAACGTCTTGGCCTTTGCGCCTTTTTTCACCCGTCCAATCGACTCTGCCACCGTCTTATTGGCCAGCAACATGAATTCCTCGATGAGTTTGTTGGCATCCTTGGAAGTCTTGAAATAGGCTCGGATGGGCTTGCCCGTCTCATCGATGTCGAAATGCAGTTCCTCACGGTCGAACTTCACGGAGCCATTCTTGAAGCGTGCAGCACGCAATTTCTTAGCCAGGGCATCGAGAGTGACAAGTTCCATGGCATTCTCGCCCTTGAGTTTTTTAGAGTTGATAGTGGACCTGTCCACTGCCACCCCGTTGTCCTCCAAGATCTGCTGCACCTCTTCGTAGGCATAGCGACGGTTGCTGCGGATGACGGTATGTGCCAGGTGCCACTTCTTGATGTTCGCCTCGTCGTCCATCTCAAAGATCACACTGTAACAGAGTTTATCCTCGTCGGGGCGCAGCGAACAGATGTAGTTGCAGAGTCGTTCGGGCAGCATGGGGATGGTGCGATCCACGAGATAGATACTCGTAGCACGGGCGTAGGCCTCCTTGTCGATGATGGAGCCCTCCTTCACGTAATGGGAGACATCAGCGATATGCACACCCACTTCCCATAGGCCATTATCCAACTTCCTGATAGAGAGGGCATCATCGAAGTCCTTGGCATCCTTGGGGTCGATGGTACATGTGAACACATCACGGAAATCCTCTCGACGGGCAATCTCCTCGGGGGTGATGGTGGCGTCGATCTTCTCAGCGGCCTCTTCCACTGCCTTCGGATACTTATATGGCAGGTTGTACTGGGCGAGGATGGCATGCATCTCGGCGTTGTTCTCACCTGTCTTTCCGAGGATATCCACCACGGAGCCAATGATGTTCTTATGCTCTGCGTCAGGCCACTGCACGACCTTCACCACGGCCTTATCATCCGTCTTGCCGCCCTTCAACTTGCGCTTCGGGATGATGATATCATGGACGAACGTGCTGTCGGAGGGAATGAGGAAGGCCCAGTCTTTCTCCACACGGAGTTTGCCGACGATCGTGTCATGGGCACGCTTCACAATCTCAATGACCATGGCCTCCTTGATATGCTTGTCGCGACGAGCCATATACGACACCTTCACCCGGTCGCCATCCATGGCCGACATCGAGTTGCGCTCTGCCACAAACACAGGGGTACCGCCATCATCGGGCAGGAATGAGTTGCGCCCGGAGGACTTCCTGCGGAATACGCCCTCCTGAACCTGTGTCTTCAGGTTCAGACGGTAACTGTTGTCACTGACTTTCGACAGGAAGTCGTCCCATGCCATCTCCTCCATCGTGTCGATGGCGAGCATCTTCAGCGGATGGGTATCGAACTTGAGTGCCTTGAATATCTGCTTCAACGAGAATGTCTCGTTTGGATGATGCTGGAAGAGGTTCTGCAGCAGTTCACTGACCTGCTTCTTACCCAGCCGTTTTCCACCTTTTTTCTTTCCCATAGACTGTCTTGTTTTGGTTTCCTGTGGCAAAGATAGCAAAAAATTATGAATTATGAATTATGAATTATGAATTATTTAGTACCTTTGCACCAAAATTCTACAATATGAAGATTTTAGTCACAGGTGCCAGCGGATTTATCGGCTCATTTATCGTGGAAGAGGCTCTCAGGCGGGGCTATGAGACATGGGCTGCCGTGCGGAAGAGCAGTTCAAGGGAATATCTGCAGGACGAGCGCATCCACTTCATCGAACTGAACCTCTCGTCGAAGGAGCAACTCGTGGAACAGTTGCGCGGCAGGGGATTCGATTACGTGGTCCATGCCGCAGGAGTGACGAAGTGTCTGAACAAGGCCGACTTCCGTCGCATCAACACGGAAGGGACCAGGAACCTGGTGGATGCCCTGCTGGAAGTGCAGATGCCCCTGAAGCGCTTTGTCTTCGTAAGCAGTCTCAGCGTCTTTGGCGCCATCAAGGAGAAGATGCCCTACGACGAGATCCGTGAGAGTGACATACCACAGCCCAATACGGAGTACGGACGCAGCAAACTGGCGGCAGAGCAATACCTCGACACCCTCACCACGCGCCTACCTATTATTATATTAAGGCCGACAGGTGTCTATGGTCCGAAGGAGAAGGACTACTACATCATGGCGAAGAGCATCAAGCAGCACTCCGACTTCGCCGTCGGCTACCAGCGCCAGGACATCACATTCGTCTATGTCACCGACGTGGTACAGGCCGTCTTCCTCGCCCTCGATGCCCAGGTTGCCAGTGGACGCAGATATTTCCTCAGCGATGGGGAGGTCTATCAGAGCACGACCTTCAGCGACCTGATCCACGAGGAACTGGGCCGTCCGTGGTGGATCCGCATCACGGCTCCCGTATGGGTGCTGCGCATCATCACCTTCATTGGCGAGTATGTAGGCCGTATGACTGGCAAGGTGACTGCCCTGAACAATGACAAGTATAACATCCTTCGCCAGCGCAACTGGCGGTGCGACATCGAGCCCGCCCGCCGCGAACTCGGCTTCGAGCCGAAAGTCAGACTGGCCGAAGGCGTAAAGACCACCATCAAGTGGTATAAGGAGCACGGATGGCTGTAAACATTGAATATTGAACATTGAATATTAAAGATATATTTGCAATTGAGAAGAAGCCCCTGAAGGGTCTGCTCACCGTGGAGTGGGTGATCCTGGGGTATCTGGTACTGACCCTCCTGCTGGTGTTCTTTACCTATACGAAGATCCAGAACCCCGAGTCACTGATCTGGGGACGCGTAAGGGTGGTAGCACTGACTGCCGCCGTATGGGGCGTCTATCGGATGTACCCCTGCCGCTTCACCCTCCTGTGCCGCGTCGCCCTCCAGATGCTGCTACTGTCGTGGTGGTATCCTGACACGTATAGCCTCAACAGGATATTTCCCAACCTCGACCATCTCTTTGCCAGTTACGAGCAGCAGTTGTTCGGCTGCCAGCCGGCTCTGCTGTTCTCACAGGCGGTCACCAGTCCTGTATTCAGCGAACTGATGTACCTGGGCTATGTGTCGTACTACCCGCTGATAGCCGCCATTGCCGTCTATTACTTCTTCAAGCGTTATCAGGAGTTCAACCGTACCGTGTTCGTCATCCTCGCCTCATTCTTCATCTACTACGTCATCTTCATTTTCCTGCCTGTCACGGGGCCACAGTACTACTACCTGGCAGCCGGCATGGACAATATTGCCAACGGCATCTTCCCGAATGTCCATGACTATTTTGCCACCCATGAGGAGTCACTCCCGATGGCAGGCTACAGCGATGGCATGATCTACCTGTCCTACCTGGATACCCATACATACGGTGAGCGGCCCACCGCCGCCTTCCCCAGCAGTCATGTGGGCATCACTACCATCCTGCTCTTCCTGGCCTGGCGAGCCAAGAGCCGTCCGCTGTTCTGGAGCATGGTACCCTTCTACGTCCTGATGTGCCTGGCCACCGTCTATATCCGCGCCCACTACGTGATCGACGTGTTTGGAGGATGGGTGAGCGCCGTCATCATCTACCTCCTGCTCCAGTGGCTATGGAACATGACGAAACGCTCCTATTAGCATTTTTTCCGCGAAAAATTTGCTCGGTTCGGAAATTTTCCCTACCTTTGCACACAGATTAGTAAGGATAAGACATATTAGAATCAAGGATTCCGACACGACAGCATTGTCGGGATTCTTTGTTTTATGTTCTATCCCTTTTCGAGCATAATAATAACAATAAAAAAGAATAACTATGGCTTATATGTCACAAGAAGGCTACGACAAACTGGTAGCCGAACTCAAGCATTTGGAGAGTGTGGAGCGCCCGAAAGCCTCTGCCGCCATTGCCGAGGCCCGCGAGAAGGGCGACCTCAGCGAGAATTCCGAGTATGATGCCGCCAAGGAGGCCCAGGCCCACCTGGAGGACAAGATCAACCGCCTGAAGATGACCATCTCAGAGGCAAAGGTCGTTGACACCAGCCGGCTGAGCACGGATGCCGTGCAGATCCTGTCGAAAGTGGAGATGACGAACCTGACCAACAAGGCCAAGATGACCTACACCATCGTCAGCGAGAGCGAGGCCAACCTGCGCGAAGGCAAGATCTCCATCAAGACCCCCATTGCCCAGGGGCTGCTGAACCACAAGGTAGGCGACGAGGTGGAGGTACAGATTCCCCGTGGCACCATCAAACTGCGTATTGACAAGATAACCGTTGGATAAATATGGACATATTCAGTAAGATTGCTGCTGGTGAGATTCCCAGTTACAAGTGCGCAGAGAGCGATAAGTTCTATGCTTTCCTCGACATCAACCCCTTGGTAAAGGGGCATACCCTCGTGATTCCCCGCAGGGAGGTGGATTACATCTTCGATATGGACGACGACGAGATCGCCGAGTTCCAGGTGTTTGCCAAGAAGGTGGCCAAGGCCGTCAAGGCTGCTTTCCCCTGCAAGAAGGTGGCACAGGTCGTGCTCGGCCTGGAGGTGCCCCATGCCCATATCCACCTCATCCCCATGCAGAGCGAGGGTGACGTCGATTTCCGTCGCGAGAAACTGAAACTCTCTGAAGAGGAGTTCAAGGAGATCGCCGCTAAGATACATGATGAGTTTGTCGCTTAGACAAACTCATCACCGTATTTGATCTGGACCTCGTTGGCATATTTCTTCACCAGTGCTGAGGAATCTCCCTTCTTACAGATCATCAGCACATTATCATGCTCCACCACGATAAACCCTTCCAGACCGTTAAACACGCCCAGCCTGTCCTTCGGCAGTTTGATGATGTTATTACGGCAGTCTTCCAGTTCCACTTGTGAGTCGAGCACCACATTGTCATTCTCGACCTTGCTGAACGCCTCGTACATAGAGTGCCAAGTCCCCAGGTCGGCCCATCCGAAGTCGCACTTCATCACATACACGTTACGGCTCTGCTCCAGTACGGCATAGTCGAGCGAGAGGTTTGGATAGCGCGGATAGTTCTCTTCCACGTAGGCCAACTCCTCCTCAAGCGTATAGTCGGGCTTTTCCACCTTCAGGTTACGGAGCACCGTGGGGAAGAGCCCCTCGAAACAGTGGATCAGATGACTGGCGTTGGAGATAAAGATACCCGTGTTCCAATAGAACTCCCCACTCTCCATGAACATCTTGGCGAACTCACGCTCGGGCTTTTCCGTAAACGACTTCACCTTATACACCTCAGGCTTGCAACTCAGGTCACCCAACTGTATGTAGCCGTAGCCAGGCTCTGGCCTCGTGGGTTTCACACCCATCGCCAGCAGCACGTTGTTCTCCGTCACATAGCCGATACCCACGTCGATGCTATGATAGAACGACTGCTCGTCGAGCACCAGTTGATCAGAAGGGGTGATGATGATGTTCGCATCCGGGTCGCGCCGCAGGATCCGCATGTTGGCCCATGCCACGCTCGGGGCTGTATTCCTGTGAATAGGCTCCAGCATGATATTTTCCTCGGGCAGTCCAGGCAACTGCTCCTTCACCAGTGGCAGATACTCCTTACACGTACATACATAAATATTCTCGATGGGCAGAATCTTTACGAAACGGTCGAAGGTCGTCTGCAGCATGGTCTTCCCCATGCCAAAGAAATCTATGAACTGCTTGGGATATGTATGTCGGCTGGTAGGCCAGAGCCTCCTGCCCCGTCCTCCTGCAAGTATCACGCAGAAGTTGTTTTTCTCCGTTATTTCCATGGATATACGATCAGTAACAATATCTGTGTGCGAAGATAAGCAATTTAAGTGATATGCACAAGTATTTTTAAGTTTTTTATCAAATTCCTTTGTCATTTCATTTTTTTATATTACCTTTGCACCGCTTTTCTGAAAGAACCCGCGTTTTAGGATCATGCCCAGATGGCGGAATCGGTAGACGCGCTGGTCTCAAACACCAGTGGGGCAACCCGTGCCGGTTCGACCCCGGCTCTGGGTACTCTGAGAAGTACCGCACAAAGGTTCTCAAAGCAATCAAAGTGCTGCAAGCCAATAACTTGCAGCATTTAATTTTAATAGGGAAATGAAAAAATCATGGATCATCTCTATTCTTATGCTCTGGTCTGCATCGGGCATGAGCCGGCTTCGGGCATCCGCTCCGTAGAGTCAGAACAGGCTCCTGTCATCTACTCGCTTGACGGACGGCGCAGGACCACCCTGACCCGTGGCCTGAATATAGTGATCGACGGAAAGGGCCGTAGAATAATTTCCATTATCGGATAGCATAGAGATAGCCCAGGAGGGCCATCTTGCCGCGCATCGTCTCACGGGGCGTAAACTCACCATTGACCCAGAAGTAACGCTGGTTGAAGAACGACTCCTGTCGCGGCCACGTGGTGGTGACACTGCCGTTCTCTACCGTCCAGGCAGGATAGCAGTATTTCAGGATCACGCGCGCATCGCCGCCATTATGGCCGGGCGACCAGGTCTCCGTGCCGTTGAAGGGTGTCTGCCCCGGATGGCTCTCGGGAGCACCGTCGTTACGGCCTGTGGTATAGCAATCAGTGATATGGCGCTCTCCCAGGCCTGTCATCTCCACGACATTGCCAGGATTACGTCCCAACGCCCATCCGGCCTCAGTGAACATCACATGCTCCAACTCCTTCTTACGCGTCTTGTCAGCGATATAGTGAGCCAGCATGACGAGTTGCAGGTTCTGCGACACCTGCCAACGGCTGTCATTGGCACTGCGGCGCGAGGGGCGCAATGCCATGTTGGAGATATTATAAGCCTCAGCCTGCGCATTGACGCTGGCCTTCAGGTTCTGATAAAGTGCTGCATAGTGGCGGGGCTGCGGACAGGTGAGGTAGGCAGCGGCAGCCCATATCTGGCAGAAGGGGACAATATCCTTGCTCTCCTCATGCATCACCCCTACCCCGAAGAAGCCATGGCGCCCTTTGCTGAAAATAGGCGAATGGGCATCGTTGATCATGCTCTCCTCGGCAAAGACCTTCTCCCACTGCTCATCGCCAGTGAGGTTATAGAGGTAGGCAGCGGCCAACTGACGGAAGTCACGTCCGCGCATCTGCATCGAGCCGATGTCCTGCAGTTCGTCGAGCATCTGGTTTTCCTGTTTCTCTGCGAAGCGGAAGGCCTTGATGGCCTCAGCGGTGTAATACTGGCGGAGGGAGTCGAATTGAGAGTTGAGACGGAAGGCCTCGGCCGTCATGGCACAGTTGGCGGCATTGGCCCAGGCAGCCATCGTGGTACAGCCCGCCTGATACATCACGCTCCAGTCGGCCGAGGGGTTGGTGACGCCCTGCGAATAGGCCTCCCCGTCGCGGATGGACAGGAAGAAATCGACCTCATTACGGGCCTCGTCGATAATGTCGGGAATACCGTTGCCACTCTCACGGATACCGAGGTTATCATCGGAGAGCCGTCCTCCGGAGAGGATATAGGGCAGGAGCATGTCATAGATATTGCTGACATGAGCGAGGTGACGGTCCCAGTCCATCGCATCGGAATGGCCGCCCCTGACCTCCGTATTCACCGGGTTGCCAGGCAGACGGTGCTTCCAGAAGATGGAGGCCATAACGGGCTTGAAATGGGGCTCATCCCACACATCGGTATGCAGGTCGCGCCATTCCTGGTCCCAGGGGGTGAGGTCGGTCTTATAGACGGTCAGTCCTTTCGGGTCTGTCTCGGGGATGAACTGCGGCTGGCGCGGAACGGGCCAGACATGCTCGGAATCCTTCGGTTCGCCAAGACGCATATAGTAGTAGCCGCGGACAGAATAGCGGAAAGGCTGGTAGTAGATGTCGGAGGCGATGTCGAAGTCCATGCTACAGCCGACATCCTCGACCACCAGACGGTACCGCCCAGGGGCAGCAGCCTTGAAGTCGATGTTCCACACATCCGTTCCCACAAGGGGCTTCTTGCCTGCCTCCTGCTCACTATCGGCAGCATGCTTCCAGAACTTCACAGTACCGGCGCTCTGCTTCTTCTTCGTCTTCACATTATATATATATACCTTACGGCCTTCCCACGCCTTGTAGTCACGCTGGCCACCATCGCCCAGCCACTGATAGAGGTCAGCGGCATGTGTCTGCTCAGCAGGAGAGTAGCCAATGATATTCACATGCAGGGCCTCCGACTGGCAGTTCCACACGTCGAACAGGATACTGAGCGACTCCACGTCGGCACCGATGCCCTTGGGGATGCTCACCGTATAGGTGCATCCCTGCTTCATCGACTTCGGCAACTGCAGGAAGAGCCAGTGGTCGTTCTCGCTGGTAAGGGTATGGTCTGTATTCATGGGCTTCGACTTGCGCCACACGTTCACAGGCTGCAGGGTGCCGAAGGCCTTGTCATCAGTTGAAGAGACCTGCCAGAGAGCGGCTTTCTGGGCCTCGGCCACCTTCAGGCGCTCACCGAAGACGAGCAGCGTATCATCACCCTCGGCAAAGGAATGGCCGAGATAGGCGCTGGGACCGGTGCCGTCGTCACGGTAATGCACTTCTCCATCACGGAACTGGACCATGAGGTAGTCTTTGTCAATCACGCGAAGACTGACAACCTTTGTCGCAGTCATTGGGATGGCCGACAGGATCAGCAGTCCTGCCAAGATAGCCGTTAATAGTCTTGATTTCATTTTAATTATATTGGTTAGTCTGGCTACAAAGGTACAACAAAATTATGACATCGAGCAAAAAGTTGACGAAAAAGTGCAAAATGACACCCCAAAAGGGACTAAAACGCAGGAAAAAGAGAGCAGGCCGAGGGTGCAATCGTTTGCATTACCAATCCGTCAATATCATTGTCTCTTTAGGACACCCAAAGCGATATTTTCGTATCTTTGCAAAAGAAATAACTAAAACCATCTGATATGAAGATATGCTTTCATCTCGAGTACCAGACCACCTTCGGTGAAGAACTGGTAGTAAACATTCTCTCAGGAGAAAAGACAGAGACGCACAAAATGGGTACGCTCGACGGGCTCCATTGGACATGCGAGTTGAGTAAGGCCGCCAAGGCCGGTAGTCACATCGACTATTACTATAGTGTGGTCCGTGGCGGCCAACAGGCGCGGACGGAATGGCTGGTAGAGCCTCACCGCCTGGAGTTTGCCGCCACGAAGGGGATGCGCTATACGGTGTATGACCACTGGATCGACATTCCCGAGGACGCGTTCATGTACTCCTCAGCCTTCACCGACTGCGTGTCGGCCCGCGAACGCCAGATGAGTCCAGAGGTCAATTACAGCAAGACGGTCCGCCTGAAGGTGCGCGCCCCACAGTTGCGCTTCAACGAGAGACTGGCCATCATCGGCGGCGGAGAGGCGCTGGGCAACTGGGAGGCCAAGCGTGCCATCGACATGTATGAGCATGAGGACAACGAGTGGGTTATCAGCCTGGATGCAGACCAACTGCCCCAGACCTTTGAGTTCAAGTTCGTGGCACTTGACGACGAGATCGACGTGACGCCACTGTGGGAAAACGGCATGAACCGCACCGTCTCGCTGCCAGACATGGAGATGGGCGAGGTGGTGGTCTATGAACTGGCGCAGGCTTACTTCCCCGTCTATCCCTGGAAGGGTGCAGGACTGGTGATCCCCATCTTCTCCCTGCGCACGGAAGGCAGTTACGGCGTAGGCGACTTCGGCGACCTGAAGATGATGGTTGACTGGTGTGCCATGACGAAGCAGCGCGTACTACAGGTGCTCCCCATCAACGATACCAACATCACACACACCTGGCAGGACTCCTATCCCTACAACTCCATCAGCATCTATGCCCTGCATCCCCAATATACCGACTTACGCCAGTTGCCTGCCCTGAAGAATGAGGCACGCAAGACCTACTACGAAGACCTGCGCAAAGAACTGAACGCCCTGCCACAGATCGACTATGAGCGCGTGAACAACGCCAAGATGGACTATCTGAGGGAGTTGTATGCGCAGGAGGGCAGCAAGACCATGAAGAGCGATGCCTTCAAGCAGTTCTTCGAGCAGAACAAGGAGTGGCTGGTGCCATACGCTGCCTTCTGCCACTATCGCGACCTCTATGGAACGGCCTCCTTCTCTGAGTGGCCCGACCACCAGACCTTCACGGCCAAGGAGCGCGAGGCCATGTCGAAATCGACCACCAAGATATACAAAGAGGTGGCCTTCTGGTATTTCATCCAGTTCAACCTCGACCAGCAGATGCGCGCCGCCCATGAGCACGCCCGTAAGAACAAGGTGATCCTGAAGGGCGACATCCCCATCGGCATCAGCCGTGACGGCGTAGAGGCATGGGTGGAACCGAAATACTTCAACCTCAACGGACAGGCCGGAGCACCGCCTGATGCCTTCTCGGCCAACGGACAGAACTGGGGCTTCCCCACCTATAACTGGGATGCCATGCTCGAAGACGGGTGCAGTTGGTGGGTGCGCCGTTTCCGCAAGATGGCAGAGTACTTCGACGCCTATCGCATCGACCACGTGCTTGGCTTCTTCCGCATCTGGGAGATTCCCATCGATGCCGTCCACGGACTGTTAGGGCAGTTCTCGCCCTCTCTGGGCATGACGCGCGAAGAGATCGAGGCCTACGGCCTGCACTTCCAGGAGGAACTCTTCACCAAGCCCTTTATCGCCGACTGGACACTGGAGAAAGTGTTTGGCGAGAAGGCGCAGTACGTCAAGGACACCTTCCTCAACCACACCCACGACGACATCTGGGAGATGAAGCCGGAGTACGATACCCAGCGCAAGGTGGAAGCCTGGTACAAGGCGACGGCCAAGCCGGGAGACTCTGCCGAGTTGGCCAACCTGCGCGACGGGCTCTATGCCCTGATCAGCGACGTGCTCTTCGTACGCGACCGCAAGAACAAGGATAAGTTCCATCCCCGTATCGGCGTGCAGAACGATTTCATCTATCAGGCACTCTATGACTACGACAAGTTCGTGTTCAACAATCTCTATAACGACTACTTCTACCGCCGCAACAACCAGTTCTGGTATCAGGAGGCGATGAAGAAACTGCCGAAACTGACACAGGCCACACGAATGCTCGTCTGTGCCGAGGACCTCGGCATGGTGCCCGACTGCGTGCCCTGGGTGATGAACGAACTGCGCATCCTCTCCCTCGAGATCCAGTCGATGCCCAAGGATCCGACGACACGCTTCGGCAAACTCTCGCACAACCCCTACCGCTCAGTGGATACCATCTCTACCCACGACATGGCAACCCTCCGTCAGTGGTGGGATGAAGACGAGGAGCGCTCGCAGGCCTACTTCAACACGACCCTGCGCCGTGGTGGAGCCGCACCAAGACCCCTGCCGGGCTGGCTGGCCAAGGACATCGTGAGCCGTCACCTGACATCGCCCTCCATGCTCTGTCTGCTCTCCTTCCAGGACTGGATGAGCATCGACGAGAAACTGCGCCTGCCAGACGAGAATGCCGAGCGCATCAATATCCCCGCCAATCCCCGCCATTACTGGCGCTACAGGATGCATCTCTGTATTGAGCAACTGATGGCGGCCGAAGACCTCAACGAAGAAATCAGCACATTAATTATACAAAGCGGAAGAAAATGAAGAAATGGATTTTAAGCCTGATGATGTTGCCGATGATGGCAATGGCAGGCAGCGTGAAATCACCTAATGGGAATATCGAGGTGAAGTTTTCTGTGGATAACACCGGGCGCCCCGTCTATGAGATGACCTACAAGGGGCGCGAGGTGGTCAGGCCATCCTACCTCGGACTGGAACTGGCGAAAGACAAACACGCCACCATGGGAATGAATGAGAAAGACCTGATGGACGGTTTCATGGTGATGAATGAAGAGACCTCCACCTTCGATGAGACGTGGAAACCCGTATGGGGCGAGACAGCCACCATCCGTAATCACTACAACGAACTGGCCGTCACTCTCAACCAGGAAATCATCCTGAAGCACCAGGGACCCACAGGCCCGGACTTCCACGAGCGCCCAGCCCTCGCCACTCGCACGATGATTATCCGTTTCCGCGTCTATGACGATGGTATCGGATTCCGCTATGAGTTCCCGCAGCAAAGGTTCCTCAACTACTTCATCATCAAAGATGAACATACCGAGTTTGCTATGGCTGGCGACCATACTGCATGGTGGCTGCCTGGCGACTACGACACGCAGGAGCAGATGACCCAGGAGACCAAACTCTCAGAGATTCGCGGCCGCTTCAACGAGGCCGTCAACTGGAGCAACTCCTCCGTGGCCACCTTCTCGCCGACAGGCGTGCAGACCTCCCTCCAGATGAAGAGCGACGACGGTCTCTATATCAATATCCACGAGGCTGCCTGCCTCGACTATGCCACGATGCACCTCGAACTGGTGGATGCGGAGACCAAGGCGCTCACCACCAGGCTCATGGGCAACAGCAACACCTATACTCCCGACCCCAAGCCATCGCCATATCCCCTCCCCGCACCCTTCACGTTCGTCAGTCATCTGACACCCGACGCCACCGGTCTGAAGGGAGCGATGCAGACACCCTGTGAGACACCCTGGCGCACGGTGATGGTGAGCGACGATGCCCGTGACATGCTCTCCAACAACCTGATCCTGAACCTCAACGAGCCGTGCAAGATCGAAGACACCTCGTGGATTCATCCCACGAAGTACTGCGGCGTGTGGTGGGAGATGATCGTCGGCAAGTCCAACTGGCACTATACCAACGACTACCCCAGCATCAAACTCGACCAGATTGACTGGTCGAAGGTGAAGCCCAACGGCCGTCATGCCGCCAACAACGAGAAGGTGAAGCGCTACATCGACTTCGCAGCCAAGAACGGGCTCGACGAAGTGCTGGTGGAAGGCTGGAACGTCGGTTGGGAAGACTGGGCGAACATGTGGAAGCGCGATGTCTTCGACTTCGTCACCCCCTACCCCGACTTCGATATCAAGATGCTCAACGAGTATGCCCACTCCAAGGGTGTGAAGATCCTGATGCACCACGAAACCTCGTCGAGCACGCAGAACTATGAGCGCCATATCAAGGAGGCCTACGAACTGATGAACAAATACGGCTACGATGCGGTCAAGACGGGTTACGTGGGAGACATCATCCCCCGTGGCGACCACCACTACTCACAGTCGATGAACAACCACTATCTCTATGTCATCAAGGAGGCCGCCAAGCACCACATCATGGTGAACTCCCATGAGGCCACCCGTCCTACAGGACTTTGCCGAACCTGGCCCAACCTCGTGGGCGGCGAGTCTGCACGCGGTACCGAGTACGAGGCCTTCGGCGGATCGAACCCCGACCACACCTGCATCCTGCCGTTCACCCGTCTGCAGGGCGGTCCGATGGACTATACCCCTGGCATCTTCGAGACGAAGTTGAGCACGTGGAGCGACAACACCTCCTGGGCCCGTATCACCATCGCAGGATCGCTGGCCCTTTACCTGACGATGTACTCACCGCTCCAGATGGCTGCCGACCTGCCCGAGAACTATGAGAAGTATGATGACGCCTTCCAGTTTATCCGCGACGTGGCCTGTGACTGGGACGACTCGAAATACCTCGAGGCCGAGCCAGGCGACTATATCACCGTGGCCCGTAAGGCAAAGGGTACCGACAACTGGTTCGTCGGCGGCAAGTGTGATGAGAACGGCCATCAGGTCAACCTCAGACTCGACTTCCTCGACAAAGGGCGCAAGTACGACTGTACCATCTACGCCGACGGCAAGGATGCCCACTACGAAACCAACCCGAAGGCCTACACCATCACCAGGAAGGTCGTCAAGGCCGGTGACGTCCTCAAACTCTCCGAGGCTCCCGGCGGCGGCTTCGCCATCAGTCTCATGGCCAGGTAAGCCGTTCCCCGTCAACAAACCTATAACTACATGCAAAGGATCCGACACTATATCCTTACCATTCTCCTGGCAACTATTGGCGGCCATACGCCCATAGTTGCTCAGGAGCATATCGAGTCCATGGACCTGGACGCTCTCTACCAGCAGATCGACGAGGCCATCAGCCATTCTGCGAAGTATGTCGCAGCACGGGAACAGCAGATCGGCCAGGTGCGCAGGAGTTTCCTGACAGAGAGCGATCCGGAGAAGAGACTGGAACAGGCGGGACAACTCTTCAGCCTCTTCAAGCCCTACAAGAACGACTCTGCGCTCCACTATGCCGAGGTATGCATCAACCTGGCTGACACGCTGCACCGTCAGGACCTCATAGGCCTGTACCGCGCACGTCTGGCCCGCCTGTGCTCCAACACCGACTTATATGTAGAGGCGCTCGAACAATTGAGAATGATCAACAAGACCGCCCTCGACAACAAGGGGCTGACCGCCTACTATGAGGCATGGATGCACGTCTGTGGCCAGATTGGCAGTCTATCCCAGCGCAGTCATGTGCGTCAACGCTACTATGACATGCAGGACCTCTACCGCGACTCCGTGCTGATGGTGGCAGAGAAGGGCAGTGAGGAATATCTCCACCTCAAGATGGACATACTCTGCGCCCGTCAACAGTTCCAGGAAGCCCTGAGGGTCAGTGACAACTGGCTCAATACGGTCTCCGACGGCACCCACGAGAATGCCTTTGCCGCCTTCTACCGCTCAGTGGTCTATGACCGTCTGAACAACCAGAAGATGCTCCGCTACTGGTTGGGTAAGTCTGCCCTTGACGACATCAAGTGCGCCGTCATGGACCAGGCATCCCTGATCATGCTGGCAGAACACCTCAGCAAAGATGGCGACTATGACAGAGCCTACAGATACGTCTGCGCAGGAAGGAAATTCAATCTCACCTATTGCCCCACGCTGCGTCAGTACCAGTTCAACTCCACGCTTAATGTCATCGAAGGGAACTATCAGGAGAGCCTGACCCAGAAACAACGGCTGACGATTTACGCTATTGCAGTGACCGTGCTGTTACTCATTGCAGTGTCAGCAATCCTTTTCCTGCTCAGGCGCCATCCTAAAAAGTAACGAAATACCAATCATCATGATCAGAAATATCCTTTTAGCCATGCTGATGACTATCACCACTACAGCAGTGAAGGCACAAGTGTTCCAGTTCGACGAAGTATCATACTCGCCTGAAGCCACGACCTTCAAACTCTTTGCGCCCAACGATGCGAAGCGGGTCACCCTCCGCATCTATCATAAGGGGTTAGAAGGCAGGGCAGTGAAGACCGTCAAGATGTCAAGGACAGGCGACGACCTGTGGTCGGCTACCGTAAAGGGCGACCTGATGGGCAAGTTCTACACCTTCGACATAGGCAAGGGCGAGTGCCCCGGAGTGTTTGCCAAGGCCGTCGGCGTCAACGGCAGGCGCGGAGCCATCATCGACATGTCGAAGACCAACCCGGCAGGTTGGGAAAAAGACCTGCGCCCCGTCACGAAGTCGCCAGCCGACCTCGTCATCTACGAGATGCACCACCGCGACTTCTCCATCGCCCGCAAAGACGCCCGACATCCTGGTAAGTTCCTTGCCCTCACGGAGCCCTGGGCCATCGACCACCTCAGGTCCCTGGGAGTGAATGCCATTCATATCCTACCCTCCTACGACTATGGCTCCGTGGATGAGACCAGACTCGGTGACAACAAATACAACTGGGGCTACGATCCCGTGAACTATAACGTTCCTGAAGGTGGTTACTCTACAGACCCCTACACGCCAGAGGTGCGCATCCGTGAGTTCAAGGAGATGGTAAAGGCCCTCCACGATGCCGGCATCCGCGTCATCCTCGACGTCGTGTATAACCACACCTACGACATCGAGCATTCCAACTTCCAGAAAACGTATCCCGACTACTATTACCGCAAGACTGCCAACGGGCAGTATAGCAACGGTTCCGGCTGCGGCAACGAGACGGCCTCGGAGCAGCCGATGATGCGCCGCTTCATGATAGAGTCGGTGAAATACTGGATCAATGAGTATCATATCGACGGCTTCCGTTTCGACCTGATGGGCTGTCACGACATCGAGACGATGAACGAGATCCGCCAGACTGTCGATGCGATGGACCCCACCATCTTCATCTATGGCGAGGGGTGGAGTGCCGGACAGTGTGCCCTGCCCACCGAGCAACTCGGCATGAAGGCGAATATCTCAAAGATGCCTGGTATCGCCGCCTTCAGCGATGAGATCAGGGATGCCCTCCGCGGTCCTTTCGACGATGATACCCAGGGTGCCTTCCTCGCCGGCGTGGCAGACAATGAGGAGAGCCTGAAGTTTGGTATCGCAGGTGCCATCGCCCATCCACAGGTGGATATGACGAAGGTGAACTACTCTAAAGAGCCCTGGGCGCTGGAGCCCACGCAGATGATATCCTACGTCTCGTGCCACGACGACATGTGCCTTGCCGACCGTCTGCGCGCTTCCATCCCCGGCATCACGGAAGATGAACTCATCCGCCTCGACCTGCTGGCACAGACGGCCGTCTTCACCTCCCAAGGTGTGCCCTTCATGCTCAGTGGCGAGGAACTGCTGCGCGACAAGAAGGGCGTGCACAACAGTTTTGAGTCCCCTGACTCCATCAACCACCTCGACTGGGCCAACAAGGCGAAATATCCGCAGGTCTTTGAGTACTACAAGAGCCTCATCGCCCTGCGCCAGCACCACCCCGCCTTCCGGCTCGGCAATGCCGACCTGGTGCGCAAGCATCTGGAGTTCCTGCCCGCCAAGCGGCCTACGGCACGTCGCATAGACCAGCCGGAACAGGTGGTCATGTACCGACTGAAGAACTATGCCGGCCGTGACGACTGGCGCGACATCATCGTCATCCTGAATGCCTCGCGCGAGCAGCAGGACCTTGCCATCCCTGAGGGCGACTATACGGTGGTCTGCCGCGACGGGGTTATCAACGAAGCCGGACTAAGCAAGGTCAAAGGAAACAAGGTCGCGGTATCTCCACAATCCGCGCTCATCCTCCACAACTGAGACGGAATAACAATATATAATACTTTTAAACAATAATTTGATACAAATTCGCATATTTATTACAAGATAAATTCGTAACTTTGCAGCCAATATTTGACTAAACATTACTTTTATTAAAAACTGAAAACGAATATGAACAATGTACCTGTAATCAAAATCGGTATCGTGGCTGTGAGCCGCGACTGTTTCCCTGAGTCACTGGCTGTAAACCGCCGTAAGGCCGTTATCGCTGCGTATGAAAAGAAGTTCGGTAAGGACGGTATCTACGAGTGTCCTATCTGTATTGTAGAGAGCGAAATCCACATGCAGCAGGCCCTCGAGGATATCAATAAGGCTGGATGTAACGCCCTGTGCGTCTATCTCGGCAACTTCGGTCCTGAGATCTCAGAGACCATGCTCGCCAAGTATTTCAATGGTCCCGCCATGTTCTGCGCTGCTGCTGAGGAGACCCAGAAAGACCTGATCGACGGTCGTGGCGATGCCTACTGCGGTATGCTGAACGCCAGCCACGCCCTCTCGCTGCGCAAGACCCGCGCCTATATCCCCGAGGAGCCCGTTGGCGACGCTGACCACTGCGCAGAGTTGATCCACGAGTTCCTGCCCATCGCCCGCGCCATCGTAGGCCTGCAGAACCTGAAGATCATCTCCTTCGGACCGCGTCCTAACAACTTCCTGGCTTGTAACGCTCCTATCCGTGCCCTGTATGACCTCGACGTGGAGATTGAGGAGAACTCAGAACTCGACCTGCTGGAGTCGTTCCAGAAGCACCAGGGTGACCCACGTATCGACGACGTGGTGAAGGATATGGTGGCAGAACTCGGTACCGGCAACAAGATTCCTTCTGTCCTGCCGAAACTGGCTCAGTATGAACTGACACTCTGCGACTGGATCGAAGGTCACAAGGGCTGCCGCCAGTTCGTGTCACTCACCACGAAGTGCTGGCCTGCCTTCCAGACCATGTTCGGCTTCGTGCCCTGCTACGTGAACAGCCGTCTTACCAGCCGCGGCATCCCCGTCAGTTGCGAGGTGGATATCTATGGTACACTGTCTGAATATATCGGCACCTGCATCAGCGAGGACGCCGTGACGCTGCTCGACATCAACAACACCGTGCCCAACGATATGTACGAGGAGAGCATCAAGGGCAAGAAGTTCGCATGCGACACCTATACCGACAAGGAGATCTTCATGGGCTTCCACTGCGGTAACACTGCCTCCAGCAAGATTTGCAACTGTCAGATGTGCTTCCAGCGCATCATGGCCCGCGCCCTGCCTGTTGAGGTGACCAACGGTACCCTGGAGGGTGACATCCAGCCGGGTCTGGCTACCATCTATCGTCTGCAGAGCACTGCCGACACCAAACTGCGCGCCTACATCGCTCAGGGTGAGGTGATCCCCGTGGCTACACGCTCGTTCGGTTCTATCGGTATCTTCGGCATCAAGAACATGAGCCGCTTCTACCGCCACGTGCTTATCGAGAAGCACTATCCTCACCACTGCGCCGTGATGTTCGGCCACCAGGGTAAGTATCTCTGGGAGGTGCTGAAGTACATGGGCATCCCTGTGGATGAGATCGACTACAACTTCCCGAAGGGCGACTATTACCCAACAGAGAATCCATTCTGCTAAATACGAAGGAGGAGAGTCATGCTGCATGACTCTCCTCTCGCTTTTCCTAAATAGGAAGGCTGTTTCCTGAATTCCCAAGGCTTGGGAACAAAATGAGGAGGCACTTTACGGAACTGAGGAGGCTCCTCACGTTCGTAAAGAGCCTTCTCATTTTCGTAAAGAGGCTCCTCACGTTGCTAAAGTGCCTC
>OCTW011609599.1_pt1 | contig 43173 bp, 58 predicted proteins | sample 1539671 | NCBI WGS metagenome assembly OCTW01 (sample SAMN02144230, study PRJEB22623) | gut metagenome | biome: sheep rumen | host: Ovis aries | place: New Zealand
TTGCTTTGTAACTCGTTTTGTAGTACAATCAAAGACAAATCACAACTACCGTAGGGACTACGGAAAGTTACGCCTGTGGAGAGAGTGTAAGACGGATATATTCCTTTTGGGAGTATACCGCAGTTCTCGACGAATCAGGAAGCTCACGCCTCTATAGGTGGGAGTAGTTCACGAGATAGCGGTTACGTATTCAATCGCATGATCACGCCGGTTTTTAGACTCTCCGGCGGGGATCTAAAACAGGGATACGAGCAGAAACGGGCTGACCGCTCTACAAATAATCCCCCGGTTTAGCAGCCGGGGGTCATCCATTTTATAGGCCATTTTCCTGATGTCGGTAAAATGGTATGCGAAATAGTGCAAATATGGTGAAAATATGATATAATATGAATATGCTCTATTTCCCTTAAATGTTTCAGTCGGATGCATGCCTGAAACCTCTTGGATACGCGTTACACTTTCCTATAACACGCCAGCAATAACGTTGGCGTGTTATCCCATTTATGGTATAATTACATCGGTAGCTGCATAGGTTTTGACCTGCGCGAAAAGCCCCGGCCTTCTCCACGGCTGGGGCTTTTTTATTTGAAAAATATATCGAAATCGATTATATACTGCGTCCCGTAATTATCATCTAATCGAGTGAGGTTAACTCTCTCGATTGTATTAAGTACAGCCTGCCTGCGGGCTTCGGGTGTATCCGGGCAGTTGTTAATGATGTCACATATATCTGCTGCAGATAGTTTCTCAGGCTGGGATTTTGGAGAATCAAGAGATGCTAAATCCTCGCGTATCTGAGATTCTTCTGCTTTGAGCGTGCTCAGCTTATCGGTGGCCTCTGCTTGGGAGAGTAGGGAACTGGAGAACCATTCCATTACAACTTTGCGCTCGGCTTGGATTTTTTCCAGCCGGCTGGTGAGGTCGTGCCGTCTTACCTGCTTAGGCTGAGCGTTATCCTGTGGCCCTTTCCTACGGTTGATATATGCCAACAGCTTTTCCTCATCTCGGCAGGCATCTTGCAGAGCTTCCCAGAAAATATTGTCGGTGAGCTCTACTTTCATATAGCGGGTGTCACAGGTCTTTCCTTTGCGGGGGGACACGAAGTTGCACATATAATACTTAACTTTATTTTGATGGCCGCTGCGAGTGATGTAAATTCTGCCACCGCATTTCCCACAATAAGCCAGCCCCTGCAGCAGACCAGGCGTTTTAGATGGCGCCCAGGTCTTGAACGTTCTATGGGTTGATTTCACTGAGAGAGCCCTTTGATGCAGCTCTTCATCAATAATTTGGGGGCAGGTCATTTCAATCCACTCATCTTGTGGACGGGGAATTCGTGCATAGGTATTTGGACCGGTTTTTTTGTGATAAAGGGCATTGGCAAAATATCGGCCGGTATAATGCGGACGATGGAGCAGGTTCCGCACGGTTGAATTGCACCATTTTCCCCTTCCGCTAGGAGTAGGGATACCTTTTTCATTAAGGCACTGGGCAATGTATGCACAACCACCGATACGGTCTTCCACGTACCACTTATAAACCATCTTCACCACTTCGGCTTCAGCCTTATTGATTGTGTAGGTGCTGGTCTCCTTGTCGTAGTTGTAGCCGTAAATATGGGAATCACAGATGGCCTTACCCGCCCGGAGTTTTGCCCTTTTTCCTCGCATGGTCCGCTCACGTATTTTGGCCCTCTCATACTCGGCAAAGACGCCTTTCATCTGTAGCGTCATCTGCCCCTCGGGAGTGGCAGCAACTTCGCCGATCACAAAAAGCGGATGGCAATGCGCCTGCTCAAATTCGTCGACCAGTATAAGCTGATGAATGAGCTTACGGGCCAGTCGGTCCGCATCGTAGATGATAACAGCATCAAATAATCCGTCTGCTACCGCATCGCGCAGCTGGTCAAGCGCAGGGCGTTCCAGAAATCCACCTGAGTAGCCATCGTCCACATATTCCTTGATAACTACGGACCCCATATCGGCAGCCTTTTTCCGGCAGGCTTCAAGCTGGGTGCCGATGGAATACCCGTGCTCAGCCTGCACATCCGTGGATACACGGGCGTAAATTGCTACATTCAAAAATAATTATCCTTTCACAATGGTATTGCTGCTGTTGCAAAAAATGCAACAACTATTCATCCCTCACTCCTTATTCATTACGGGGAGGGCTTTTTCTTATGCTCTTTTTCTGGCTGTTGATGTGCCTTTATCCAGTGGGAGACCTCCGGGAGCAGGAAGATCAGTGGCCATGATTTGTCGCAGCACCTGCTTTTTCTGCCTCTTTTTGATATTGGAGGTAATTAAGGTATTGCTCCAGTTTCGCCAGTGTCTCGCTGTCGGCTGTAGCGATGCGGGAGATTAGAGATGTCTGCTCAGCAGGAGGAGGAGCAGAGACACTCTCTGACTCTCCAATCAGCCAACTAACAGAAACCCCCTCTATACGAGCGATTTTTTTTAACATATCAAAATTTGGTTCACTCTTTCCCAGCAGCCACCCCTTCAGCTGCCCTTCGGATGCACCTATTCTCATCTGGTATTCTTTTTTGGTTCCACGCACGCCAGAGCGCATTTTGAACCTTTTAAATAAATAATTGATTCGTTCGCAGAATGTACCTGGGTTATCGTTATTCATATATATTCACCTATACAAATTATACCTTATTATACTATAATTGTAAAATAAGGGGTAAATTTTGGATAAAACGTATAAAAAATATCTTTACAAATACTGAAATTAGATATATAATCATATTGTCAGATAAAAAATATCCAAATCGGATAAAATAAGAAAGGAGGAAGTTATGGGCATTTCTATCAAGGGTGTGATTGCCGGGCGCAACAAGAAGTATAAGGATGTTGCAGCGGCTGTCAAAATTCGACCCAACACATTTTATAAGAAGCTAGACAAAAACTCTTTTACTCTGGCGGAGGCTGAAAAAATCATGGAAGTTTTGGGGATGAAGCTTGTTCTGGCAGACAAATAATTTTTAACTGTTTGCGGATAAAATTTATCCAAAACTGATAAAATGACACTGAAGGAGGTTAACTATGCGCTACCAAAACGGCATAACCTACACCTTTCACGTCGGCGAATGTACCGCCTATGTCCGTCTACATAACTACGGGCCCCAGGCGGTGGAGAACTTCAACAAAGCTCTTGGACGGGAGCTCGTAAGGGCTTACGAAAAGGAGGCTGAATCCCATGAAAGAAAAACTACTTTATCATGTCGTGAACTTTAGTGGCGGCAAGGATTCAACGGCTATGCTCCTCCATATGATTGAGCTTAGCATGCCCATCGATGAAATCATCTTCTGTGATACAACAGTAGAGTTTCCGCAGATGTACGACCACGTTGACAAAGTAGAGCAGTATATCGGCCGGCCGATAACACGGCTTTGCAGAGAGCATTCATGGGAATATATGCTTTTGCATCATATCAAGAAGAGGAGGATTAACTTTGGAAGATTTTGAGTTGAGAATAAGCCGTGCATGGTCACGTAAAAAACGGCTCGAGCGCACAATCAAAGGACTCTTTGCGAGTGCGGCGCTCGTAAGCGCTGCGGTAATCTTTTCCGGATTCTATAGCGGCGACCAGGTTCAGGTCGAAACTGTCCACAAGGTGCAAAAGGGCGAAACGCTCTGGAGTATATCCGAGGATTATCTCAAGCGGAACACCGGCGGGCGGCGCTATATCCTCGAATTCAAGGAAGGTATCAAGGAACTCAATCCATGGTTATGCGATACGCATGAACAGATTCAGCCGGGAGACTCAATAACGATTCGTTATTGGGTGAAGAAAGATGAGGTGTTAAACAGATGACCATTAATCAGCACGCAGATTACATTTTAGACAATACGGACAAGGCGCTTATTGTCTATCACGAAGACGGGTCGGACGACCTGAAGCTTAAAGTAAACTGCACTTACCGCGAACTTATGGAGCTGATTGCACAGCTACTTTACGACACGCACGAGAAAAGTGGCCTAACGCTGGACGAAATCGGCAAAGACTTAAATGCTGCCATGGAGAACGTAGCGGCGTTAAGAGGTGAGCCGGATGATTAACGGGTGTAAACCGGGCTATGGTTGGCGGTGGTGCCGCGGGCGCCGGAGAAAAAAAATAGCCGGCTGGGGAAAAGCCGTTCCCCAACAGGCTGAAAGTGTTGATATTGATGATAATGTGGTAATTATACCACAGAAAAGGAGAGTAAGACAATGAAATTAAGACGATTAACCATTGCAAATTTCAAGGGGCTCGACAAGCTCGATGTGGCCCCTATGGGCAAAGATGTCACCATAACAGGCGAAAACGGTACGGGGAAAAGCACGATTGCTGATGCTTATGCGTGGTGTGTTACTGGTAAAAGCTTTGATGGCAAGGCCATCGATACGCAGATAAAGAAGCGGGCGGAGGATGGTTCAACACCCAATGACGGCGGCGTGGAGCACGCTGTCGAGGTAGAAATGGAAACTGACGATGGCCAGCCTATTGTCCTGCGCCGGGAATTCAAGGAAAAATGGGAGAAGCATCGGGGGGCTTCTGATCGCGAATTCAAAGGCCATACATCAGACTATTCCATTGATGGCGTACCTTTGGCGAAAAAGGAATATGACAAAAAAGTGGGGGAGCTCATCCACGGTGATGTCTTCCCGCTCCTTTCGATGCCCTTGTATTTCTGCACCAATATGAAATGGCAGGACCGGCGAAAGCTGCTCATGGAGATGGCCGGGGACACCACCGACGCGGATATCATCAAGGATAATCCGAACCTTGAGCCGCTGGCCGCGGAGCTGGAAAAGCATTCTATAGCTGATTTGCGCAAAATCATCCAATCGAAGATGAAGAAAAACAACGAGGAAATCAAGACCATTCCTGCTCGCATTGATGAGCTCACAGGCATGATGGGTGAGGCCCCAGGAGACAGGGAAAAGCTGGAGGCCGAGGTCAAGAGGCTTGAGAAGGACAAGGCGGCCAAAGAAAAAGAGCTGGCAGGGATTCAAAATGGTGGCGAAATTGCTGAGCGTCGCAAGGCCCTCGCTGAGATTGAAGCCCGCAAGACTAAATTCATGGCTGAATTTGAGGCTGAGTATACGCTAAAGACTGGTGATGCTGAAAAGGTCATCCGGGGTTGCCGCTCGGAAATCGAATCGTTGGGGCATGAAATAGAACATGGGCAGGAGGAAATTAACCGCCTGCAGAGCATGGCAGACTTCCAAGATAAGCTGGCTGCTGATTTGCGCACTGCATGGAATAAGGTATATGCAGAGACCTGCCCCGAGACTGTCGATAATATTTGCCCCTACTGTGGCCAGCCTCTGCCTGCTGATAAGCTGCAAGAATTAAAGGCCAAGGCATCAGAGGAATTCAACCTTGATAAAGCCAACAGGCTCAAGGAAATCCAGACCAAGGGCAAGGCCATTATGGCTGATAAGCAGAAAGACCTGGATAAGATTGAGGCCATTAAGGCCAAAACTGTCGAAAAACAGGCCCGCATCACAGAACTGACAAAAAACCTTGAAGAAAATCAAAAATTATTAGAAGGCACAGAAAAGCCAGACATCAAGAAAAACCCCGAATACATCCAGCTTAACGAGGAAATCGAGATGGCGCAGACCTTCATTAAGTCGCTGGAGGGGGATTCTAAGGAGGCTGCTGATACTGTGGAAGTTGAGATTTCCAACCTTGCTACAGATATTTCCGGTCTCCAGGAGAAAATTGCCGCGTTCAAGAAAAACGACGAGATGAAGGCCCGCATCGAGGAGCTCAAGGACCGAGAAAAGACGCTCGGCAAACTTTACAGCGACCTTGAAAAGCTGCTTTTCTTAACCGAAGAATTTCTGCGGGCCAAGGTCAAGGCCACAGAGGAAAGCATCAACAGCCATTTCAAATATGTGCGCTTCAAGATGTTCACGCAAAAAATAAATGGAGCGCTGGAGGAATGCTGTGAACCCATCATTGACGGCGTACCATTTAACGACGGCCTTAATAAAGGCAATCGCATGAAAGCGGCGCTGGATATCTTGAATGCTCTCACGAAATATTATGGGGAAACACTCCCCGTATTCATTGACGATTGCGAGAGTTATACCAGCCTGCCGGATGTCGATTCTCAGCTGATTAAATTAATTGCTGTAAAGGGCGAAAAGTCCCTAACGATAAACGTGGATAAATGAGTTTTTAGGAGGGGAAACAAACGTGGAAAATTTAGACCAGGGCAACATTAAAGCAGCGATCCAAATCAGCACGGACGGGAGTGTAACTGTCGGTGAAACGAGGGGCAGATATAAGGATATTATATGCCTTTTGGGATTTGTTATTGTCAATCTCCATGAAGAATCGGGAATCGATTTGGAGGAGCTGGGCGAAGACCTCAATAAAGTCGTAAAAGAGATTGAACGCAGGAGTGAAAAAGAAAAATAATGAATGCATCAACAAACAAATTATTTTCTTTTTTATGCGCAATGCTACAGCAGATAGCACAAGAGAAAAATCAGGTATCTGATGCGCAGAAAAAACTGGTATTTGATGCTATTGAAGAATATAACAGCAACATAAAGGAGGACAAATAAAATGGCAAATGATATCCAAAAAGTGAATGACAATAACAATCTGGTGCCGGGATTCCATTCTGGGGCGGCTTTCGAACTGCTCCAGCGTATCTCTAAGATGTTCAATACATCGACATTGATGCCGCCCCAGTTCCGTGGACCCGAGAACTTAGGTAACTGTGTGATTGCCGTCAACATGGCGCAGAGAATGAACGCCGATGTCATGATGGTGGCACAGAACCTTTATGTGGTCCATGGGAATCCCGCATGGTCCTCTAAATTCATGATTGCGACTTTCAATCAATGCGGCAAATACAGCTCCATTCACTACAAAGAAACTGGTGAAAAGGGTACTGATTCCTGGGGATGCATTGCATGGGCCAAAGAATTGGCTACAGGCGAAATCCTCGAAGGTCCTGAAATCACCATCGGCATTGCGAAGAAGGAAGGCTGGTATAACAAATCTGGCAGTAAATGGCAGTCAATGCCTCAGCAGATGCTGCGCTATCGTGCAGCATCTTGGTTCATCCGCACCACGGCCCCTGAAATCTCTATGGGCCTGCAGAGCGTGGATGAGATTATTGATGCAGAGCCCATCAATGTGACCGAAGAAATCCGGCAGAATGCCAACATGCAGGAATTCATACCTGAAGCACCAGCTCCCGCTATTACAGCAGGCCAAAAGGTGACCATGGATGACCTCAATAAGGCAGAAGCAGATGCCACTCCTGAGCCGGTTCCTGTGGAAGCCACAAAAGCAGAAGCGAAGCAGAGCACCGATATTCCGGGTGAAGCACCGGGACAAACGGGATTTGAAGGGCCGGGATTCTAATGTTAAATATAGCAGTTCATGCCTCCGGGAGCTCAGGTAACTGCTATACGGTGAGAAGTGACAGGGCCATAGTCATGTTGGACTGTGGCCTGCCTTACCGTCGTATAGCTGAAATGACGGACTTCAGGCACCCGGATGCAGTATTTATAACACATGAGCATATGGACCACATAAAGGCGGCTGCCGATTTCATGAAGCGTGGCGTCGATATCTATATGAGCAGAGGCACCATGGAGGCCGCAGGGCTCGAACCTAATCACCGGCTCCACATCATCAAAAATCGTCAATCTGTACTGGTGGGCGACATCGTGATAAGCGCATTTGACACGCAACATGATGCTGCCGAACCGCTTGGATTTTTACTTGATGATGTCTATGACAAAGTGCTCTATGCGACCGATACATATTACCTAAAATATTGTTTTCCAGGTCTCACAAAAATCATGATTGAATGCAATCACTCTTATGAGATTTTGGCCGAAAATCTGCAAAATGGAACCCTCCCGAAAGCTTTGGAAAAGCGCCTTAAAGAGAGTCATTTTTCTTTGGAAAATCTCAAGAAATTCTTTGAATCAAATGACCTTTCTAAGGTCACAGAAATATGGTTAATTCATCTTTCAAAAGGTAACGCTGACCCGCGACAATTCCAGAGGGAGATTGAGGCATTGACGGGCAAGCCGGTTTACTTAGGTTAGGGGACACCTAAAAGGGAGGAGGTGATGCAATGACCCTCATTGAAAAATTTAATTCATTTTGTGAGGCAAGCAGCGGTAAGGTGGGGGCGGCAGAACGTGGCCTTTATGTCACTCTTTTGGATATTTGGAATAAACTCTATCGCCCCGATTGGTTTGACGTAAGTAATACCCAGCTCCAGCGCATACTGGCCACAGGGAGCCATAACTCAATCACTAGATGGAGAAATAATCTTGAAAAGCAGGGGTTTCTTGAGTCAAAAAATATGGGGAAAGGCAAGCCGCTGAGAATTCACCTGAAAGAATTACCGACCACGTCAAAAAGTGACGTACCTACGTCAGAAAATGCCCTACCTAGTACGTCAGAAAATGACGTACCACAATTACCGACCACGTCAAAAAGTGACGTACTACCACGTCAAAAAGTGACGTGGGGTAAGTCAAAAAGTGACGTGGGGGTACGTCAAAAAATGACCACATCACAGAGTACAGAGATATATACAGAGATTACAGAGGGGGGGAAGATACAGAGTAGTAACTTGGAAAGTATAGCTCCCCCAGAAATCTCTCCCCCTCCTATCCCTGAAAATGTTTTGATAGCTTATCAAAACAAAATTAATCAGACACCATCAGGGCAAGAGAAGGACATCCTCGCGGCGTTATGTGCCGACAAAGGTAATAAAGCTGTTATGTATGGCATTGAGCGGGCTTATGAGAATGATGTCCGCAGCATTAAGTATATTCGCGGAGTGATAAACAATCTGCGAGAAGGAGAAGAAAATGGACAAAGACATCGAGCGAATGGCGGAGGTTATCAAGAAGCATTTGATCCCCAGGCAGAACGTGACAAATGGAGAAACGAAACGTCAGGCTGGGATTGAGCTGTCAAAGTTTTATTCTCAGTTGGAGCAAGCTGGTATCTACAAGCGCTACCGTAATGTGACTTTCGAGAATATCGAAAAGCGTGGGATGCCGGATTCGAAAAATATCCGGGAAAACTATGAACATGTCAAAGCCTTCGCTCAAGACCTCAATGCTCAGGTAGCAAATGGCAGAGGGCTGATTCTCGCAGGCCATTATGGCACGATGAAAACGACCATGGCTGTGGCAGTGCTTAGAAAATGGCTCGACTCCGGCCATGGCGGGCTCATTGTTCCCATGTGCAGCCTGATCGACAACCTCAACACCATGAGGATACTGAACCGGGAGGAATTTGCTAAGTATGACCAGCGCATACGAAGCACACCTTTGCTGGTGCTCGATGACCTCGGCGGGGAAGACATGGACAACCGGGTAAAAAGCAAGATAGACAGCATACTGACAGAGCGGTACAACAAGATGCTGACCACCATCATCACGACGAACAAGACGAAGAAGGAGTTGGAGGGCACCTATTCAGAGCGTGTCATGGATAGGCTCAAGAATACTGCGCAGTATCTTGCATTCGACGAAGACAGCCAGCGTCGCCATAATGACTGGAACGAGGAGGGCTGACCATGCAAATCGACACCCAGCCCGTCACCTTCACCATCGCAGGCCATCCTGCCACCAAGAAGAACAGCCCGACTCTAGTCAAAGGGCGGGCCGTGATTCTGCCGAGCAAAGCTTATCGGCAATATGAGAAGCAGTTTCGCTCCCAGCTCACGCGCATGGAGTTTGAAAATGGCGAGCTTCCACACTTCGACGGTCCTGTCCATCTCGAAGTCAAGTATTATCTCAAAGACCGGGCACACTATCCCGACCTGAATGGCTTAATTCAGGCCACACAGGACATCCTCAGCGATGAGTATACGAGATTCGCTGGCCGTCGTGTCCTTTCGCGGGAGTGGGTCCTCGCGGATGACAGACTGGTCAAAAGTCTCGACGGATGCCGAATCGCAGGAATCGACAAGCTGGCTCCCAGGGCCGTCATCACGATTACTCCGATGGAGATTGACCCGGAGACCGAGACGGACCCGTATCTTGTGAAGCTGGCAAAAGAGCGGCTGCAGAGCCGTCTGTTCTGAAGGGGGAAAAAGATGGGCAGGAAGCATTATATCAACAGCGACCCCACGGCATGGAAAGCAATATCATGGGTGGACAGGGAAGCGGCCAAGGCTGAGAAGCTGAAACGCTCTAAAATCGCCGTAGAGGGGCGTGAAAATCGCAAGGTATACACTTATACCAAAAATGGGGCAGACACCCATCAGGCGCAAAATCTCGAAGTCTGAGGGGCAATTGTGTGTAATAGCGTATCTGTAAAATGCGAAAGAGGGGTAAATTATGAGCTTTGCAAGAAGCAGGGCAAGAAAAAACAAGAAACAGGCCGGGGGCGTTGATAAAAAGGCCAGACAGGAGGAGCAACGGGCAAAGCGCAGCGTCAAAAGGGCCTGTGTTTATGAGTTTTACATGGGAAAAATCACAAGGAAACAGGCGCTGCATAATCTGTCAGCCTGTTTTCTCTTGTCCATGAATGAGTGTTATGGCTTTGGCGCCGGGAAGCTTATGCAGCTCCATCACAAGATGCAGAATGAGTTTGACTGCATCGTGGGCCATTACGTGAGCGTAGCAGAAATTGAAAGATTCCTCGCGGATGAAATCGGTATGAGAACGGAGCGCGCAGAGAACCATTCAAAAATCGATTACTACGGGCAGATTAAACTGAAGGCTGTCAAAGAAATGTCCGCAGCCTTTTTAATGGCACTCCTGGACGAATTCGGCTTCAAGGCTCTTCGGCTGTCAAAAGCCTATGCCCAGGTTTGTGACCTCAGCGACAGGGTGTTTAAAAAAGAGACCACATACGAGGAAATTCATGAGCGCCTGAAGGTTATCATGGAGAGGGGAAAATATCCTTCGGAAGGTCGCTTTAAGGCCATTGCCCATACAAGAATTATGGAAACAGCATAAAAAACAAGGGGAGATTTTATCATGATTAAAATTTACGAAAACGAACTGCCGATGCCGGTGAGAAACGACGGCAAGAGAAGCGTGTCCGAGTATACAACTAACGATTGGGCCCATAAAGTCAAAGAGGAGCTCATAGAGGCATGCACGGCAGGAAGCCCCGAGGAGCAGGCTCTGGAGATAGCGGATATCATCACGACTTGCACAAGCTGGCTCGAAAGCACAGGGAATGATTTCGAAAAAAGAAAACAGCTTTTTAGACAGACAAACTGCAAGAATCAGGGCCGTGGGTATTTGGAGTATATGGAGTGTTAATTTTGGACAAAAAACAGCGGATTATTGAAGAAATTGTCATTGATTTGTCCATCGCTGTTATGCTTGCAGTGCTTGTATTAATGGCGTGGATATATGCAGGGATTTGATGAAATTGACTGATGAAGAATTAGAGTCTATTAAATTGCCTGATTGCCGGTATTGCGAAGGCAGGGCAAGCGTTCGCAGAGCGAGCCAGGAGTGGTGGTTTGTTGGCTGTGAGTGCCAACTGAAAAAACAATGCACAAGGGAGTTTGTGCTGGAATGTGTGAAACAATGGCGGAGGATACATGGACGATGATTGAGATTTTGGAGCATTGGCCGGCGGTGCTGGCGGGCTTTTTGTTTTGCCTGCCGGCATGCTTGATATTAGCAGTTTGGGCGTGGAGGACGAGGAAAGGAGAGCGCAGGAAATGAGCCGTAGATTTACAGGAGTAACTGATACTAACGGCCGGAAAATATATACGGGCAATACAGTTAAAATGCACTATTTCTTTTTTAATGGTAGTCCGTCTGGGAATAGCGTGTGGGTAGACGAAACGGAAATTATAGGAAAAGTTGGAAAAGATTGGCGAGGGATATATACAAAAACAAAAGAAGGTATCAAATACCATTGGAAGGATTATTTGCGAGACCCCAATGAAGAATTGGAAGTCTTATGAGGTGTAGGAAATGACTAAGCATGAGTTTTGGACATTTGTTAATGATTGCATAGACCTTGTAGCGGATGAATATGGTTGTAGCTATTGTCCAGCTAAAGCATATTATGATGAACTGAATGTTGCTTGTCCTGCTACGAAGGATGATTATTGCTCTGGGATTTGTAGAGATGTATACGAAAAGATAGAAGAACAGGAGCGTGGCAATGCACATAGGACTGATTGATGTTGATGACACGAATTTTCCGAATCTTGCACTGATGAAATTATCGGCATGGCATAAGTCAAAAGGTGATAGCGTTACATTGCTGAAACCTGATGATGTCATTAAAGGACAGAACCTGTTTCAGCCGTGGGATAAGTTAATCGGTGCGTGTGTTTTTACAAAAAATATGCCTTTAGTCAAACGGCTGAGGGAGCAAGGCGCAGATGTGGCAGGGATCGGCACAGACGATAAGCGAGAATTGCCGTATGGGATAGAGCATATCTATCCCGACTATGGTTTATACGGCATAAAAGATACGGCATACGGCTTTCTAAGCCGTGGTTGCCCTCGTGCATGTCCGTTCTGCATTGTGGCTGGCAAGGAAGGTAAGCAGTCACGAAAAGTAGCGAATTTGTCTGAATGGTGGCATGGTCAGAAAAAAATAATGCTATGTGATCCCAACCTTCTCGCCTGTCCAGAGCGTGATGATTTGTTAGACCAGTTAATCGACAGCAAAGCATGGGTTGATGTTAATCAAGGTTTTGATGTGCGTTTACTCAATGATTCAGTGATTGAAAAAATCAATGCGCTGAAAATAAAAATGCTGCATTTTGCATGGGACAATCCGAGAGATGATATTGTCAAACGAAAGTTGAAAGACTTTGCAGAATGTAATTCGCTGGATTCAAGACGAAGACGTGTTTACATTCTTACAAACTACTGGAGCACGTTTGACGAGGATTTGTACCGAGTTTATTGGCTGAGAGATAACGGCTATGACCCGTATGTGATGATTTACGAAAAAGAAAAAGCACCAAAGCAGATTCGGCGATTACAACGATGGGTGAATAATAAAAATATTTTCAGAAGTTGCGAGAGGTTTGAGGAGTATAAAAGCGGGGGGACGAGAAAATGACGATTAATGAAGCTAAAAAGTTGTTGCCACCTAATTTAAAATATCCGCTGCCTGATGGGGTTATTGATAATCTTATTAATTGCACATCAATCCCTTGCCGGTTTGACATAAAGGACGATGATGGCACGAGCGAAAATCTTGGCTATGCATATGCTTTATTGGCAGCGTTGATCGAATTGAAAGAACGCAGAAGGACTTTGCAAAGTATTTGCGATAGCTTGAGGCATGAATTTTATGGCTATGATTCTGAAACTGATTATTATGCAGGATATGATGATGGCATAAAAAGAGCAATGGCGATGATTGAAAGCGAGCGTGATTCAGATGGCAGAGAAAATAACTAACCGAGACTGGCTTGTGCAGAAATTGATAGATATGTCCGATGAAGAATTTGCAGATAAAGTTTGTGGCAGTGAATTGTGGTCATGTAAAGACTGTATGGAAAATAAAATTAACACTTACGGTTATTGTCAAGATTGCCAAGAAGGATTTCACAAATGGCTACAACAGGAGCGTGGCGAAGATGGCAAATAAAATGAGCCTTGACGGATTTAAGCCAATTTCAATTTACAAAAAAGAGCGTAGGGCAATAGAACCAAAGATATTGCCGTCGAAAAGTGATTAACGAATGGAACCGGAGGTATAGAAATGTCAGAATTTCCCAAAATAACAAATGAAAAATTATTTATGACAAAAATTTATGAAGCGTTGATTCTAGCAACGGACTTTCAAATTGGAAGCGAAGCAATAATTGTGAATGATGGGCTAGTTCACATACCGAATATAGTCGGAGATTATGCGGTGACAATTAAGTTTGTTAAAAACTAGGGGGCGAAGATGGCAAGTTATAGGCAAGTTAGGATGGCTAGTAATGACGCGGGTTTTTGCCCGATATTGATAGCGGTGGCAAGTTGTAGGCAAGTTAAGGAGTTGCGAAGATGGCAGAGACTGAGTTAAAGCTGTGTCCGTTTTGTGGAGGAGAAGCAGAGGTAACAGTATTTCTAAGCAATTACATGGTTGCTTGCACAAGCTGTCCTGCAAGTATTTTTCCTTGCAAGGGCATGACAAAGAAAGAAGCGGTCAAAGCATGGAATAGGAGGGCTAACGATGGCAGAGAATAAAATGGCAGAAGTTGCCCAGTTGTTCGGGAAGAAGCTGGGCGAAAAATTTAAGATAATACATATGAGCGTAACTAATACAGTTAAGTTTACCGCGGATGGGTTGGAAATCTATGATGGGATATTAAAAAAATGGATAATTAGTAGCGGCTTGTTAGAAGCATTACTCACAGGCGAGGCGGTGATTATCAATGACGTATGAATGCGAAGTGTCAATAGCACATAAACTGCGGTTTGATGTAAACGCTGAAACGAGCGAAGAAGCTGTCAAAATGGCTGGGCAGATAGCTGCGGAAAAAATGGATGCCGACGAGTTTATAAACGGTTTGTCTGTTAGTCCGAAGCTGGTAGTTAATGGCAGGGCGGTGATTGGCGATGAATAAAAAATGGAAAAGTATATCCGTTAATGTCATGGATGAAGTAGCAGCGCTCAAAGGAAAAGAGTTAAATGAGCCGTTTATGGTCGAATCTACCGTGCACAAAGTAGCTAAAAAGGTGCGGTTTACAGAACACGGAATGGAATACTTCGACGAAAGTTGCCAGCGCTGGTATCCGACAGATGGATTTTTGAAAGAGATTTTAACTGGTGAGGCGGTCGAGGTTGATGGGAAAACGAGTTAAAAACGAATTAAAATTAAGTTAAAATCGAGTTAACCGACGTTTACTGAATACTAGGGGAGGTTTTTCCGTGAACGAATACAATGACTACATAGCTATCACACGTAGATGGCTTAAGGATTACAATTTATTCAAGATTACTGTCGCAAATATGAATAAGGACATTGAGGCCCAGCAGCAGATTCTTGATTTAGGTTCTGCGGCTCCTATTGCTCAATATGGGGATTCTCCAAAAGGCGGTGGGGCTGAATTGAATGCAGTCGAGATGGCTGCAGATGACCGGATTAAGCGCCAGCAAGATATTTATAAGGCGATGATGAATCGGGACGATATTCAGCGCCATATCGACCGCATAGATAGCGCCATCGACTCATTGGACGATGAAGACAGGGAAGTCCTGCAGGAGCATTACCTGGAAGGGGACTCGTGGGAGCATATTGGCCACAACCGGCACTATTCTGAGCAATGGGCCCGTAAAAAAGGGGGGAAAGCGTTGCGGCAAGTTGCGTTTATATTATTTGGACTAAAAGCCAAGCCGCCTGAGCAGATTAAATTCGTTTTTGCACAGTAATCTGTGGATAAGTGACAGGGCGAAAACTGTACCAAAATCGTAGCAAAAACATGGCGGATTTATCGCTTGTCATATGTTAATATGGTATTAGGATTTTTCACGGAAAAACCTCCTAACATAACACATCAGACAAGATAGGCCAGCCGAAACAGGCGGCCTATTTTGTTGTCTGCAAAAAAATTCAATTCAAAATGGAGCGTGGTGATGATGTGATGAAATTGACTCCAAAACAAGAGGCGTTTGTTGATGCTTACATCGAGACGGGCAATGCCAGCGAGGCGGCTAGACGGGCTGGGTATAGCTTCAAAATAGCAAACAGGATAGCGACAGAAAACCTGTCAAAACCTGTCATTCAGCAGGCTATCCACGACCGGCAGGAAGAAATCCGCTCGAAACGCACCGCGACCGTCACCGAAGTCATGGAATTTCTCACATCTGTCATGCGCGGGGAAATCATGGAAGAGGTCATAGTGACCGAAGGTATAGGACGGGGGAAGTCTAAAACAAGACTGGTGGAAAAGCCACCGAGCATTGCTGACCGGACAAAAGCTGCGGATCACATTCTTAAACGCTTTGGCCGACCGCCAAAGCAGGAAGCTGAGGAGCAGAAGCTCCGCATCGAGAAGCTGAAGGTCGAAGCCGAGGCGCTTACTACGGTCAAGAATAACGCGGAAATGTCGGTGGGGATGCTGCAGCTAGTTGATTCACTAAACAGGGCCCATAGGGAACGGGAAGGCAGAGAGGATGAGGATTAATGGAATTTGGCTTATGGGGAGATAAAGCATTGGAATTTATCGAGACTCCCCATGAAAAAGATTCATTCATCAATATCCTCGAAGGCTCGGTACGTTCCGGCAAAACAGTGGCCATGATACCCAAGTGGATAAAATATATCATGACAGGACCGCCAGGGAGGCTCATCATGACTGGAGTGTCGAAAGATACTATTTACAACAATGTATTAAATGACCTTTTTGACACTCTAGGCGAACAGCACTACAAGTACAACCGCCAGAGCGGAGACTTGTTTATTTTTTGGTACGACAAAGACGGTAAGCATATTCGTAAGATTAAGGTGGCAGGTGCCAAGGATGATGGGTCAGAGAAATATATTCGAGGTATAACATTAGCTGGAGCTTACTGTGATGAGCTGACTTTGATGCCTGAGCGGTTCTTCAAGCAGCTCATGAACCGCATGAGCGTGGCTGGTGCAAAAATATACGCAACGACTAACCCTGATAGCCCTGCTCATTACTTGTACAAAGAGTATATAACCAGCGAGGAAAAGCTAACAAGCGGGTTGGTTAAGGTCATCCATTTTGGATTGGACGATAATCCTAATCTTGGCGAGGAATACAAGAATAACATTCGTAGGTCATATTCTGGCATGTGGTTCAAACGCATGATTTTAGGCTTGTGGGTGCTCGCCGAAGGTGTTATATATGACATGTTCGATGAGTCGCGGCACTGCATCAAGGAAGGCGAGTGGAACAACACGCTAAAGAGCCGGTGTCGGCGCTATATCGCATGCGATTACGGCACCAAAAACCCGATGGTGTTCTTGGACATTTACGACGATGGGGACCATATCTGGATTCCCAATATGTATTACTGGGACAGTCGAAAAGAACAGCGGCAGAAAACCGACAAGGAGTATGGCGACGACCTCGAAGCCTTTGTCGGTGATGAGCTCCCGGACATGATAGTGATTGACCCCAGCGCAGCCAGCTTTAAACTCGAATGCCAAGGGCGGGGATTCCGCGTAAAGGACGCTGACAACAGCGTAAACGATGGCATCCGGCTTGTGGCAAAGCTACTGACCCAGGGCAAGATTCATATAAGCAAAGAAAACTGTCAGCCAATGATTGATGAGTTTCAGGCTTATGTCTGGGATGAGCAGGCGGCCCGCCGTGGAGAAGAAAAACCGGTCAAGCAGATGGACCACAGTCTTGACGCTTGCCGCTATTTTGCAATGACCATGCTCCCGAAATGGAGGAAGAAGGAATGAGTAAAAAGAAAAAGGCAGCGGCCAAAGCTCGCCAAGTAAAGACGCAGGATTCCTTTCAGAATCCATTGACGCGGTCAGGCGTGTTTATGCCAAATGCCTTGGAGGCCACTGATTACCTGTTGACACGCTTCACACGGGACTGGCAGACCATCAATAGCCTGTACCGCTCCCATTGGGTAGTACGCAGGGTAATCGATACAATCCCCGAGGACATGACGAAGAACGGGTACAAGATAACCAGTCAGCTTGACCCGGACGCACTCAAAAAGTTGGAATCAACATTCCGCAAAACATGCACCCATGCAAAGCTGCTTAAGGGACTCAAATGGGGCAGACTTTATGGTGGTGCTGGTGCTCTGATTATGATTGAAGGGCAGGAAAATCAGCTCGACCAGCCTCTTGACCTCGATAGCGTCATGCCGGGAAGCTACAAGGGCTTGCTGGTGCTCGACAGGTGGAGCGGCATAACCCCGAACGAGGACCTTGTGGAAGACCCAGACGACCCCGAGTATGGACTGCCGAAAAGCTACACTATCACCTGTGACACGCTCGACAAGGGAATCCGCGTGCACCACAGCCGAATTCTCAGATTCATGGGCCGCGACCTTCCGTATTTGGAGGAGCTGGCCGAAAATTACTGGGGAGCCAGCGAGCTGGAACATGTAATTGATGAGCTTAAAAAGCGCGATAACGTCAGCTGGAACATTGCTATGTTGACGTTCATGGCCAATCTGCGCGTTATGAAAATGGACGGAATGGGTATGATGCTGGCCACGGGCAACGAAAACGCACAGCGCGACCTGTACAACACCGTGCAGGCCATGAACACGCTGATGAACAATAACAGCATTCAAATCCTGGGCGAAAACGACAGCTACGAAACCCACCAGTACACGTTTGGCGGCATTGCTGACGTGTACGACCGTTTTATGATGGACGTAGCAGGCGCAGCAGAAACCCCAGTGACAAAGCTGTTCGGCAGGAGCCCGGCAGGCATGAACGCCACCGGCGAATCCGACATGCAGAATTACTATGACACCATCGAGGAGAAGCAGGAGAACGAGCTGCGGCCTGTGTATGACAAGCTCCTGCCGATTATCATGATGAGCACCTTCGGAGCCGTCCCGGACGATTTCGATTATGACTTTAATCCGGTTCGCAGACCGCCGGAAGACGAGATGGCGGACCTGGCAAGCAAGAACACGGACAGCGTAACCAAAGCATTCCAAGCAGGGCTGATAAGCCAGAAGGTGGCGCTCAAAGAGCTCCGCCAGCAATCTGAGCTTACTGGAATGTGGACAAACATCGGGGACGCCGACATCGAAAACGCAGATGACGAGGTAATGCGGCCCGATGAAGGCATGGGTGGTGACATGTTCGGAAATCCCGAACAACAAGAGCTGCCAGAAGGAGAAAAACCGCTTGACTCTCCATCAGATGATGATAATAATGGTAGTACCAAAAAGGAAAAGGCTGACTAAAGGTGGGGTAAGCTCCCACCAGCCTCCATATTTTAGGAGGTGTAGTCATGGAAGTTTGGAAGGCCATTGAAGGTTATGAAGGATTCTATGAGATTTCAAATCTTGGGAGAGTGAAAAGCCTTCGAAGGATTGAAACCCGTAAAAACGGGACAACATATCCTGTAAAGGAAAGCATCATAGCCCAGCACGCAGATAAAAAAGGGGATTGCAGGGCAAGGCTTCGCAAACCTGGCTCGACAAAGACATTATTAGTACATCGTTTGGTCGCTGCAGCGTTTATCCCGAATCCTAACGATTACAAAGAAATTAACCACAAAGATGAATGCAAAGGAAACAATAGTGCTGATAATCTTGAATGGTGCTCTCGAAAGCATAACATCCATTATGGGACAGGGCTTACAAGACGGGCACTAGGACTATCAAAAAAGGTTTTTCAGTACACTCTTGATGGAGAATTAGTAAAAACTTGGAACTCGACAAGAGAATGTGGCAGGTCAGGACATTGCCAAGCAAGGGTTACTGATTGTTGCAACGGCAAAGCTAAGACCCACCACGGCTATAAATGGTCATACGAACCGCTATAACAACATTAAGCACCCAAACAGGGTGCTTTTCTTATGCCCAAAAAAGGAGGCAGCAACCGTGAACCAGAACCAGCTATGGCAGCCGGCAAGAAGAATAGAAATAGCCTTCACCCGCGCCATGCGTAGACTGGCACGGAGAATAGCAGCCTTGGTAAAGGGACTGCGGAGCCCGGAGCGAATCATGCAGCGCCTGCGGGATTTTGCAGAGAGCGACGAGTTTCGCGAGTTTGCAACGGTTATTGCTAAAAAGATGGTAACGGGCCTGTTCCGCGACCAGGGACACTCATGGCGGCAGGCAGCAGCTCTTAATGGCAAAAGCCGGGAACTGTACCTGGCATTAATGAGGGAGCTCAAGCGCACAGGCAGAGGCGACCGTCTCGACCAGCTCATCACCGACACCACGTACCGCATTGTGACGCTCCCGACCGACATTGGCAAGGATGTAGCTGCATACGTTGAGCGGGAATCCCTAAAAGGGCGCAGGGCAAGTGACATCCAAAAGGAAATAGCCAAGATGTTCCCTGAGCATACCAAGGCGAAGGCAGAGCTTATCGCGAGAACGCAGGTCAGTTATACGCAGACGAATCTCATTAGGACACGGGCCGAAAGCCTCGGCCTTAATTGGTATGCCTGGAGAGCGGTCGGAGGCGGCAAGGGCGATGGAAGAACACGACACTCCCACAAGAGCATGAGCGGTGTGCTCGTCAATTGGAATGACCCGCCAGCTCCCGAGACGCTGTTCCCTCGTTACACCAAGACGGGCAGACCATACAGAAACACGCTCGGCAGCTACCATGCAGGTCAGGCGCCGAATTGCCGCTGTTATCCGGAAACAATAGTAGACCTTGACCTTGTCACGTGGCCTGCTCGCGTTTACCGCAACGGCAAGATAACCACCATGAACCGCCGACAGTTTGAAAGCATTATGTGAGGTGAGACAATGAACGCATTGCAAAAAATACGAATGGGCTTGCTACTGGCTAACATCAAGCTGGAGCGGGTGTGTACGCATGACGAAAGCTATCCCAAAGACCCGAATCCGGAGAACTGGCGCACAATTAGCGGAGCTAAGGTTCATCTCACCAATGGCCGAATCGATGGCGGCGCAAGTGGAAAGTTTAAAGGCAGGGCATGGACAGGGGCAAAGCCTCACGGCTCCAACAGTTTCTTCCCAGAACGTCATCAGCAGCAGAATCTTTTCAGCAATAGCTGGGAGAAGATGCGAAATAACAAAGAAGAGTCCAGCGTCGCAAGAATCTCTAGACGGGCCAAGGAAAGAAAGGCTCGCTATGAGGCCAAGAAGGCGGCTGGGCTTGCCAAGCAGGCCGAAGTCAGGGCATACGCTCTAAACACCATGAAGGAATTCACCAGCGAGGTTAAGAGCAATCCGAAAGCCGCTGCACAGGCCAAGGCTTTCTTGGAGCATAAAAAGAATGCCAAGTACAAGGACACACCGGAGTACAAGGAACTGGAAGCGGCAGTGAAGGCGGCCAAGGAAAGCAAAAAAACAAGCCCAAGCGGCCTGGGGCAAAAGCTGAAGACCTGGAAAGATTACGATGAGCATGTGCTTCATGCGCCCATCACAGAGGAAGAGCGAGCTGAAGCAGAAAAAGTCATAGGGGACGTACCAGTCGCTAACCATACAAAGAGAGACCTTGTTAGGGAAGCTGTAATGGTAAAGCGGCATGACCAGCTTCTGAAAGAAATTGATGAGAACCATCCCTTATACGTTGGGATAAAGAACTATCGAGATTTGTATCAGAGAAATTACAATGAGCGGTTGAGTGAAGGGAAGAAGAGTTATCAGCAGGCGCAGGTTTTAGCTGAGTACAACCCCAAAATAGAATCCGCAGCCCAGAAATGGGTGAAGGCCCGGACCGATAAAACCAAGGAAGCGGCCGCTCAGGAATACATCAATGATGTTATGGCCCGTGATGCCAAGCTCAATCCTAAAGCATTCCCGGAAAGTCTTGGTGGCGTGAAACGTGGCACACCAATGACGCCAGCCAAAGCTGATGAGTCTAATGCAAATCCTCGATTCTTGGAAGGTGGACAGTATAGGGTAAACTGCCAAACCTGCGTTGTAGCGTATGAGATGCGGTTACGTGGGTATGACGTGACTGCCACCGGGAATAGCATGGTTGCTGATTCTCCCAACGAAATGCTGGCAAAGAATATCACCTTGGCATGGAAAACAACGGATGGGAATCGTCCTTTGTATAGCGAGCCGCACTATTCGTTGTATCGTGGGGATAAAAAAGTAGGGTATACCACACCAAAGAAACTTGTGGATTGGCTGTCATCAAGTGTGCAGGATGGCAAGAGATATGTGCTCACTCTATCATGGAAGAACCGAGATTCGGGACATATTGTCAACGTGTGGAACAACCCAAGGACAGGCAAGCTGGAGATAACGGACCCTCAAATAGGGAGAGTTATCAATAGGAAAACTGGAAAGAGCAGTGGTAGGCCGTATGAAAGTGTGGAGTCGCTTTTTAGCTGTGTTGACTTGAGTAGCCGACGCCCTCCGAGGCTGATGCGAATTGACGATCTGGAATTCGACAATGAATTCATCGATAAACTGATGAGCAGGAGGGATTCGCCATGACGATTCTTGAGTTTGCACTGAAACAGGGATATCAAACCGTCAAGAAAAGCGGCACATGGCGAGGCTACACAGTTTACACTCCCGGCTACGACGATGGAGCAACTCATTACACTGGACTCCCATATGTCATTCTGGTAAAAGATGGCAAGGCTAGAATGAGCACTCCAAAAGAAACTATTGATTATATGGCGGAAACAAATGAGTCAGAATGAATTTGGCAAAAAATATTCCACAAAAAGCGCAAAAAATATTCCATGAAGGAGATGATGCAAATTGAAAGCGTTCTACGGGGCCAAGCTCTCCCCCCACATGACAGAATCACCGGAGGGCTTTTTGATTTGCCTGGGCGTTCCCGTCTGCAGGACAGGCACCCAGAAATATCTAAAGTCAGAGATTGGCGAAAAAGGCAATGAACTGGTGGATGTGTACCGGGAGGAAGACGAAGTTTTCTCGAAAGCGGCCATGGCTTCATTCGAGGGCAAACCGGTAACTGACGACCACCCGCCCCAAGAAGTGGACCCCCATAATTATGGTTCTTACATAAAGGGCTCGGTGCAGAATGTGCGCCGGGGCTCGGGCGAGGATGCAGACCATATGGTCTGCGACCTCGTTATCTATGATGCCAGTTTGATTAACAAAATCAAGCATGGCAAAAGGGAAGTTTCCTGCGGCTACGACTGCAAGTACATCGACAATGGCGATGGGACGTACAGTCAAGCCGATATCATAGGCAATCATGTTGCCATCGTCGATAACGGACGAGCAGGAAAGCAGGTAGCCATTAGAGACAGCAAACCAAAAGGAGGAAGAAGAATGGCGAAGAAAAGTATTTTGTCGCGGATGCTTGAAGTATTCGCAAAAGATGCGGAGCCGGAGGAAATCGTCGAAGCCGCCAAGGCCGTAGATAAGGCGTGTGGCAAGGACGAGGAGCCCGACGAAGTGAAAAAGGAGCCCACGTATGATGAATCCATGGAGATGGTGATGGAAGCCATCCAGGAACTCAATGAAAAGATTGAGGCCATGCAGAATGAAAACGCGGCTCACCACAAAGAAGAAGCCCAGGACGAGGAACCGGAGGAAGAAAAGCTCACCGGTCTCGATGCCGTAGAAGCGGCCATCAAAGAGCGTATGTCCCAGGATTCTGACATGGGCGAGGAAGAAGTCGAGGTAGACCCCGAGGAAATCAATGCCGAGGACGAGGAGCCCGAGGAGGAAGCTGAGGTAATCGAATCCGACGATGAAGAATCCGAGGAAATCGTAGAAGCCAAACAGGCTGCCGATGCCGCTATCTCCATGGCCATGCTTCGGGCAATCAAACCCATCGTGGCCAGCATGCCGCCTAAACAGCGTAAACGCGCCACAGACGCACTCAATCGCGCTGTGAAGAAGGCAATGAAGACACAGGACACGCAGCCCCTTCCTGGTGGTTATGGCGCCCTGACGAAGCGTAAACGCACGAGCGACGCCAATAACGCGGCCAACCTCCGCGCATTCGGTGAAGCCTGCCGCAAGCGCAATCCGCATTACAAAGAGAAGAAGTAAGAGGAGGAAAAAATCATGCCAGGAACTACTATCGGTATCAACATGAATTATGGCTTTCCCGGCCAGGCTTCCCGTCACGGCGACGAAGTCAGCCGCACCCGCCCTGTTAAGGCCAACACCAGCAATGTAAAGTTTGGTGCTCCGGTCGTACAGAATAGCGACGGCACCGTTCAGCTGTTCGGCGCAACCAACGTAGCTGCAGATTTCTGCGGCATTGCAATGCGCAAAGTTAAGAGCGCGGTCGTTTACCCCTATCAGAACTTTGGCTATTACAGCCCGGAGGAACCCTGCGACGTGCTTCAGCGCGGCGGTATTTCCACCATCTGTGCATGGGGCACGCCTGCAGTAGGTGGCACGGTTTACGTCCGCACGGCTGTCGTTTCCGGCACGAGTCCCGCAGGTGCAGCAATCGGCGACCTTGGTGCTTCCAATGAAACCGGCAACTGCGTAGCGCTCACCGGTGTAGTTTGGAGCTCCGCAGCAGACGCTCGCGGTGTAGCTGAACTGACCATCAAGACCCGCCAGGGTGTATAAGAGAAGGAGGATAAACGACCATGGCAATCAAAAAGAATTATAAACTTGCAGCACCTCCGGCAATGGGCGCTTCCGGGCACCTTACACTGGATGCCGCTGCAGTATCCAGCGGCCTGGCATTTTTGGAAAGTGAGCTCGAAAAGCTCGACCCGATGCTGCGCGAACCGCTGACCAACACAACCTATCCCCGTGACATTGATATCGAGAGCGGTGGCGGCTGGGTAGAAGCAACGTCGGCATTTAACGTTGAATACGGCGTGACTGGCGGCGAAGCTGACGGCGTCGGCGGTGTTCAGAACAACATCCGCAGAATCCAGGCTGACATCAGCAAAGACCTCTACAAGGTACTGCCTTATGAGGTTTCCATGTCTATCAAAATTCAGGACCAGCTGCGCGGTGCAGTTACGGGCCGTTCTATTGAGCAGATGTACGACGACGGCATCCGCCTCGACTACGACAAGTACATGGACATCAACACGTATCTGGGCCAGACCGCATATGGCACGGAAGGCTTGCTCAATAGTAGTCTCATTACCCCGGCTTCTGTTACTGCAGATGGCACCGGCTCCTCCACGTTGTGGAAGAACAAAACTCCGGAGCAGATTCTCCGCGACATCGACGATGCGATTCTTGCTGCATGGCAGGCTGCACAGTACGACAACAGCGCAATCCCGAATCACATCCTTGTTGACCCGGAAAACTTCGCGTATTTGAACCGCACGGTATTTGCAGCCAACGGCGCTACGGCTCCGGTATCCCTGCTGAACTATCTGTTACAGAATAACATTGCCAAAGCAAAAGGCGTAGACCTGTTTATCGGTGAATGCCGGTTCTGCCTTGGTGCAGGTGTAGGCGGCACGAACCGCATGGTAGCATATGTCAACCAGCGCCGGTTTGTAGGTATGGACGTACCGGTTCCTCTGAACCGCGTAATGACCCAGCCGAATGTCAACACCGCAAGCTACGACAGCTTGTACATGGCAAATGTTGGCCAGGTCAAAATCCACTACACCGAACCGTTCATCTACCGCGATGGCATTTGATAGGAGGAGCAATAATGATTAACGCAATTGCAAAAAAACGTTTGGCACTCCGCAAGGCTGACGGCAGTTTTCTTACTGTCAAGCCGGGCGAATTTGTCAGCCTGCCGGATGAGGTAGCCAAAGACCCCATGTATGCCTGGGCGGTGCGTGATGGGATTCTGGTTGTGTCCCAGCAGGTAGCCGCTGCCGTAGAAACTGATGCGGCCAAAAACGAACCGGCAAAACCGCAGCCGGATGCGGAAATGGACGAGGGAGAACCCACGAAAGAGTCTAAGCCCGATACTGGAAAAGGCAAGGGAAAGGGCAAGGGCGAAAAGGCCGCTGACAAATGATGTACGGCGGCGTGGACGTGTTCGGAATTATCGCGGGTGCGTCCAACATCCGCACCGGGGATAATCCCCCATACACGTCAGAGGACTTTCTCGCGGCTTACCCGCAATTTGGCAAGACCGACGAGACCACAGGGCAGCCCATCATCCCGGCAGTAATGCTGGAAGCATGGGTAAAGATGGCCAATGCAAGTTTATCAAAGGCACGTTACCACGACGCCTGGGAACTCTGCATGGGCCTTTTTATTGCCCATTTTTTAACGCTGTATCTGCAGAGCGCAGCTAGCCCGGACGACCCCACGCAAAAAATCATCAATGCCGGACTTGCAAAAGGCATGGTAGCCAGCAAGTCAGCAGGCGACCTGTCTGTAAGCTATGATTTCTCCATCATTCAAGGGCAGGAATTTGCTGGTTGGGGAACGTACAAGCTAACCGCCTTTGGGCAGCAGTTTGTGACGCTGGCAAGAGTGTACTCGATGGGAGGCATGGTCGTATGGTAAGCCCCATAGTTAACGTTGTAAAAAACGTCAACCTGGGGAGCCTGACCGATGCCGTCGGCGCCTTGGCAAAAAAGGAAGTGCTGGTGGGGATCCCCGCCGAACATTCCTCAAGGCAAACACCCAGTGACGACAACATCAATAATGCAGAACTTCTCTACATCCAAAGCCACGGCGTCCGAAAGGCAGAAATGCGCAAGGAAATGCAGCAGCACATCGATGCGGGGAAGACATACAGCGAGGCACATAGTCTCTATATCCAGAGCCATGGCTCGCCGTTATGGCACATTCCACCACGGCCTGTTTTAGAGCCATCCATCGAGGCAAGCAAGGAACCCATAGCAAAACAGCTTCAGGGGGCCGCTGTGGCCGCGATAGACGGAAATCAGCAGGAAGTAGATAACGCCTTACATCGGGCAGGGATTGTAGCTGAGAACGCAGCCAAGGCATGGTTTGAGAATCCACAAAACGGATGGCCGCCGAACTCGCCAAAGACAATTGCCAAGAAGGGCTCAGATAGCCCACTGATTGATACGGGCGAAATGCGGAAGGCCATAACCCACGTCGTAAGGGAGCGAGGTGAGGGAGAATGAGCGTAATCAACCTGGAAGAATTGACATTCGATCCAGACTTCTGCACGACCTTTGTAGTGGAGAAGCATGTCGTAACATGGGTCGAAGGCGAACCGGTAGATGCGGGAGTAACGTCAATAAAGGTAACAGGTATCGCGGCTCCTTCCTCCCCCAAAGACGTGGAAATGCTCGACCTGGCAGACCACAAGCACGGCACCAAGACCTTCTACACCAACGAAGTAGAGCTGTGTGTTACCGACACGGAGAACACAAGCGATACCATTGTATGGCGGGGAGGCCGGTACAAGCTCCTGCACGTTTTCGACTACTCGGACAACGGGTACTGGAAAGCGATAGGAGATTGGCAAGAGGAGGTGACCAGCGATGGCCAGCCTTGACGATGTAAAATCTGTTTTTTGGAATATGACAGCCAAAGCGCTGAAGGGGAAAATCTCCGAGAAAATGACTGAGCACCCCGAACGCTGGATACGCAAGATGTATCCGAAGAACGGCGCCCCGGATTGGAAGGTAGACGACAATATCGTCTTCCTGAACATCAACCAGCGGGACGACGATTACGCAAAGCAGAGGGACAGCATTTATAAGTCGGAGCAGGGCACCATCATGCGGCATGCCATTCGCACACGCGTGTGGGATTTGACCTTCAATGCCTACGGGCCAAAAGCCTATGACATTGTGGCGACCATGCAGGATGGTGTATTTTTACCCGAAATAAAGGCATATCTTGCAAAGAACGAAGTGTATCTTGTGCCGCTCATGCAGCAGCCCATCCAGAGCAACGAAATCTTTGCAGGGCAATGGTGGGAGCGGTGGAATCTGACTCTCACATTCAATGAGAAATATGTCTCGGTAGAAGATGTGGGCCGCATTGAGACGGTCAACATTCGAGCTGAGGCACAACGATAAGGAGGATAAGCAAATGGCACTCAAGAACGAATTGCCGCTGAATCCCGTGGTCAACATTATCGTCAATCTGTCGACGATTTCTGCACCGCGCAAATCATTCGATATGGCATGCTTGATCGGCGACGTTGGCAACGTGGCTGATTTTGAAAACGCCCGCGTCGTTACTTACGACAGTGTAGATTCTATGCTGTCAGCAGGATTCGCAAGCACAAGCCGTCTCGTAAAGGCGGCACAGCTCATCTTCGGCCAGCAGAAGACCCCGAAGCAGGTTATGATTGGCAAAACCAGTACTGTATCTGTGGCAGGCCAGAACACATACACTGTGAGCACCAACGCAGTAGATACGGACACCGTTACATTCGGTGGCGTTACGTTGACATTTGGTACCGACATTGTTGTCGGCAGCACGGTTGCTGAAACGGCAACGAATATCGCGGCCGCATTGGCAGCCAACAGCACCATCAACGCTATCTACAACGTGACGGTAGATGAGGCTGTTATTACCGCCATCGAAAAGACTGCAGGCGGCGGTAATACTCCTGGCGCAATGAACACGACGGGCACGCTTGCCATTACGGCAGGTACCGCAACGCAGAGCGCAACCCGCGCAGAAACCCCGGTAGAAACCTATACCGCATGCCGCCAGGCAGATGGTGAATGGTATGTGGGCTTGATTTGCGCAGACCTCACCGACGAGCAGATTCTCGAAGTAGCCGCATATAACGAGAGCTGCACGCCTGATTCCGTCTTCGCTTTCACGACGAGTGAAGAAGCCGTAACGGACCCGCAGGACGGCGGTATCTTCAGCCAGCTCCAGCTGCTGAATTATCGTCGCACCATCGGCCAGTATTCCACCGCACACCCGGACGCAATCGCGGCCATCGTCGGCTGGGCAATGGGCGCCATGACCGGCACCGCAAACAGCGCATACACGCTGGCATACAAGTCAGAAGTAGGTGTGCTTGCAGAAAATGCCGTCCAGAATTTCAGCACGAATAAAGTGAATGCGGTAAAGAGCTTCAACGGTAATGTGTACATTAACCGTGGCTCCTATTACAACATCTTCGAAGAAGGAAAAGTGTTCGACGGCTCCTGGTTCGATGAAATCATCTATTTGGACAAATTCAAGAACGATTGTCAGCTGACCATCATGGATTTGCTTGTGCAGAATAACAAGCTGCCGCAGACTGAATCCGGCATGGGCCGCATCAAGAACGCCATCAAGACTGAATGCGAGAGTCTCAACACCATCGGCTTTATTTCTGCTGGTGTGTGGAAGTCCAACGATGTATTTGACCTGAAGTATGGCGATACGCTCCCGCGTGGATATATTATCCAGAGCGAAGCAATCAATGACCAGAGCCAGGCTGACCGCGACGCCCGCAAGGCTCCGCCTATCTATGTCAGCTTGAAACTCGCAGGCGCTATCCACCACGTCACTATCCAAGTTGATGTTAACCGCTAAGAGGAAGGAGGAAACCGACAATGCCGAATCAGAGCACTTACAGCTTCACTGACGTCGTGGCTACCATTAGCCACCCGAGCTACGGCTCGTACTCCATCCAGGGCGAAGGCATCGGTGATATGACCATTACAAAAACGACCGATAGGTCTGTGCATGATGTTGCCAGCGATGGCTCCATCATGACCTCGAAGATTGCAGGCAACAACGGTACTGTAGCGATTAACGCACAGCAGACGTCCAGCTTGCATGAATGGCTGCAGGGCCTTTTTAATTACCTGTGGCAGGCTGACACGAGCGAATGGGCGCAGATTTCCTGCACCATTGAAGCACCGAAGATGGGCAAGAGTTTTTATTGCACCGGCGGCGCTTTTGTGAAAGAACCAGACGAGCCATTCCAGGCTCAAGGTCAGCGCGTAGCGTGGACGCTGCTCTTTGCAGATATCCAGCGCATCCAGCTGACTGGTACTCATTAACTGATTTAGGGATAAAACACGCATCAAGCCCCCCTCCGGCATGGTGCGTGTTTATTTGCATAAATAAAAAGGAGCGAGAAAAATGGCTAGACAGACGGAAAAGACAGTAGAAATTCAGGGCCGTAAGTTTACAATTCGAGCATTCGACGCCTTCACTGGCGCTTATATAGCATTCACCCTCATGGAAAAAATGATGCCGATGGGTATGGAAGAAAAAGTGGCAAAGGCATTGCAGGCGGAAGGGAAAAGCCCTGACCTTATGCTGCCGCAGAGTCGTGCGCTTATGACGAAGGGCGAGTTTAACAGCTTCATTCGTGACTGCCTGTCTGTAGTTTCTGAGCAATTGGCAGGCCGTGAAGCACCGGTACTCAACAAGAATGGCTCTTGGGGCGTGCAGGATATTGAAAACAATACGATGCTTCTGCTTCTGCTGGTTATCAATGCGCTGGCATTCAACATTGCCGATTTTTTTACCGGCGACGGATTGAAGGACTTAATGAGCAGCCTGCAGGATTTGAAGCTGTTCAATATGTAAACCTAAACGCATGGGTATACGCCCCCGTCATAGCAGGCCGCTGGCAACAGCACGAGCTGTGGGACGGAACCTATACGCTTACAGACCTTTTAGACGTCCATGAAATCATGGCCATAGAGAGCGAGAACAAGCGCAGGGCCCAGGAGGCCGCTGAGCGGAGAAGGGAGGCAGGCATTCCATTATGATTGGACAGATTATCCAGTCTTATCTGGTAAGCCTTGGTGTGCAGATTGATAAGCCAGGATTCCAACAGGCTGATGCAACAATACAGCGCACCGGCGAAAATATCGACAGAGTCACGGCTGGCATGGCGCGAAATTTCGTCAAAGCCTCCACGATTATCTCGTCGGCCATTGCAAGCGTTACGGCATCGGCTGTCGGTTTGATGAAAGCTACGGCGCAGGAAGACCTGGCTATGCAGAAATATGCCCGCTCCATGATGATGGGCGAACAGGCAGCGTGGAATATGAAAAAGGCCACGGATGCGCTGGGTGAGTCTATCAACGACATCGCCATGACACCGGAGCTGTTCGCGCGGTATAAGCAGTTGACTGTTGACGGCGCAAAGATGATGCCCGGCGGGGATTTCAAACAGACAATGAAGGATTTTCGCGACCTTATGTTTGAGTTTACCCGTTTGAAGCAGGAAGCAAGTTATTCCTTGAACTGGATCGGGTATTACTTAATGAAATACCTGCAGAAACCACTCGCTGACATTCGGGAAAAATTTAAGACATTCAACGACATGGTCATCAAGAACATGAGCGTATGGACAGAGAAGGTCGCAAGGGCAATCTTCTATGTCATTGAGATAGGCCGACATCTCTTAGAATTCATCGTGGACATTGGCAAGCACGTCAAAGCCCTGTGGGATTCGTTCCCATCAGGAGTCAAAAAAGCGATTGCCGCCATAACAGCCTTGCAGGTCGCTTTGAGCGCAGGACCGCTCGGACGGGCAATAATGCTCATCAGCACCTTGCTCCTGCTCATAGACGATTACTACGGCTACATGGAAGGCAAAGACGCGCTTCTTGGCAAGTATTGGGATAAACTCAATAACTTCCTCGACACGGCCAAGCAGAAGTATGAGGAGTTAAAAGCCATCGTCGAGCCGTACTGGGATAAACTGGTCGGCTATGTTCAGCAGGCCAAGCAATGGTTTGATGAACTTAGAAAATCCATTGATGATTGGGCAAGCAGCACCGGCGCCGAAATGCTGCAGGAGCTCGTCGCTGAGTGTAAGGATTGGTGGCAGATTCTCACAGACCTCTATGATGTCATTGAAACAAGTGTCAAAAACACTTGGAAGACATTCATGGACGAACTGGAGAAGAATGACACAATAAAGGACGTTCGGCAAGCATTGGAACGAGTGTGGAAAGTTTTCAAACTGCTCTACAATGCTGTAAAAAGCACGATTAAATTCCTCATTGACTTGTGGCGTGAGCTTGAAAAGACCGAAGAACTGAAGGAATTCCGCGAATCCGTCGCCGATGTTGTGGATGGAGTAGTGGAGTTATTCGGCGCGATTGTAGAGCTTGTCGAAACGGCGCTGAAGGGCCTGTTCGGCGAGTTTGGCAAGACGGATAAGGTTTACAGTTTCCGCGATGCCTTGCGCACCGTTTTCAAGATTTTATCCAGCATTTTCAAGGCCGTAAACTGGGTAATCCGAGGGCTTACTGACCTTTTCAAATTGGTCGCCAGGAATAAGACATTCAAAGCGTTCTGGGAGTCAGTCGGGAAAGCCATCGACAATGTTATCTCTAAGATTGGACGGTTCAGCCGGGCCATGTTGGCGTTCTTGCATGGTGATGTAGCCAAAGCTAAACGCATATTGGACGGCGAGGATGACCACAAGCGGAAAGGCACCCGCGCATTAAGCGCAGAGGAGAGACGGCTGGAGCCGCTCATTCAAAAATATGCAAAAGAGTATGACCTCGACCCGAACCTGCTGCGCGCTGTAGGAAAGACTGAATCCAACCTTAACCATTATGATGATGACGGAAATGTAAAAACTTCATCGGTAGGAGCGGTCGGTATATTTCAACTTATGCCCGATACGGCTAAAGGTTTAGGGGTTGACCCTTACGACGAAGAAGACAACATCAAAGGTGGCGCAAAATACCTGCGGCAAATGCTGGATTTGTTCGGTAGTGAACGATTGGCGATAGCCGCATATAACGCAGGCCCTGGTGCTGTGAAAGACTACGGCGACGTACCACCGTATAAGGAAACGCAGAATTATGTCGAAAAGGTTCTCAAAACACGAGATGACTACGAAAGCTCGAAAAAAGGGAACCTTGCTGGTGATGCGGTAGCCGCCAATGCGATGGATTACGAAGTCGGCGACATGACCTTAATTAATCCCAGAGTAGGCCCCACTATTCAATGCGACTCTTTCACTGCAAAAATATACAATCAATCCGGCATTAAATCGATAGGTGGTCATTCAACCGATGTTGATGACCCCAATAATATAAATGTTATTAACGACATAGCATTCAAGGATAGGGGAGCATGGCACCCGTATGGAGACGGTTACGAGCCTAAAAATGGCGACCTGGTAGGCTGGAACTGGTCTGAAACCAGCGGGCACTACGGTATTTATAATGCCGATGAAGACGTTGTCATAACCCGCGACAGCAATGGTGGGATTCAGCATCGAACCATGCAAGAAGCTATTGCAAGATGGGGCAAACCGACCGGATTTGGCTCTATTTCTGAAGCCTTACAAGAAGATGATGCCCCGGCGCCTGCGGCTTGGGATGGCGTACCTGAACGGCCGGAGACAGCACAACAGCCCTATGAGCCGCCAAAAGAAGAAGGCATTGCAAAACCGTGGGAGATTGGCGATGTAGCAGGTGACGTAATTTTAGATCAACTACCTGATTCCATAAGGGAGCCGGTAAAAGATGCAGTCAATACGGTTAATGAAGGCATTATTAAACCTGCGAGGAATGTGATTGGCAATATCTGGGACGCCATCACCGGAGCCGCTACATCGAATTTTGTCGATACTCGAACCGCTGCCGCATTAGGTGGTATTTCTGGTGCAGGCGGCAACCTCGGCGCGATTTTTGGCAACATGGACATCAGCCAGCTCCAGCAGGTCAAGGACGTGCTGACGCAGCTCAAAGGACAGATTCCGGTAGACTATCTCAACAGCTTGTCTGAAACACTAAGTGAGCTTATGACCGCGAGCAGCAACACTGGCATATTTGATGCCATGCGCAGCGGGATGCCAAATTACAGCGGAATGAGCATGGGCGGTATGACCGTTAATATTGACGTCGGTGGCGTGACCATCAACGGCCAGGGTAAAACCAACGAAGACATAGGCCGCGTAGTAGGCGAGCAGATTCTGTCGTCGGTAGCTCCGGTGTTCGGCCAGACAGCTCAGTATCTGATGCAGAATTGCATGGCTAACATTAATGCTGTTCCTACCCCGGATTAAACGAAAGGAGGCTCATATGGGCGTAAAAAAAGGTCTGTCTATTGACGGTGTGACCTATTTGGCAGACATGATTCAGAACCCAAACCAGAAGCCAGACTGGATGAAATTTGGCATTACAATGGGCCAGCTCACTGGCAATAACAAAATCATCGAGTTTATCACCGGCTTCAAGGGCCTCCAAGGATTCACGTTTCAGGGGAAAAATTGGACCATCGGAGGAATGTCCTTTGACGGCATTATGCGCACCGACCATGCGTCTCATGTGCGCACGACACAGTACCCGGTGCAGACCGGTGTGACCATGACTGACCACGCTATTATTGAGCCAGCAGAGCTGACCATCGATATCATGATGACCGACACAGCAGGCAACATTCTGACCAACGATATTCTTGGTGATTTTACTGTGTTCGGAGCCACGAACCTCCTTGGCAAAGTTGGAGGCACTGTGGCAAAGATAGCCATACAAGCTAACAAGATGGTCCAGAACGCGCTTCAGCAGAGCACAAAGGGCATATTTGGCAGCATGACGCAGCAGAACACAGGACTCGGTGGATTGTTCGGCGAGCTTTCCGGGCCGTCGGCCATATCTGATGTCGGAGCGGGCAGGAGCATTAATGCGTGGCAGGCGCTCAAAACAATGCAGTTAGAGAGGGCCCCGCTTACTGTGATTACCCGCCTGCAGACCTACGAGAATATGATAATCGAGGAGCTGTCAGCCCCGGACGATTACATGACGCTAAACGCACTGAAATGCACAGTGCACCTCAAGCAGATTATTTTTGCCAATGTTGCTGAGACTGTAGAGTCAAAACGACCGGCAGCAACATCAGGTCCAACCAGTGGTGGCCAGCAGCCGACAAAAGGGTTAGAGACAAATAAAACCGCGCTGAAGAAAATCGGCGAGGTTTTAGGTTAGGAGGGATAACATGCTATCAATAGTACCAATGCAGGCTATCCCTAATCACAGCTTCTCTGCTGTTATCCCGTTTAATGATTCCAACATCGAGCTGCGCTTCACGATGCAGTTTAATGAGGTGGCAGGATACTGGTTTGTGGATATAAGCCGTGAGCCAGGCGAAATGCTTCTGTCCGGATATCCATGGATACCTGCACAGGACCTTCTCGAACAATTCCAATACCTTGGGATTGGGCATGCCTACATTGTGCCCACCACTCAAATAAGCAAGCAGTTCCCGGATTATAATACCCTGTCCAGCGAATGGGCAGTAGTGTGGGGAGATGATGAACTTGCCGACGAATGACCAAACACAACAACAAGAACCCAAATGGGGCTCGGGTGTGCTTTATGGCCGAAAATGGCAGATTCTCATCTTCAAACCCGCCTATAAGAAAAACGACAAAGGGGAGCAAGAGCGCGACCCGGAGCACGATGTGGCCATGAATGTGTCCGACCTCAAGTGTTCGTTTAAGTGTACCTACGTCAATAACGTAGCGCTTACCGTGGGGACGCTGATCGTTTATAACATGAACGCGGCCACGGAAAAAGAAGTCATTAACGAGGCTTTTCAGATTCAGATATCGGGTGGCTATGAGCAGGGCCAGTATGGGGAGATTTACACCGGCGATATCGTGCAGGTCATCCGCAACCGCGAGAACGGCATAGATTACCGGCTCGAAATCGTGGCCTTAAACGGCTTCAACCAGCTCGAGATGAACTTCTGCAGGGCGTCCATGGCCGCACAAGCCACCCCACGCGACGTGATTAAGCAGGTCTGCAAAAGCGCTGAAACACCCATCAAATCTGGGGAAATCAGCGACAAAATCAGCCAACAACCGCTGCCCAGGGGAAAAATATTATTTGGCAAGCCTCAGAAATACCTTCGGGAAATCGCCAAGAACAACAACGCATTCTTTCAGCTCAACAGCAAAAACGAAGTGGAGCTCCATGCGATGTACGACGAAATCCCACAAAACAAGGTGCTCTACTACACGCCAGAGAGCGGCCTGGTGGGCACACCAAAGTACACCGACAATGGCATCATCATAAAGACGCTGCTAGACCCGCGCATCAAAGTCAATTCCATGATTAAAATTGACAATGCGCTTATCCAGCAGCAGGCCATGAGCATAGATGCCAAGGCACTGGGGGACAAAAATCAAAAACCCCAGCAGAAACAAGACCAAAATCTTGTCTTTGACCAGGACGGGGAATACCAGGTCCTGTCCGTTACCCACAGCGGTGACACATGGGGCGACGACTGGAGCACCGAGATAATCGGCATAAGCCGTACAGGCCCCAAAACCCTCCCCACGGCTGTGAGCAATTCTGGGCAGTCAATGCAGGCATAGGAAGGAGGAACAGCATGCAGAACATAGCAGAACGCACTCAAAGCCCTCTGGAGCAGCAGATGCGAATTTTTGAAGCATACGGATGTGACCTCCGCGTGGCCTGCCCGGCCATCGTCAAAAGTGTGGATTATGACCGCCAGACGCTTACCTGCCAGCCGGCCATAAGGGAGCGGATGCATGACCGAAAAGGGAACCTATCATGGCTGGAAATCCCGGAATTGCTAGATGTGCCTTTCCTGGTGTATTCGGGAGGCGGGTACTGCCTGACGCTCCCCATCAAGCCCGGCGACGATTGCCTTGTAATCTTCGGCGACAATTGCATGGACGGATGGTGGCAAAATGGCGGCGTACAGAATCAGGTGGAAATGCGCAGACATGACCTCTCGGACGGTTTCGCTATTGTTGGCTTTCGGAGCCAGCCCGGTGTTGTGGCCGGGTATTCTTCGGACACGGCCCAGCTACGAAACGCGTCCGGCGACGCATGCATCGAGATTGCCGGGAGCACCATCAATATCAAGGCAGGCAGCATAAACATCACTGGCGGGAGCGTCAATATCGGCGGTAGTACAACCATCGACGGGAAAGCCTTCCTGCCGCATACACATAGTGGCGTCGTTCCCGGCGGCGGTAATACAGGAGGTGTGTCTTAATGAGATATCGGGCATTAGACGAAAACGGCGATATGGTCATGCGCAATGGGCAGGCTTACATTGAGAACGTTGAAGCCGTCCAGCAGGCCGTGGCCACCCGGCTCCGTTTGCTTATATACGAGTGGTGGGAAGACTATCCCACAGGCACACCGTGGTGGCAGGATATCATCGCCCAGCGAGGCATAGAAGAAGCCCTGCGAATAATCAAAAAACGCATCGAAGAAACAACCAATGTTCTGACGGTGCTCGATATGGAGCATACATGGGACAACGAGAGCCGCACTCTTTATGTAAGGGCAGCGGTTCAAAGTGTTTATGGGCTTTTTGAGCTCAATGAAGCATTAGGAGGGGAGGTATAGAACATGGCATATTTCGCACCCTACGTGGACGCAGCGGGCCTCCACATTCCTACATACATCGATATTCGGGACGACCTTCTGGCACAATTTCGGACCATTTATGGTGAGGATTTGTACCTCGAAGAGGATTCGCAGGATTACCAACTCATCAGCAGTTTCGCCCTCAAAACCTACGACACGATGCAGCTTCTGCAGCTCGTCTGGAACAACCACAGCCCGAAGACAGCGGTAGGATCGGCCCTGTCCAGCCTCGTAAAACTCAACGGCATAGCCAGGAAGGCAGCCAGCTACTCGACATGTGTACTGACACTCACGGGTACACCAGGGACCGTCATAGCAGCCGGCTCCGTTAAAGACGACAGCGGCAATATTTGGGATTTGCCAGCGAACACAACGCTGACGGGAGAAACGACCGAAGTAACGGCCATCTGTGAGGTTCTGGGCGCCGTAGAAGCCACAGTAGGTACCATTACGACCATTAACACGCCCCAAGCCGGGTGGACGGCCGTAACGAACACTGTATCGGCCGTAGTCGGTCAACCAGTAGAGATTGACGCAGAGCTCCGGGCAAGACAGAGTGCCTCGGTCGCACTGCCAAGCAGAAACATGCTTGATGGAACCCGCGCGGCCATTGCAGCTATTAACGAAGTCGCTCGAAGTTATGTGTACGACAACGACACCAGTGTGACCGACGCCAACGGCATACCGAGCCACAGCATAGCGGCGGTGGTTGAAGGTGGCCTGGATGCAGAGATAGCAGAGGCCATCTATCTGCATAAAGGACCCGGAGGCGGCACATACGGAAGCACAACGGTGGATTACACAAACCCCGATGGGATTGTAACTCCTATCCGCTTCAGCCGGCCGATATACAAAGCTGTTGATGTGACCGTCACGGTGCGGCAGGGAACCGGCTATACAGCCGATTTACTGACTGCAATACGAAACGCCATTGAAGCGTACATCCTGAGCCTCTCTATTGGCGACGATGTGCCGGTAACAGGCATATTGACCGCCATAGCTTCATGCGTAGCAAACCCGAAACAGCCGGCATTCCTGCTTAGTAGTGTCACGATTGGCGAGGCGGGAGAAACGCAGGGAATCACTGACGTAGATATCCCGTGGAATGCAGTAGCCGATGTGGGCACGATAGCTGTAACGGAGGTGACCTAAAATGTCACTTCTAAGCGCATACCAGGATTTAATCACCAGCGAGCACAAAGGAAAGCCTAAATATATGGCCACGGTTACAGCCCTGCTGCAGCCGTCGAATGACATATTCGAGCTGGGCGTGTACATTGATGATTACTTCGACCTGGACGAAGCCACAGGCACCCAGGAAGACGTTCTTGGCCAGATTGTCGGGCAGAGCAGACAGCTTCCGTTTGAGCTCGTTACAACGGGAAGCAGTGTGCTGGATAATGAAGAATACCGGACCCTGCTCAAAGCAAAAATAGCCAAAAATTTATGGAAGGGCGGTATATCGGATTTAGAAGACACATGGCAGAATTTATTCGGTGAACGTATCAAGATAAAAGACAATCAAGATATGAGCATTGAGGTGCAGCTGGTAAATATTAATACAGCGGCATTGCACGAGTTAATTCTAAAAGGAATGATTGTTCCAAAGCCCCAAAGTGTACGAATCGGATATAATGTCATTCGCACTAATGACGCAAAAATTTATTTTGGTGGAGCTTTAGCACAACATAAACGATATGAGGTGTGGCCGGCTACAGCAAGCGGTGGAACCAATCATGCGACGATTTATATTGGCGCAGCACTTACTCAGCATAAGCGGTATAGCGTTTGGAATCAGCCAAGCCAGGGCGGAGAATCCGAAACCAATGTATATATGGCTGCAGCTACATCAAGATGGAAAAAGTTTACTGTCAGTTTAAAGGATAACTGAAGGAGGAAAAGAAAATGGCGAACTGGGCAGGCGGCGTTTTGACAGCCGCAGGTAGAGAATTACAGGCAAAAGTAGAAGGCGGCGTAACATTAAATCTTACTAAAATCAAACTTGGTGACGGCACGGAAAGTATGGCTGCAGTTGATGGCATGGTTGACCTTGTCAGCCCTAAAGCCGTACTCGGTATTAGTTCCGCGGTAGCAGAAGGCGACGTCTGCACGGTAACGGGCGTTTTGTCTGCAACGCAGTTATCTTCCGGCTTTTATTGTCGCGAATGGGGCCTTTTTGCAGAAGACCCGGATGTCGGCGAAATTCTGTTTATGATTACGATTGATTCACAGGCAGAATGGTTACCTGCCAGCACAGAAGCAGCCGAAGTAGCAGCAACTTATGCAATGAATGTCGCTGTAGCAAATGCAGAAAATATCGAAGTTAACATCGACCCAGCCGGGCTGGTTGACGTTGACATGTTGAACAAATGGCTTGGCGGCGCCGACCGTGAAAAAGCATATACATCTAGCACGATTATGTCGATGAACGGCCTGCCTGCGCTCTATTATTTAAAGTGCATTACACCGGGAACGACCGCAGCAGTAACTCCGGTTATTCCGGCAAATGTTCAAATTGGAGACACCATCACTGACGGAACTGTAGTATGGCAGGTAATTGCAGCAGTAACCGATGAAGACTTGGCATCCACAAATTTAGCTCTTGCCGAATCAACCGGTTATGGCATCGTTTTAGGTTGTGCGCCTAGCATTAGCGGCTTAACAGTGACGGTGGGTGCAGGTATCGTGCATTTAGCTGACGGTACGCGCAAAGAGATTGCGGAAACAAATATCACGCTGGATAGTGCAGACCCGACGAATCCGCGGATTGACCTTGTGTATATTACAAGTGATGGTACAGTCGCAAAAATCACGGGTACGGCGGCGGCTAGTCCTGTAGTGCCTACGTTGCCGAGTGGTGGGATTAGTGTTTGCAATGTTGCGATTGCGGCGGGGGCGACTACTGGAACTGTTACGGACAGCAGGGATTTTGCATTAGTAACAAATAAAAATGTTATGACAGTAAAAGAGGGGCATTTTGAAAAGCTGTTCGCTGATGATGTGATTGCTAAAGGGCCTGTGGTTGATGTACGGGCGTTTGGCGCAAAAGGTGATGGTGTCACGGATGATACGTGGGCTATTAAGGACGCAATAGCTTATGCATCTAATAATAATATAAGTAAAGTAGTATTCGGGAGTGGAACTTATTATGTTCGTCCGCAATTTCTTGTCGGTATAGATGGGAAGGACGGCGTATACTACCACGATTGTGCAGTTTACGTAATTAATGTAAAAAATCTAGTAATAGATGGAAACGGTGCTACTGTTTTTTTAGATAATTATCACGAAGGTTTTACGCCGAATGTATGGGTGTCAAGAGATGTATTTGCATTGGAAAATTGCGAAAATGTAGCAATTAAAAACTTTATTTTCAAAAAAGAAAACGCCACAATTTCGGAGTACGCAACCGATAATAAAACATATGACGAAAATGTTGTAGCTGTGAATATTCTAAAAAACAACTCACATATCACAGTAACTAATAACCAATTCTATTATGGGGATTTTTTAGTACTTAGCGATAATCGTGGGAATAATGGCGTAAATAACATTTATGTTTTAGATAACTACTGCTACAAAGTACATACTCATTCAGTAGCAATTTACAAAGCACAAAAAGTATATGTAAAAAATAACTTTTTTGAAGAATCGGGGAGATTATACAATAATTCAACCCAACCTGGTGAAGCTGTGGTTTTTGAAACAGTTAATACAGGGGTTGTTGAAAATAATACTTTCTTAAATCAACTATGCAGTGTATCGTCAATTCTTCTCGGAGGAATGGCACAATACATTAACATAAAAAACAACTTAATAAAAAATGCAAGTGGCAGGGCGAGTGTAGGGATAGAAGTCTGGGCTGTTTCTGATATTAATATTAATGGGAATATGTCTATAATAAATACCAACGCGGCAAATTCTGGTCACGTTTTATTGATAGAAGAAGCAGGAGATTCAGGAAAAGACAATATTAACATTTGTGACAATGTTTGTTACGGCGGGGAATATTTTGTAACAGATTATCAAATTCAAGCAGATGCTAAAAATTTGGTTATCAGTAACAATAAAGCATACAATATTCTTAAATTTGCTTTGCAGTTGCCATATTGGAAAAATGCTGTCATATCAAATAACGAGTTTGTTTTTTTACAGAGCACAGACAGTGTAGTTAAATTAGGCAGTAACTATATGGTATTCAAAAACAACTACATGGATGGTGGTCATATTGACTTAACTGTTTGGGGTTCAGACGGTATTGAAATAAGTAACTGTGTATTCAAAGGAAATGGATATGATTATTCTATAGCACCCATAATTATTGGGGATAATAGACGTTTAATCATTAAAGATAATCGTATTCTTGATTCGTGGCACATGCAATATACTTTTTCGCAGACAACAGAATGGTCTTTTGAGTGGTTCGATATAAACGTAGCCGATATTCCGTCTAATGTTCCTAGTGTAGCCGCTCACTTAAACGCTAGTAAAGGTGATGTCTTTAATTACACAGGAGAATCGAAAGTGTTTGCGGACAAGGCTATATGTACGGCGGCTGGCACACCGGGAACATGGGCAAAAGTTTCATTAAGTTAAAGTAGGTGATACAAATGAAAATCCGACTTCCGACCCTACTCCTAGCCCTTCTCCTGCTGACAACACCATCCAGCGCACAAGGACTAGGCAACGACAAAGCGGCACACATCACAGCATCAGCGGCGGCAGGTATTGTCCTAGCGCAGAACAAGCCTTTCAACAAGTGGAAACCGTGGCAACGAGTGCTGTTTAACGTCATCGTCATCGGCGGTGGCAAAGAATGGTACGATTCGCGCCATCCCGACCGACACAGCGCGGATTGGGGAGACATTGCAGCAGACGCGGTTGGTGCAGTGAGCGCAGAAGGCGTAGTGTGGATTGTGCATAAGGAATGGTAAATATCAAAACACGACAACGAAATCACTATTTCAGCACATTATCAGCCTGTTTTAGCGATTTCGTTGTCTAAATATGATAATAAGGTGGTGGTCAACATGGAAATCATAAATACAGTAGCGCAGTCCGTAGTAATAGCAGGATTCCTCACAGGTGCTTTTTCGTACATTGTTTTAACTCCATTGAACAAATCAATCGAAGGCTTAAGAACAATCGTGCAGGAACTAAAAGACGAATTGCGCTACAGCGAACAGCGTAGGCACGACCTACAGGAGCGTGTCGCAAAAGTTGAAGCTAGTGCGGCGAGTGCACATCATCGCATTGACAGAATCGACAATCTGTTAGGAGGCGCACATGAATGAAAATCACGACAGATTTAGTTGCGGTGGGTGGTCTTAGCATTGCGCTAATTGTCGGCGTAGTCATGGGCGCACCAGCCGAGCTTCTGACAGGCATTGCAGGCGGGCTTAGCGGTTATCTGTCTAAGACTGCTATTAATCACTACGAGCAAAAAAAAGAAGGCGATTGAAACGGAACAGATAACGCTCAGAGCACTAAAAAGCCTTGATTTGAAACAGCAATTACTATTTGTCGAGTCATACCTACCGGACGCGTGGGAATACTTGCACGACACGGCTGGCGTACCGTTGCCGAAATATGATGATAATGATGATTTGGTGTCATGGGGGGCGACCCCACAAGATACCCCACAAGATAAGGAGGAAGATTAACATGAAAATCTTTTTGAATCCTGGTCACAGCCCTGATGGCAATCCGGACCCAGGAGCTGTAAATTATGGGCTGAATCTGCGCGAATGCGACATCGCAAAGACAATCACCGACCTCGTGGAAGGGTATCTGCTAGCGGCAGGTGTGCAGGTAGTTGGTAATCTGCAGAGTGACAGCCTGAGTGAAGTTGTAGGCGAGGCCAATGCCAGCGGAGCTGACATTTTTATCTCTATCCATTGCAATAGCTTCGCGGATCCGAACGCGAACGGCACAGAAACCTGTGTGTTCCCAACCTCGAGGGTAGGCAGGGAGTTGGGCGGCTACATCCAGAAGCAGATTGTGCAGGCCATGGAGACTACGGACCGAGGGCTGAAGGACCGCGAAGGGCTCTACGTGCTCAGGGCCACAGATATGCCGGCCGTGCTGGTCGAGACTGCATTCATCAGCAACAAGGAGGATGCCATCAAGCTTCGTGACGATTACGTAAACTTCGCGAGAGCTATTGCACGCGGAGTGACGGATTATATTTGCAGCCTGTGAGACTGGCGTTTTGGGGGAGCTTAATTGCTCCCCTGTATTTTTTTGCAATGAAATATATAACACGCTATTGACAATAGGCTATTAATCATTAAACGATTTTCGAACGATTTAATCGCTGTAATGACTTACCGCTGTGCAGGGACAGTTTCAGGCGAAGCGGGCTTTGGAAATTGCCGCTGCTGGTGGGCACAATGTGCTGATGGTTGGTGCACCGGGCGCCGG
>OCTW011602650.1_pt1 | contig 43100 bp, 19 predicted proteins | sample 1539671 | NCBI WGS metagenome assembly OCTW01 (sample SAMN02144230, study PRJEB22623) | gut metagenome | biome: sheep rumen | host: Ovis aries | place: New Zealand
GGAATTACGATTTAACGGCCTAAAGTTAATCATTATCCGCCACTTGTCCAAACGAAAGGCCCCCTGGAGCGAATCCAGAGGGCCTGACAGTTTCAGGTCTCAGTCCCGGAGACTACGGCTCGCCGCCACCGGCCGCAGCAGCGGCGGTGGGCTCTTCCACGAGTTTGATGACGGATGCTTTGGCGCGGGATTTGGTGATTATTTTGATAATCAATCACTTTCCGATGCAGAACCGCCCGAATATCTCTCCGAGCAGTTCGTCGGTGGTGATTTCGCCGAAGATGGAGCCGAGGCTGGAGATTGCGGCGCGCAGATCCTCGGCCAGAAGGTCGCCGGGGAGGTTGCGGGAAAGGGCGTCGGAGGCGCGAGAAAGGTCTTCTGAAGCATCGCAGAGGGCCTGATAGTGGCGGGCAGAGGTGACGATTGCGCCCTCGCCTGAGGAGAGGCCGAAGCCGCATGAGGCAATAGCGGAGCGCAGAGCATCCAGGCCAGTGCCTCGAAGAGCCGATATCGCAACAGTCTGGTGTGCAAAACCCGCAGAATCACACACCGGCTCGTCCGATCCCGCCGCCAGATCGCATTTATTCAGCGCGACAATGACCTTTTGGTCTTCGGACACTTCGTCCATGACACGGCGAAGAACAGCCTCGCGCGAAGAAGGGGAGTCGCAGGCATCCAGAAGGCAGATTACGATGGCAGCTGAGCGGAGCTTTTCGAGCGAGCGCCCGATGCCGAGCCGCTCCACCGTGTCAGAAGAATCGCGCAACCCCGCCGTATCGATAAATCGGTACCGGACACCGTCCAGGACCATAGTCTCCTCGACGGTATCGCGCGTGGTCCCGGGGATATCCGAAACGATCGCGCGGTCTTCGCCCAAGAGGGCGTTTAGAAGGGTGCTTTTCCCGGAATTGGGCGCTCCCACGATAGCGACCGGTACGCCGTTCTTAACTGCATTGCCCACACGGTAGGAGGCCTTGAGGGCATCCACGCGGCCCCGGCAGTCTGCCAGCAGGCCGGAAAGTCGCGAGCGGTCGGCAAATTCGACCTCCTCCTCGCTGAAATCGAGCTCCAGCTCCACGAGCGATGCAAGTTCGACCAGCTGTGCGCGAAGCCTGCGGAATTCCTCCGAATAACCTCCCTTGAGCTGCGAGAGCGCCAGCCTGTGGGCGGCCTGGGAGTCGGATGCGATGAGATCTGCCACCGCCTCCGCCTGGGCAAGGTCCATCTTCCCGTTAAGGAAGGCCCTGCGGGTGAATTCGCCCGGCTCGGCCATTCGGCAGCCCATCTCCATCAAGCGCCGGAGCAGCTCGGAAACGACAAAAGACGAGGCATGGCAACTGATCTCCACTCCGTCCTCGCCGGTGTAGGAATGCGGGGCGCGGAAGACCGTCACAAGGACTTGGTCGAGCCCTTCAACCTCTCCGAAGGCAACTCTGTAGCCCTCGTAATCGGAAAGACGTCCGTGGCGAAGCCTGACAAGCTTGTCCGCGAACTCAAGCGCCCTCGGGCCGCTTACTCTTATCACGGCAATGGCTCCCGCCCCTGGAGCGGTCGCACAAGCACAAATGGTATCTTCAAATCTCACGGCGCAAATTTAACACAAAAAATGCGTATCTTTGAAAGTATATGAGAAGACTGTTTGTCCTAATGTGTCTGCTGGCCCTCGCGCTCAGTTCATCCGCCGCAGTCCCGACTTTTTTTGTCAAGGCTGCGCCTCAGGTCATGGATGCACTCAGATGTACAATCGACAGTTCAAGGGCTGACGGCGTCCTCAAGTGGACTGTAACCGTCTCCAACTTATCCGACAAACGCATCGAGCCCGAGGCGGCCGGCATTTCTCTTGGCATCGATACCTACATGGACAAGTATCCTGAGTGGCTGGACAAATACTTCCCGACCCTACTCTACTGCGAACGTACTCACTTCTACGGATATTTCCAGAGTCCCTCCGGCAAGGTTATAGCCATCGCATCGCCCGACCCCGTCGCCTGTTGGCATCTCGACTATAACATCGCTTACGAAGACCCTCCGGGCTATCCTTTCTGGGGGCATCGGATTGAAGGTGCGTATCTCGATCTAATCCACTGTCTGCCACTTCCCAAGCATCATCCGCAGAATCTGACAGGCTTGGATCCTGGAGAGTCCAGGTCGTGGACTATATACCTTAAAGAGCTGGAGAGCCTCGACAAACTCGCTGAGACCATCTCTGCTACTGCCGGAATACCCGTCATAGATCTGGAGAAGACCAGTTATGCCCCAGGAGAGAAGTTCCGCTACAAAGTATACGGAGAAGGGGTCAGGGTCAGAGCCCGCCGACGTGCGTTCAGGGGTACGCATACAATAACGGCAACCGACAGAGAAGGCCACATAGCCACTGCAACGGTTCATATCCGCACCCCTTGGTCCAGGACAATCAAGCTCGCACGGGCAGCAGCTCTTCGCTACAAGCAACACGGCGGCTCGCATGTCGAATCTTCCTATGGCTTCTTCTCCGCTTTTCTGGCTGCGAAGCATTTTCCCTCGACAATATATGACCCCCCGTTGAAAGATCGCTTCGACTTCCTTCTCGATCTGCAGTTTGACACTGTTCGTGCATATCCCAGAGTCTTTCCGGACCGCATCCAGAATACGGCGATGACCATAAGCATGCTTGCAGACAAATACGAAGCATACGGCGACCTCTCCGACCTGCGCCTTGCAAGCCGCCTGTGCGATTGGATGACAGACCATTCGCAGGCATCTGACGGCGCTTTCATGAATGGTAATACCGTCTACACCAGTGTCATCTATATAGCAAAGGCGATAGTTGAACTTTCACTTGCCGAACGCGATTGTGGCGATCCCGATCTGGAGGAGGCTGCAGAGAGGCACTATGCTTGCGCCGAGAAGGCAGTAGACCAGCTGGTCAGGGCCAGGGGAGACTTCAACACAGAAGGCGAGATTACCTTTGAAGACGGGATGGTATCCTGCTCGGCCCTGCAGATGGGGCAGCTCGCCCTTCTGACCGATGATCCCCACAAGAGGGCCATATATGCCGGAGAAATGCTCAGGCTTCTGGGTGAGCACGACTGCCTTACACAAAACTTCGTCCCGGATGCCAGAAGACGCGGGGGAACGCTCCGTTTCTGGGAAGCGCAGTACGATGTAATGCTTATCCCGAATATGATTTCCTCGCCCCACGGCTGGAGTGCCTGGAGGGCTTACGCTACTTACTACGCATACCTGCTTACGGGCGAAGAAAAATGGCTACGGCAAACCTTCGACGCGGCCGATGCTTTCTCCCAGCTGATAGACGGCAGGACGGGCGAACTGAGATGGGCCTTCGTCGTGGACCCGTATGTAAGGGGAGTGCAGGCCGACGAGCCGATAGAGGGTTCGAGCAAGGACTCTCTCCTTTCCGGAAATCCCAACCCGGCTTGTTATCCCAACCATGAAAAGGTTCTGGGCGAGTGTTATGTCCCGATGGTAAGCGACTATCAGACCGTAAATGTCTGCGACAACGACGTCCACGAAGTCTTCAAGTTCATAGCGGAGGCCGTACTCACCCGAGCCTTCATCCTCGAGCGGCCGGACGGAAGCATAGGGGCCTACAACTGCAAAGTCCGCAGGCGCGGCAAGACTCTTATCGTCAAGGCAGACGAGAAGCAAATCAAAGAATTGTCTGTAAATCTGAAGTCGGACTATGAAGTCCGTTTTTCCGGAAATATATCATCATTATGAAAAGATATCTGACCATATTAATTCTTACACTATCGCTTACACTTCCTTTATGTGCCCAGGGCTGGGCGCCTGCAGGAGACAGGCTTAAAACCCGCTGGGCAGAGCAGGTAGACCCTAAATGTCCGCTTCCCGAGTATCCCCGCCCTCAGATGGTCCGTCAGGACTGGATCAATCTCAATGGCCTCTGGGATTATTCGATAACTAAAGCAGACCAGCAATACAGTAAGCCGGACGGGAAGATCCTGGTGCCCTTCTGCGTAGAGTCTTCGCTCTCCGGAGTTCAGAGAAGCATCACAAAAGAAGATGCACTCTGGTATGAAAGGACCTTTACAGTTCCTTCAAAATGGCGCAAACAGAGCGTTCTTCTTCATTTCGGAGCATGCGATTGGAAAACTGAAGTCTGGGTCAACGGGACTAAGGTCGGAGAGCATAAGGGAGGATACGCCCCGTTTACTTTCGATATAACAAATGTCCTCAGAAAGAGCGGCAGGCAGACTATCCGGGTCAGGGTCGAAGATGCCAGCGACAACGGCTATCAGCCGCGCGGCAAGCAGTGCCTCTCGCCCCGTGCAATCTGGTATACGCCAACTTCCGGCATCTGGCAGACTGTGTGGCTTGAGCCTGTAAACAAGTCGGCCTACATCGCCTCATACAACACTGTGTGGGACGGAAATACTCTGTCCATTGATGTCAATGCTGAAGGCGACTATGATGGGATTAAGGCAGTTCTCAAAGACGGTTCCTCAGTAGTCGGCGAAGGACTTAAGATAGCAGTTGAGAATCCAAAACTCTGGAGTCCTTCATCTCCCAGCATTTATGGTCTGGAAATATCTCTTCTCAAGAAAGGGAAGACGGTAGACAAGATTGATGGCTACACCTGCCTTCGCACCGTATCCATGAAAAAGGACGAATGGGCAGGCTCGCATCAGAATGCATACAAGCGCCTGGCTCTGAACGGAGAGCGCCTGTTCATGTTCGGTCCTCTGGACCAGGGTTACTGGCCGGACGGAATCTTCACCGCGCCTACAGACGAAGCTCTGAAGTCCGATATAATCCGTACCAAGGAACTGGGCTTCAATATGATACGCAAACACGTAAAGGTAGAGCCCGCCCGCTGGTACTACTGGTGTGATGTTCTCGGAATAATAGTCTGGCAGGATATGCCCTGCATCGCCGATCCGGACAGGGAGAACTCCGTCTGGCGCGATCCGGAGGTGGTTGAGAATTCCGTTAACTGGTGGTCCGGAGACAGCTTCGTAGGCGGTTCAGACTGTAAAATCCCCGAGGAGTGGAAGGACAACTATTACCACGAATGGGGAGAGATAATCGACGCCCTGAAGCCTTTCCAGTGTATTGCTGTCTGGGTGCCTTTCAACGAAGCGTGGGGCCAGTTCGACACCCGCGAGGTAGTTGCCTTCACCAGAGCACATGACTCGACCCGCCTTGTCAACGAGGCCTCCGGTGGAAACTTCCACTTCGCCGGCGATATAATCGATGTCCACCATTATTCCTGCCCGGCGATGAACGCCTTCGACCATCAGTTCATCAATGTCCTGGGCGAATATGGCGGTATCGGTTTCCCCGTAAAGGGCCATATGTGGGTGGAATCCTCAGACAACTGGGGCTACAGCTACGGTAAGGATAAGCAGGGTCTCCAGGACCTCTACGACGAATTCGGAGAGATGCTCAAGGTCTTCATCAAGACAGGATGCTCAGCCGCAGTCTACACGCAAACCACCGACGTGGAACTCGAATCCAATGGCCTGATGACCTACGACAGAGAGGTAGTCAAGTTCGACATCGAACATCTGAAAAACGTCAACCAATCTATCATAGAGACACTTAAATGAGAAGATTATTTCTGGCGGCTGCCGCCATCCTTGCGGTTTGCTGCTCTTCGGAAGAAGCCCTGACCAGAAAGGCAGAGGCCGATTATGCCATACCAATCCGTAAGGGGGAGCCCTATTGGAACGTATACGCGAAGAAATTCACCTATGCGCCGGCCTTCGGTTTCGAAAAGGTCGAAGGAGCGGCCGAGTACCGATATACGGTCAGACAGAACGGCTCTGCAGTAGCCTCTTTCAAGTCTTCGACTCCCAATGATGACCTTGGAAGAATATGGAAGTTGATTCCTCCAGGAAAGACAACACTCACCGTCACTGCGCTAAACTCGCGCGGAGACTCGCTATCGCTTGCCGGAACCCGCGAGTTCGTAAGGGATTTCCCTTTCAGGGGAGATTTCGAAGGCCCTGCAAAGAGCTATAGACAGACCGCCCTGGATGCCTGCCGCTTCATCCACAACATGCCCTCTACCCGCCATTGGCAGGAGAGCGAGCTGCCGGATATGTCCTATCCCTTCAATTCGTATGTCTGTAAGATAGTGGGCGCGACAGTGCGCATCGAGTGTCTGGTAGCGCGCGAGATTCCCGAGCTCCATGACGAAGCGATAAAGGCCGCCCTTGGAGCCGGGCGCTACATGGCCTCCCTCGCTCAGCCCGAAGGCTCTCCGTTGGCTGGATGGCCACCCACCTATGGCGAGGCGCCGGAAGACGGCGACACCTACGTTTCGAAGGTCCAGGCGGGCAATGGGGCCAAGATGATGGTCCTGGAGGCATCTGTAGCCGGCGAAGCCTTCCTCGATCTGTTCGATGCTACCGGCGATTCCCTATGGCTTGAGCGCTCGCTCGCCGTTGCCCGGACTTATGCCCGAATCCAGCATGTAGACGGTTCATGGCCCATCAGGGTAAATCTCGCGACAGGGGAGTCCCTCAGCCACTTCCGCCTCTGGCCCGCACATGCGCTCAAGTACCTGCGCCGTTTCGAGAGCCAGTACGAAATCAAGGAGTTCGAGCAGACGCGCCTCAAGGCCGAGAAATACATAACCGAGGTCGCGCTTCCGCGCTTCGACCTTTCGGGTATGTTCGAGGACTCGATGTGGGATGATTTCCCCTCATATATGAACCTTACGAACTTCACGGCCTCGCCCTATGCAGCCTATCTTCTGACTGCCGAAAAGCCCTCGAAGCTCGATGTCAGCAACGCCTATGACCTCATCCGCCTGAGCGAGGATCAGTTCGTCCACTGGGACAAGTTCGAGGGCGTCAATGCCTTCCCGCCTTACGTATGCGAGCAGTATTTCTACGAAGAGCCCATCGATTCATCGATTGCAGATGTGTGTGACGGGTATCTGTCGCTCTACGAATACAACGGCGACAAACTGGCTCTGGCGAAGGCAAAGGCCCTTCTGAATTCGCTGACCCGCTTCCAGGAACCGTCCGGCCGCATCCTTACTCTGATGGTGGACTTCGGCGATCAGGAGCCGGGTATAGAAGAGCTCTGGCTGAACAGTACATGGTGGACCGCTAGCCAGCTTCTAAGGCTTGATAAGCTTATTCGCTGAGAGACTCCAAGAGGAACTTCCTCGTCTCCATATAACGGGTCGGGGAAGTACAATAGACCCACCAATTCGTTACGAGCCCGTCGCAGATAGCGCGGGCTTTTCCTACATCCTTGCGCTCCAGCATCTTCAGGAGTGTGATGTCTTCCAGACCGTCACGCATCTGCTCGAAGCGTATCGAACGCAGGAATTTATGGTAGCCCGGGTAGACGATCCAGCTGTCGCCGCCGGGAAGTACCAGAGAGCCTGACCACTTGCTGGCGTCTTTGTAGCAGTCTGCATTCCAGTAATTGAAGCCCCAGTGCAGGAAACCTTCAGCGCCGTACTTATAACCCATCCAATAGACCATACGGCCTTTGAGAAGGGGCTGCTCGATAAATCTGTTGGGATACTCTTCCTGAGGGAAACAGCAGGTGTAAAACCAGATATGGTCTCCCGCCTTCTGGCGCTCCTTGTAGAAGTCGTAGTTGTTGTGCCAGATATTCAGCTGAGGCACCCAAATATCCACCGCACCGGTCAGCCTGGTAGTCTGAAGAGCCTCAAGAACCTGGATGTCTTTCCAATAGCGGCGGATAAAGCGGACGACCTCGCAGTAGCTTTCGGCATTGGCGTCGATAGGCTCGTCGCAGACTTTCTGGACCCACCTGTCTGCCCAGCCGTTCTGCTCGACATGGGCCTTGTAAGCCGGCAGGAACTGCGAGTAGAATTCCTGTACCCTGGGATCGGAGACGGGCAGCAGCTCAATCTCGTCGCCTCCCATCGGATAAAAGAGTCCCATCGGGCTTTCCCATACCGGGTTCAGCCTATGGCCAAGTTCGGCGCCCTGGATCCGTTCTCCCACCCCGTGGGCTATGTAGCCTCGGACCTGCTTGTCGAAAAGAGTCCAGTCGAAAGTCCATTTCCCGTCGCTTCCGCGCTCCATCCCGACTACCCTGAAGATATTGACCATGGACATAGTCTGATGGCCCTCGTACATCTTCTCGGCCAGCTGGTCCATATACTCCCAATAAAGGTCGGAATCAAGTTCGACCTTCTCGCCGTTGTTCCAATAGGTGAGGACCTCGGGGAAGTCGAAGACCCAGTTTACGTTCTCAAAGGATGGTTTCTCCATATCGAACGGGTAGACTTTGACCTTTACCGGCTCTCTGAAACAAAAGCCTCTTCCTTTCATAGTTACGGTAGCCGTGTAGATGCCCGCAGGAGTCCTTTCGGGGACACGCAGGGTAATCCAGGGACAGAAGGCTCTGAATGCAGGCAGATCGTAGCTGTCCTGTTCCAGAATAGGATCGGGGAAGAGCCCGGAATTGCTGCGTAGGGCGTCATGGGCCGGGTACTGCTGGAGTTCCGAGCAGCCTACATAATCGACGAGACCACATACCGGAGCGGGAATCTTATTACCCTCATCCGAGCGGAATTCGCTGCAACTGATCCTGAAGTTCTTGACCGGAGAATTGGAATACAGCGCAAACTGAAATTCTACATTCATCCCGCCCGCGGCGTATTGCATCTGGGGAGCGGCCGGAAAGGCCGTCATCTCAGGAAATACCTTGACAAGGGGATCTACCTGGCTGCAGGTTACCCTGACGCATGAGAGCAGGCTGAGGGCTGCAGCGGCTATTATTGGGGCTCGTAACGCTTTCATTTATCTGATAAAGGGAAATACTGATACTCGTAATTCGGTTGCCCCGTAGGGGACAAGAGTTATGTTTTGAATCTCATCCGAAAGAGGCTTCACATGATCTGGAGTCGGAACTTCAGGAGTGAATCTGTCTTCTTCAAGGGGCCAGTCTATCTTTCTTGCCGGAACTGTAATAGTAACAGGGGAGTTGCCCAGATCGAAAGGATAGCCCTTGCGGCGCTTCGAGATGCTTACCTTAGCCTCACGGGCTATATCGTCCGCGCTACCGCTAAGAGCGTAATTCCACTCTGAAGCGGGAGTGATGCTCCAACACTTGAAATCCGGATTTTCGGGGACCTTTCCGTTCATATTCTCGTAGACCGTAGTGTCCTCGACTTTATTGCCGGCTACATCGAGAGCATACAGAAGAGGTCCTCTTTCTACATAGTAGCCTTTTCCGTCTATCTCCTTTACGGATACCTTCATAGGAAGCGTCAGACGAACCTTAGTCCAGCGGCTGAACTTCCTTTCAACGGTAACGAAAGAGCCTGGCTTGAGTTCTCCGCGGTACTTTCTCAAGCCTATTCTGAGAGTGGCATTCTCACACCATTCGGGGATCCTCAGCTTGAGGGCAATCTTTGCACGTCCGGGGTTACGGAAAGTGTAGGTTACGGTCTCGTCGAAGGGATACTCCGTAGTCTCTTTTACAGTTGCCGTCTTTCCACCTGCTTCGAAGCAGTACTCTGAAGGGCCGAAAAGAGTACTTACCACCTCTCCCTGAGGGCCTCTCATCCACATCCTGTCTACATAGTTCGGCATTATTCTGTGGACATTTCCTGCGCAGCATTCGGTCTGGTGGGTAGGCCTGTAAGCCATCCAGGTACTGCCGTGGAAGAAACCGTTGTGGTTGGAATCACCCGTGACGCGAACCTGATTGACAGAAGAGAAATACTGAAGCGACTTGAAGTCCTTGGTAATCGCTCCCGGACAAGCATTGAGCACGGCTCGTTCAATCATGTCTGCATACTTTGCCTCGCCCGTAATCTGCAGGAAATACCCCAGGGTCCAGGTGTAATCGGCAATGTCACAAGTCTCGTGGCTGTTTCGGATTTCGCCTCTGCCATAGAGTGCTTCAGCGCTCACGGGGACTCCGTCGGGCAGCATATGCTCGCGAAGCAGGTTGTTGTGGGCGTTGAGCGCCAACTCCTTGTATCTTTCCTTACCGGTGTAGGCATACAGGAGCATGGGGAGCTTGAGCTCTTCGCAGAAAGTAACTCCGTGCATGAAGGGGACATGATCCATAGCGCAGGCTTCCGGTGTAAGATCGGTAAAGAGACCGGCGTTCCATACTTCTTCGCTTAGGGTAAGCAACGCCGGATTGTGGGTGTGGGAATAAGTCCACAGCATGCCCTCGATAGATACTACATTGCGCCATAGCTTCATGCGCTCGGTGTTGAGAGTGAGGTAGTGCTTCTCCAGTTTGGAGGGAAGCGCCTCGTCGCGGTTGTAATCGTAATATGCCTTCATTGCCCTGAAGAAGACCGCCATCGGCCACATTTCTGCGAAACCGAAGGTAGTGTGGGCAAAACGCCCCGTAGAGTCCGCGTGGTCTACGGTATAATGAATCCCGCCCTCGCCTTTACGGATAAGGTCCCGCTCGCCCAGAATATAGGCCAGGCGGAGCATGCCGTCTGTGTAATAGGCAGTCTGTTCGTAGCGCCACCAGTCGCTTCCGTACGATTCGGTATTGCGGGTGATGTTCTCGCCATCCCAGAGGCAGGAATCATAAGGGTAGGAAAGGGCTTCAGGGTGGCCGGTCATACCGGAAAGCTGCCTCTTGAGGAACTCGAGCAGCCAGCCGTCGGTCTTGATGTGTCCGATTCCACCGTCACGGAAGGCCGAATAAGGGGCCTGAACACAGGGAGCCGGTCTCCCATACTTTTTTACTCGCGCGTCCCTTATAACGCCCTTCCAATCGAGGCCGAAAGCGAAGTCATAGGCGTTGCCTTCAGAGTCGGTGTAGCAGCGCATATCGCCGGGCGTATCCTCCGCCTGGAGTTCGACGGTATTCATATCCGCCGGCATCTGAACCGGCAGCAGGCCCTGAGGCTCCGCCTTACCGGAGGCAATGTCAAGCATGGCCTGATACTGAATGCCGAAGCCGATCAGGATTGCGTCTGCGTAAGGTTCAATCTCGGCGGGGACGAAGGGATTGTCTGCCGCTACTGCGAGAACTACGGGCTTATCTCCCATAGCCTTGCGGGTTGCCTTCACCAGGTCGAGATCCGTCCTGTTGGAAGTCCTGACGGTCTTTCCTTTGTAGCTTCTGTTGTCGAACTTCTCGAACGGGTCGCCTCCCGCAATGCTCTTCTCTCGGGCCGAATCAGCTGTATAATCATTGTACTGAAGGCTGATGGGAAGATAACCGTTTCCACCCTTCATGCGGTCTGCCAGATCGTAGCCGTAGCCACTCTGAGGACTCTGAACCATTACAAGGGCGAAATCCGCCTCCTCAGGAGTCCGGGCAAGAGTGAAATACCTGCCTACGATAGCCGTGTCGATAGGGTAGACCCAGCTTTCAGAACCGGTTGAGCCGTTAAGAAAAGTCTGTTTCTCGCTGTCGAAACGCCTGGGGAACCATACCTTCTTACCCGCAGCGACCGGGAGAACATTCGAACGGTTCTTGACCATCACAACGGACTTGAGCTGGGCCTGATAGCCCTTTTCCATAAACTCCGCCTTTCCAACGGTACGCTCGGTATAATCGGGATCGATATAAGGATTGTCGAAAAGTCCGGTGCGGAACATGTTCATCAGAAGGCGGACCGCCGAGCGTTCGAAGCGCTCGCGGGCGCTCTTCTCCCCAAACTCATCGCACCACTTCCTGTAGGCGGCTAGTACGGGGCCCTTGTCGTTGTTGCCGCCAAATTGGTCTACGCCTGCCTTGATGACACGGTAATGTCTCTCGTCCTCAGAAAGCGTCTCTACACCCCAGGGCTTTCCGTATGCCTCCTCGACCTTGTAATAATCGTGGGTTATACCCCAGTCGGTACAAACAACGCCGTCGAAACCGTATTGGTCTCTCAACTTTTCGTTGATAATGTACTCGCTGAAGCTATTGCCTACGTTGTTCCCTGAAGGATCCAGCCCATAGGAGATCGTGTAATAAGGCATCACCGCCGAAGCAGAGCCCGTCTTACCGTCCAGCTTAAACGCTCCCTCGACGAAGGGGATAATCTGCTGGCCTACGTTGTCATTGGGATAGACAGAGTACTTACCGAAGCTGTAGTGGGCGTCGCGTCCGCCTTCTCCCGCACCTCCGCCGGGCCAATGCTTGACCATCGTGTTGACGCTCCCGAAGCCCCAGCCGTCTTCGATCTGCTCACAGACCTCGGATTCCTGGAAACCGTCGATATAGGCCTTGGTCAGGTCGGCCGCGAGATACGGATCCTCGCCAAAAGTCCCATAATCACGGGCCCATCTCGGATCGGTTGCAAGATCCGCCTGCGGCGAAAGGGCGGTCGCGATACCGAGAGCCCGGTATTCTACCGCTGCAATCCGGCCGAAACCCCGGACCAGGTCGGGATCGAAGGTGGCAGCCAGTCCCAGCGGAGCCGGCCACTTGGAGATAGTGCCGCTCGATCCGGCGTTGAATTCGGCCACCGTCCCGACTTCATGGCGCGGGTCCGAACTTATATTGACCGGGATACCATGGCCCCGGCCCTCGCAGAATTCTTGGGCATTGTTGTTCCACTGGGCGAACATGCGCGGGGTCTCCGAGCGGACGATAAGGACCGCGCGAAGGTTGTCCTCTGCAAGAAATGCCTTCTGTTTGTCGCTGAGGGCCGATTTAGGCAGGCCGCTGAGCCTGAGGATAGTCCCGTTGTAGGTAGACGACCAGAAACCGTAATCGTCCGTAGGGATGGCCTGGTGGCTGCTGTAGAGCATCAGGCCGGCTATCTCTTCGATGGAGAGTTTGGATGCAAGGTCCTCGGCTCTTTTTCGGGAGCTGAGACGCCAGTCTTCGTAGGGATCGAGTTCTCCGTCCCTGTCCAGATCTTTGAAACCGTATCCGTCTGAATTAAGTATCGATATTCCGGAGGCGGGGGAGTATCCGAGCGTACGCCCTCCCTTCTGAGATATCACTCTGAACTGGCCGTAATCGGTTTCGGTATAGCGCACGCCTGGGTTGCAGGAATTGAGTGCGGATAAAAAAGCCAGAGCAAAAAGACCGATCAAACTCTTTTTCATCTTCTCTCCTTTACTTCGTCTATAAGTTCCTTGGGCGATTTCCCAAATTTAGCCTTGAAAGACTTGCTGAAATATTTGGCGTCTGCGAATCCTACAGAATATGCCAGATCCGAGACCCTGATCTTGCCCGTTTCTTTCAGAATGGTTTTGTAGGCTACTGCAAGCCTCGTATTTATTATGAACGCTACCGGGGTAAAGCCGGTAAGGCTCTTCATCTTCTCTGTGAGTACTGTCTTCGATACAGCCATCTCTGCCGCGAAATCGGATTGGCTGAACGACTCGTCGGAGATGTGGTCGTCTACTACTCCTACGGCCTTTTCGAGGAACTGTTTGTCTATAGAGGTATACTCGCTGTCCTTTACCTCGAAAACAAGCTGAGTGCGCAGGTCTGCTATCTGCTTCTCGCGCTTTCTCATCAGGTTGCTTATCATAGCCGAGAGCACTGCGAAATTGCAGGGCTTGGTAAGATAGCCGTCTGCCCCATGACGATAGCCCTCGATGCTGGAATCATCGTCTTTTTTGGCCGTAAGAAGGATCACCGGGATGTGGCTGTACTCGATATGTTCCTTTATGTAGGAACAAAGGTCCATTCCGTTCATTCCCGGCATCATGACGTCAGTCACTACAACATCAACGGGATTCCCGGAGAGGATTTCTATCGCCTCCTCGGCGCTGCCGCAGGTTATAACATTGAAGCGCTTGGAGAGGATTACGTTGAAAAGGTCACACAGGTCCTGACTGTCATCCACACAAAGAACCGTGTAATTCTCCTTTATTACGTCTTCACCTATCGTAAGGGCCAGAGGCAGGGAAGAGTTCCTGGGGTTTTCCTGATCGGTTTCGGTCTCGCTGTAGCTGGACTGGGAAATAGGGATAGTAAAACTGAACCTGTTACCTATACTCTCTGCGCTTTCTACCTTGATGGTACCCTTATGGATAGTGACAAGGTCTTTGACAAGAGAAAGACCGATACCGTTGCCGATAGTGTTGAACTTGCGGTAATCGCCTTCATAGAAGCGCTGGAAGAGCTTTGAGATAGTACTCTTGCTCATCACCTTGCCGCCGTTTGTACAATTGACGATAAGTGAGTCTGAGGCGAGTCTGGCTTCAACTGAAATAGTACCGTTTTCAGGTGTATACTTGACTGCGTTGGAGATAAGGTTGTAGATAATCTTATCCAGTTTGTCCGGATCGAACCAACCCTTTATCGATGTAGGATCGCAAGTATAGGTAATAGTAAGATTGCGTTTCCTGACCAGGGGCTTGAAAGCCTCCACACAGTGTCCTATGAATTCCGCCGCATCGCCTTCGGATACCTTGAGGCTCATATTGTCGCTCTCTACCTTTCTGAAATCCAGTACCTGCTGAACAAGGCGAGTAAGGCGGATGGCGTTCGAACTCATTATCGCAGTTACATTCTTGTCTTTCTGGGTCTTGGGATCAAGACTTTCGATAGAAGCGAGAATAATGCTCAGAGGGGTAAGGAATTCATGGGAAACGTTGGTGAAGAAACTGAGCTTCGCCTGATTGATTTCTTCTGTTTTCTGGGCCCTGAACTGTTCGTAGGCAATGCGCCTTTTCATCTCCATCCTTTCTTTTGTGATACGGACAGGGATGAAGACGGCAGCGAAAAGGAGAATTGCGTAAATCAGGAAAGCCCACCACGAAAGCCAGGGGTTCTGAGGGATATATATCTCCAGACTGCTTACTGCCCCGGGCGTCTTGTCTCCGAACCTTGAACCCGATACTTCGAAGATGTAACGGCCGGGCTTGAGATTGCGGAACGATGCTTTATTGCTCTCTGCGCTTATAATTGTCCAGCCCTCGGAGCGGCGTCTGTCGCTTTTACGGGACAGCCTGTAACGATAAATACCTTTTTTGTGGGAGCTGAAATCCATCAGGGAGAAGCTTACCGTAACATCCCTCTGATTCTGCTCTATATCCGTAATGGAGGCTCTGCTCTCGTAGCCCTTAGGAGCGGGGCTCTGCATACAAGGGAAACAGACTATGCCGCGCGTACTTCCAAAGGCCATCCGGCCGGAATCCGGCAGGTAGGCGGAGGTATTCATGTTGAACGAGACTCCGTCGAGGCTTTCGAACCACACGCTCTCGAACGAGCCGTCGCTGTAGAGGAAAGAGGCAAGCTGGTTGTCTGCAGTAATCCAGATGCGGCCGTCGGGGCTCTGGGCGAGGTTGTTTATGTTTCTGCGCCCGAGGAAGGCGAGTTCTTCGAGTGCTTTGAATGAATCCGAATTCCTGTCGTAGAGGTACAGGCCATCTCTGGGTGATGCCACCCATATATTGGATGAAGAATCGACAAGGACCGAGTTGAAGCTTCTGCGCTCGCGCTCGTTTCCGCTAAGGTAACCGGTCTTGCCGTCGGGAGAGAACTTGACTATTCCACTGAAATCAGTCGCAGCCCAGATGCAGTCCGACGAATCTACCGCAAGGTCGATAATCTTGAGTTCCGGGTCGATGGAGCGGATATCGCCGCCTCTGGACATACGGTAAACGCCCCTGCTGGTACCTATTATCACATCGCCCCTCGAATCCCTTGCAAGGGCCCTTATGCGGTTGTCTCCGAGCCCGGAATTGGCCGAGCTGAATACGCGTCCTGTCTTGTCTTTGTAGTCGTATACCCACAATCCTGACTCATAACTGCCGAACAGGATTTCGCCGCTGTCTTCCAGCTCCAGCGATGTTTCAACTATACCGGTATAAGGGAAGCCGCGAAATGCAGGAAGATCCGAATAATTGCTCTCACGGCCGGTATTGGAATCGTACAGGCTAAGGCCATGGCCGGAGATTCCCAGCCAGTAAATGCCGTCACCCGTGTAGCAGATGTTCTTTACCGAATTGGTCTTGTATTTAGCCCGGATCGATTCCAGCTTGATAGTTGAGTATGAAGACTGGTCTGATTCGGCTATGCAGATGCCTCCTCCGAGAAGGCCGAGCATCATCGTGCCATCTGCAGTTTTAACTATGGAGTTGACCTCGTTATAGGGGAGTCCCTCGTCTGTACCGTCAGGGTAGTAATTGACGAATTTCCCCTCTCTCATTATGCTCAGTCCGCTGCGGCTTCCGATCCAGATGTTGCCTTCCTCATCCTCGCTTATATCGTAGATTATATTGTCGAGGATAGTATCGGGCTGCCTGTCGTCGTGTGAGAAACGCTGATAGGGGAGAGTGTCGTCGGTAGCGGAGGCAGGGTCCGTTTTCAGAAGGCCGTTACCCCAGGTACCTACCCATAAACGGCCCTTAGAATCCAGGAAAAGAGTAAAGGCTGAGCCCAGGGCGCCCTGGTTGTATGAGTAAAGCTTGCCTTCCGAGGTACTGTAGCGATGCAGGCCGCTCATCCAGGTCGTAATCCAGATATCCCCCTGCAAGTCTGAACAAACGGAAATCGCATCCGAGAGGCCGACCCAGGTAAAGCGGCTTTCGTCCTTACCGCGGCAGAACACTCCCTTGTCGGAACTGATCCAGATCTTCCCGTTGGAGTCTCTGGTCATTCTGGATATATTGACATTGTTCAGCGCTTCGTCCTCTACCCTTTCTACGCTGCCTGAATGCTTGTCCATCAAGAACAGGCCCCTGGCAGTAGCGACTAGAAGACTCTTCTCGTCGTAGTCTATAACGGAATGGAGGTAATTGTCGAAATAATCGTCTGCAGCGCTTCTGGTGAAATAGAGCCTTGTGTCGTAGCCGTCGTAGCGGACTATACCCTGATAGGTCACAGCCCAGAGATAACCTTCACCGTCTTGATAGAGATAAAGGACATTCTCAGAAGGAAGGGATTGAGAAGGGAGCGCTCTGAACGCAATATCGCCCGCAGCCGCCTGAAGACAGACGGCAAGGAGCGCTAGTGCGAGCGAGAGTACCTTCCTCATAAACATTAGTTCCAGCCTGTATTCTGATTCAGATTAGGATTTTTGTGGAGTTCGACTGCAGAGATAGGATACCAGAGCATCTTGTCGTCCCAGTACCTGGTCTGAACCTTCTTCTTTGTACAGGAGAAAGAATCATCTCCGCCCTTTACTATATTCAGTCCGTAGATATCCACTGTAAGATTGCCGGTCTTCCAACGCCTCAGATCCCACATCCTGTGGCCTTCGAAGCAGAGCTCGACCCTGCGCTCGTTTCTGAGTCTTGCGCGGAACTGAGCCTCCGAAAGACCTGCAGGGATGTCAGGCATAGAGTATACCGCCCTTATCTTGTTGAGCGCCGCGCGGGGACTGAGGGTATAGCTGACTCCGCCTATGGTCCCGGTATACTCGGGATTTCCTGTGGCTTCGAAAAGAGCCTCCGCGTAGTTGAGATAGACCTCCTGGACCCTGAAGACAGGGTAGATATGGGGATAGCTCGTAATGTTTCCTGCAGTAAGGCTGGTCGCTTCCTGAACAAACTTGCGAAGATAGAATGAGGTAGGGCTTGCATTCTCGACCGGAGAGCCGTTGCGTCCGCCTTCAAAGGTCTCGACAGTCTGGCCCTTGAACAGGTCGCCATTAGAGATTATCGCCTTCGCGTAACGGGGATCCCTTGACGATGGGTTCAGGAGATTTGCCATATGGAGGCTTTCGTCGAAAGGAGTACCGTCTGCGAGGTCAAAAGCCTCTGCAAGATTCAGGGTAGGGCAGATGCCCGACAGGCCTCCTTCGTAGCCGGCGGGGAAGTTGTTCTTCTCGTAGTTGTTGTCAGACACTTCCCTTATTCCGAATATCAGGTCCTTTGCTTCCGAATTGAAGCTCTGTCTTGCAAGACCATAGACTGCCTTCTCCGAGGTAGAGTTGATAAACTGGGAAGCAGCTGCGGCAGCCTTATAATACTTTTCCTTGTCGTTTGAAGGGTTCGAGAGGGGGCTCGCGGCATACAGGAGTACCCTGGCCTTGGCTGCCATCGCAAAGCCCTTCGTGACGCGGCCTATTTCCGCGTAGTAGGAATCCGAATAGGTACTGGGAAGATGTTCGATACAGGCATCCAGTTCGCTCACAATCCAATTCACTATCTCGCCGTTTGTACTGGGAACCAGATCGTTTACTTCCTCCTTGGTGAAAGTTCTGTCTGCCTTTACTATGTTGTTGTAGCGCTTGAGCAGTTCCATATGGAAGAAAGCCCTCAGGGCCCTTGCTTCCCAAGGGTAATTCTGGAGCTGGGCCAGATAATCCTTATAGCGCTCGTCCCATTTCGCGTCGGCGAAATCCTCCGGACAGTTTTCTATAAGATAATTTGCGGCGCGGATAGCCTCATAATAGTAGCCCCACTGGTCATCAATCAGATTATTCTCTGACCAGCTCCCATCGTAGTAAGGAAGTACTATATCCGGAGAATTGGCATATACAGCGTCATCTGTCGCACACTCCTGGAAGGAGAGGAAACCAGACTTAAGATAACCGTAGACATTGGTCATCATGTCCTTGACTTCGGAGAAATTGCCGAACTGGAAGGTCTTGGTGTGGTACTGCGATTCGTTGAGGTCCAGATCGTGGCAACCTGAAAGGCCAAGAGCGGCAAGGGCAATGATTACAAATAACTTATTGTAACGTTTCATAGCGCATCCGAATTAAAAGCTGACAGTAAGACCGGCGCAGACCGTACGGGCTGTTGGATAAATGAAATCTACGGCTTCGGGATCCATGATACCGATACTGTCGATGGAGAAGAGGTTGTTGCCTCTGAGGTATACCTGAGCCTCTCCCAGCTTCAGCTTGTCTGTAAGAGAGCCCGGGAGGGTGTAGCGAAGCTCCACCTCACGAAGCTTGAGGAAGGAGCCGTCCTCTGTCCAGAGGTCGCTGGGCAAGAAATTATTTGCATTCTCAAGGGTAGTCAGGCGGGGGTAGCGGGCCTCGGTGTTGGCTGCGCTCCAGTGATTCTCCAGATAGTGTTTGGAGATATTCTTGTCGCCGCCGTAGAGAGGCTGATAGATGCTCGTAAGAACAGTAGGTATCGTACAACCCGAAACGCCCTGGAATACGGCTTTGAAGCTTACGCCTTTAAATGAGGCGCCGAGCTGGAATCCGTAGTAGAGCTCAGGGAGGTTGGATCCGAGCTGATACTTATAGTCGTAGTTGTCTATCTTGCCGTCTGAGTTGAGGTCCTTATACTTGATGTCCCCGGGACGTACGGAAGCGAAGGTGCTGCGAACGATTCCGGGAAGAAGGTTTCCTTCATTGTCGAAATCAGACTCCTGATAGAAGCCGTCTGAGACAAGACCATAGAAGGTGCCGATAGGATGTCCGGTTATATACATATAATCATAGGGGACATACTCTTCTGCTATCTTCTCTATCCTGTTCTTTACAAGGCTTGCGTTTCCCTTAAGGAAATAGCTGACTTCGCCTATCTTTCCGTCCCATCCCAGAGTTACTTCGACTCCCTTGCCCGCGACCTTGCCGTCGAACGCGTCTCCTACGCCTATGCCGAGTACGCCTGAGTAGACATTGCCCGAGATAGTACGGAGATTGGTTCTGGTGTTACTGAAGAGGTCGATCTCGCCGCTCAGGCCGCCAAAGAGCGTAAATTCAAGTCCAAGGTCGGCCTTGGCATCGAGCTCGGGCTGAATTCCAGTAGAGGGCAGCGCGCCTTCCTTCATACCGTTGATGACGGTAGGAGAGATGAAGATATAAGAAAGGCCCGAGCCGTTGAACTGGATATCCATATCGCAGTCCAGGTTCGCATCCATTCCGACCAGACCGTAGGAGCCCCGAAGTTTGAGGTAGTTTACAGCGTCTAGATCCTTCAGGAAATCTTCTTTGGAGGCCACCCATCCAAGCGAAGCAGCCGGGTAGAAGCGGTATTTGTCGCCGCGGGGCATATAGCTGCTTCCGGAATAAGAGGCTGTAATGCTGGCAAGATACTTACCGGCATAGTCGTATGCGGCATTGTAAACCAGGTCGTGGTGGACATAAGAGGTATTTGCTCCGGTATTCTTGCGCTTTTCGCGGTTGAATACGAGGGCGGAAGCGATGTGATTGGCCCCGAAGCTGCGGTCGTAGGCTATCTTAGCCCTGGCATTGACATGCATGAACTGATATGACAGATAGCTTGAGAAGCTCATTCCGGTATCGTTGCCGTACCTGACGGCCGAGTAATCGGCCAGCTCTCCGCCCTCGAACACGGGTGTAAAGACATAGTATGAACTTCCGAAACTCTTGGTATCCTTGATGTCGGCGGAGTTGTCATATGAGATGGCAGCCTCAGCGCTCAGGCCTTCCGTTATCGCAGAAAGGTCCTGAGTAATAACGAGGTCTGCAGAGAGCATCCTGGAGAAGATTTTCGCTTCTCCTGTACCCAGAATATCGTGGACCGGGTTGGCGTATTTTGCAGACTGAGCCCAGATGTTGTGGTACATTACAGGGAATCCTACCGAAGGAGCTGCGTAAAGCTTTTCAAGGCTGCTGCCCAGGGCGGGCTCTCCCTTTTGCTGGATTCGGGCCGACAGATTGACCGCAACATTGGTCGAACGGGTTACCGCTATATCAAGGTTCGAGCGGAACTTGAGGGCGTCGTATGTGCTCTGGGAACTGAGACCGTCTATAATACCCGTATTCTTGAAGAAACCGCGGTTACTCCTGTAGTCTGCATAAACATAGAAACGTGTGTTGTCCGAACGTCCGTCTACGGAAATGAAGGCATCGTTGTCGAAGCCCAGGTTCTTTAGTACCAGATTCTGCCAGTCTACGGTAGGGATGAAGGAGTTTCCTGCCGATATCTGATCGAGATTGGTCTGGGAATAAAGAGGGGAGAGACCGTCATTGACCCTTGCCTCGTTGACTGCCGACGCATACTCTAGGGGTGAGGCCATCTGAGGGACTCTGAAGGGGGTCTGAACTCCGAAGGTATATCCCGTCTTGATCTTGATGGCATCTGTCCCTCCGCGTCTTGTCGTAATGAGGATAGCGCCGTCTGCGCCCCTGATTCCGTAGAGGGCAAGGGATGCCGCGTCTTTAAGGACAGTGACACTCTCGACCTCGCGCACATCCACGAACGAGGCTTTGCGCTCCACGCCGTCTACCAGGACGAGGACATGGTTGCCGCTGTAGGATCCGTTTCCACGGACGTTGACAGTAGGATAGCAGTCGTCCGGATTAGCCGTCGAACCGGCCTGATAGACTCCAAGACCGGCAAGCTCTCCATACAGCGCACTGAGGATCTGGTGCTGGGAAGAGCTTTCGATCTGAGAGCCGCGTATCACCCCGACCGCAGCGGAGCTGGCCTCCTTACTCTGGAAAATGTTGTATCCAAGAGCGATTGAATCCGGCTTCGATTCCTGAGCCCGGAGACCCGGACAGGCAAGGAATGCTATCGCCAATGTAGTCAGTATATATTTTCTCATCGTAGTCATTTCTTAAGATAGTCTACCATCCGGGGTTCTGTACAAGTCCATATCCCTTGTTGAGTTCTGAGGTAGGGAAGGCGCTCAGATACCATTTCGTATCCCAATGTGTAGCCCAATACCTGTCGTTCTCCGCATAAGGGAGAGAATAGGTGAAGGTTGAAGCGAAGGCGTCTATGTCGTCTTCTTCGTTGACAAGACCGTCGTTGTTGGTGTCCTGGGTGCGGACCCCGTCTGCGATACTGATCTTGATTCCGTATATCTTTTTCTTGAAGATATCTTCGCGCTTCCAGCGAACTATGTCGTACCACCTGTTCTCCTCGAAATAGAGCTCACGGGCCCTTTCGTCAAGGATTTCCTCGCGGAGTTTCGCATCGCCCTGGAGAGGCTCGTCGTAAGTGTGGTACTGAGAGGCTGTCTGGACCTGGGCGAGAAGAGCGTCGTCCATTTTCGGAAGGCCGACCCTTTCGCGGACCTTGTTGAGCCAGTCGTAGGCCTCGGCTTTATGGCCGGTCTCATTGAGAGCCTCTGCATAGGTAAGGTAGATCTCAGGAAGTCTGAGATATGAGTAATTTGACGGACGGTTCATGAAGGTCTCGTCGTTGTAGTCCCAGATGTACTTCCTGGAGCAGAAACCCGTAAGGGCTCTGTTGCTTTCCTCCGAGCTGCGCTCCAGTCCGCCTATCCACATCTCGGCCGGGCGTCCGCGGAAATGGTCGCCGATGATCATCACTGACTCATAGAGGCGGGGGTCACGGTCGCGGAAGGGATCGTTTTCGATCTTGCTGACCTTATCCGCTCCTCCGAGCCAGTCCGTATAAAGGGCCTTGGTTCCGTCTGTCTTGGTAAACAGGTCCACGAAGTTGAGCGTGATACATCCGCCGCCGTAGCCGCGGCCCGTGTTGCCGTGGTCGTCGGAGACTCCGAAATAACACCTCAGGTAGGTATCTGCGAAGGTGGGGTAGTGACGCCCGGTCTGGATAAGGATCTCGCCGTTGTAACGGTCTGCGTAGCAGGTGTTCCATGCGCTTCTATAGTCCTCTACGGTAGTCCCTTCGGCCTTGATGAGCTTGTAGGGATTGCCGTTGGCCTCATTCTCGGCAAGGAAGTCCTCGCAGGCGTCTACTACTGCCTGCCAGCGGGCAGGGTCATAGCCTCCGAACCAGTACATCTGTGGTATTTCGCTCGCATTGACGTGGGTGGCGTTAGCTTTCTTAGCGACCGGGGTGTTGGGGTTGTAAGGCGCGTTCGCATTGAAGATCGGGCTCGCCGCGAAGAGCAGCGCTCGTATCTTCAGTCCCATGGCCGAGGCCTTCGTGAGGTGGCCGTCACGCTCGGGAGTGACCGTCCAGGGGAGCATCGTCTCGGCCTTTTCGAGACATTCGAGTATGTAATCCAGGGTCTCCTGGGCAGTCTGCCTCGAGAAGTCGTAGGACATTACGTTGTCTGCCGCGACCGAGCTCTTGAGGAGAGGGATACCGCCGAAGTTGCGGAACATGTCAAGGTAGTGTGATGCGATTATTACATAACACTCGCCCTTTCCGACCATCTTTTCCTCTTCGGTCATATCTGGCACCTTGTCTACATTCTCAATATAGAGGAAGGCCTTTCTGATTCCGGTCCAGTTGTTTTCGGTACTCGGGATGAAGGCCATCTTCGTCCAGGAATTCAGGCCGTTCTCCGAATCGGCGCTGTAGTTTCCGGCGTAGTAGAGCTGGGCTCCGCTCTGCCAGGAATTATGAGAGACCATCAGGTCTGTAATAGCATCGAAATTATCGTTGTCCAGCTGGCTGCAGCCGCGGTCGTAGTTTCCGTCTGTATTGAACTGCCACTGCGAGCCCAGGGGCCAGGCGCTGTTGTGGATGGGATAACCTACCCTCATTGTAGCGTAGGCGGATACCAGGGCGCGCTCGGCGTACATCTTCGAGGAGAATATGGTATCGATGGTAACATCCACTCCCGGAGCTTTCTCGAGGAAAGCGTCTCCAAACTTGAGGTCGCTGCAGGAAATAGCGCTTCCAATGAGCAGCGAAGCAAATATAAGTCTGTAAATATGCTTTTTCATCAGAATGTTCCTCCTTTAGAATGAGATGTTGAATCCGGCATTGAAGATCCTTACATTAGGATACTTGTAGATGTACTCGCCGTTTGCGTTGGCAGAACCGGTCTGCTCCTCAGGGTCTATGTCGATATCGGCGAGATCAGAGAAGAGGGTCAGAAGGTTGTATCCGCTGACATAAGCCCTCATAGAGCTGATGCCGAGGCGTTTCATAATAGCGATGTTGTTGAAGGTATATGAAAGCTCGATATTCTTCAGACGAAGGTATGAAGCGTCCATCAGCCAGATGTTCGAGGACATCGTATACCAGTTCTTGTTGAGGAAGGTGATACGGGGGAAGCGGGAATTCTGGTTCTCGGGGGTCCACCTTCCGTCTGCGAGGTACTTCAGAAGGCCTCTGGTATTAGTCATTCCGTAAGGCTCCATATACTCGATACCGAGCTGGCGGGAAGCGTTCCAGGCACCCGTAAACTGAACGGATACTCCGAAGTTCTTCCAGTTGAATCCGGTGATAAGGCCGGCTACATACTCGGGCCTCTGGCCGTAACCGAAGAAGGTACAGTCGTCGCCGTCGATCTTGCCGTCGTGGTTCAGGTCCTTGAACATGGCGTCGCCGGGACGGGGGTTACCGAGGGTGATGCTGGGGAGGGTTCCGCCTTTTTCCGTGGTCAGGAGTTCGTTGGCCTCGTTGAAATCGCCCTCGTTGAGATAACGGTCGAAGATGAGTCCGTAGGAGAGGCCGGTGCTGCGGCCGGTCTGCGCCATATATGGTTCATTTGGCTCCACTTCGTCCATATAGATTATCTTGTTGCGGGAGAAGGAGAGGTTGCCGGTTATGTGGTAGCTGAAATCAGAATTGATTTTGTGGTTCCAGGAAGTCGAAAGCTCATAGCCGTGGTTGTCTACAATACCGAGATTGAGCATCGGCAGACTGATATCGGCTATGTCCGGCAGGGTATTGCGGGTAGAAAGAATGTCGTAGCGGTGTTCGCGGAAGTAGTCTGCCGTGATGGAGAGTTTCTGCCCGAACAGTACTACGTCGATACCGTAGTTCTGCTTGAGACATTTTTCCCAGGAGACGATAGGGTTGCCGACAGCATTTTCTATGGCGTCCTGAAGCATCGTTCCGCTGTAGAGCGAGCCGAACTGCCAGGTACCCCAGTTGCCGAAGCGGGAATCGTCGTGGGCGGGGTTCCACGATCCGTTAAGATAGAGGAAACGTGCACCGCTGTATTTGTCGTTACCTACAAGACCGTAAGACGCTCTTACCTTAAGGAAATCGACCACATTGCTGGCTCCCTCCATCCATGGCTCGGCGCTTATTACCCAGCCCACCGAACCGGCGGGGAAGAAGCCATAGCGATAGCCGGGAGCGAAGTTCTCAGAGCCGTTGTAACCGACATTGAAGTCTGCAAGGTACTTTCTCTTATAATTATAGGTAATACGCCCTACGTAGCCTACGTACGCGGTAGGGATCTCGGTAAAATAGGAAGGATAGTAAGACTTTGACTGGTTGTAGAGGAGAAGTCCGTTTACTTCATGCTCCCCGAACTTGCGGGAATAGTTGAGGCTGCCCTCGAGGTACCAGTCCCTGCCCCTTCCTGAATAAGAGGCGTAGGAAAGAGGCTCGTCGAGATGTTCTACGCCGGAAGTGATGAAGACGTGGGTATTGTCATACATCGGGTTGTCCATCTTCATCCCGGGCTGGGTGTAGTGGCCCTTGTAGTTGACGCCCTGCCAGCGTGAAGTGGCCGCCGTCGGGACCCTGTTGACATACAGGCTGTAGTTGGAGTTCACGGCCCCCTTGATATTGGCGCTCAGGCCCTTGGTGATGAAGTCAAGATTCTGGCTGAGCTGGAGGTCGAGATTGAGGGTGTTGGCAGTCTCTTCGTTGTAACCGTAACCGTAGTACAGGTCAATGCCGGACATACCGGTGTCGATGGGGATGAAATCGCCCAGGATGGGTTTGGTGAAGTGGCCGTCGATGAAACCCGGGCTGGAGTAAGGCGTACACCAGGTAATATACTGCCAGATGTTGCTGCCGTAGCCGTTGGGTTCGTGGCGTATTCCTACCCTTCCGCCGATGTTGATCTTGAGCAGGGTAGTCGGGGTGATGTCTACATCGACATTAGCTCTGTAGTTGTATCTGTTGTAAGTATAGTTCGAATTGTAGTTTTCGAAACTCTTCAGCATACCGTCCTGATAGAGGTAACCGAAGGAAACGAAGTACCTGACCCTCTCCGCACCGCCGGAAACGGTTATGTTGTGCTGGGTCTGGAAAGAGAGTTTGTTGAAAATGTATTCGTCCCAGTTGACGTTGGGGAACATTATAGGGTCTGCACCCGTGCGGAACATCTCCGTCGCCATCTCAGAGAAGGTGAGTGGAGTGTTTTCCGCATAAAGGTTATCGGAAAGCTGGGCTTCCGTAAAGATCTTGGCGTGTTCGTAGCTGGTTGTTGTAGTAAGGTGACGAAGGGGCTGAGTCACGCCGAAGGAAGAGCTGAAATTGATTTTTGCCTTGCCTTGTTCTCCGCGGTTGGTAGTAACGAGGATGACGCCGTTGGCGCCGCGAACGCCGAATACGGCTGTAGAGGCGGCGTCCTTAAGGACGGTGATGTTTGCGATTTCGTTCGGATCCATCTGGAAGAACGAACGCTCTACGCCGTCTACGAGGATAAGAGGCATCGAGGCCTGATTGGTAAGCGATCCGGAGCCTCTGACGTAGATGACAGGGTCTTCCGCACCCGGCTGACCGGAGGACTGGATTGATGAGATGCCGGTAAGGGCTCCGGCAAGGGAGTTGGCTACGCTTCCCGAAGGAGACTTAAGGAGTTCTTCGGTACCGATGGAGGTAATGGCTCCCGTAATTGAAGTCTTTCTCTGTGAGCCGTAGGCAACTATCTGTACAGCTTCCAGAAAATTCTGGTCATCTGACAGTTGGAATACAAGCCCGGTACGGGACGCAGGCTTGACCTCGAGGGTCGAATAGCTGATGTATGAGACTTCGAACACTATATTCTTCACTTCCGAGGGGACTGGAAGAACAAACTGTCCGTCGTTATCTGTAATCGCGCCTATGAGTGTGCCCTTGACAATCACCGACGCGCCTGCAAGAGGCTCACCGGTTCCGGCATCGATTACCTTTCCTCTGTATTCTATGTCCGGAGCCGCAAGGGCCGTCAGGCAGAGAAACACAAGGAGGATGGTCCACAGTGTTTTTTTCATTCAGATTTTTCTGTTATAAATCAGGGCCAAGTTGCTGGCGCATCTTGGCCCTGATGGAATCATTTGTCCCGATTAACGGGCATCGAAAGTAAGGAAGTAAGAAGCTGTTACGTCTGCTGCGTCGTTGGCATACAGATCAGGTGTGTAAGTAGCCTGCTCCTGCTGGATAACAGCCTTGCCGCCGATCCTGATGTTCGGGAGGATAGCAGTTTCAGCGTGGTCGTCGCTGGTAGAGATAAGGGCTGCATTCCTCCAGCCGAGTTCATTTGCAATCCAGAGCATCTGAGGAGTCGAGAGACCCTTGATGCCGGCGCCCCATCTGTCTTCCCAGTCGAAGCCGTCGGTAAGATTGGGCTGGTTGCTTCCGTCCCAGAGATCCTCGCCGCCGCCGGAGATCATCAGAGCGATCTTGTTGTCATAGGTCTGGCCGATGACGATCCTCTTGTGATAGAAGCCGTTCCAGCCCATACCGCAGACACCCTGCATGGACATCCACTGCGAACCGTCGTTGTAGACAATGTCGAGAGCCTTGAGAGCCTTGCCCTCGCGGATACCCTGTACGTAAGCCCAAGCTGCGTCCTTGACATCCCACTTCTCGGTAGCGTCAGCAACGACTCCTGCAACATCGGCAGCGTAGCCGGACTGAACTCCTACGATATAGAGTCCGTCATCCTTGGCGGCTGCATAATTGAAGGAGAGCTTGCCGGCTTCGTTGATACCGATGGAGTTTCTCCAGGCTGCATCTGCACCTTCGTTGGCGAAAACTTTCTCATCGTACACCATATAGTTGATGACATCACCCTTCTTGCAACCGGTCACGACAACCGCGTTGTTGAAGTCTGCCATCTTCTTGGACATATCGATGTTGGCCTGGATATTCGCTGCATACTTGGCCTGGTCGATGTAGACGATGGCGACGCGGCCGTGGATGTCCATCTTCGGGCGGTCTTCAGCCCAATCTCCGGGGAAGGAGAACACGTCTGCAGAGTAAGTGTAGGTCTCACCTGCATCGAGATCGGGCCACTCGTAATCCCAGTTGAAGGGGTTCGAAGGGCACCACATTGTAGTCGTGCAGAAGACAGGAACGCCTGCGATGTAGTCTGTTCCGTAAACCTCCACTCCGTCTACGCCGTAGGTGGCAGACTCATCGACGAATCCGAGTGCGCCGGGAGCCTTCTTGAGATAGGAAGAAACATCGAGTTTGAGAGTGTAGGGACGGTCGCCGCCGAGTTTGAGGACGAGGGGCTGCTCCATACCGTCGGTGAAGTCATAGGTAAGATCGTCAGGGGTCTGAACGCCTTCCTGGAGAGCACCGGGGTTGAAGATGATGGTGACATTGGTCATATCGATCTTCGCCGCATCGTAAACGATTGTGATGACCTTTGCCGCATTGTCAAGGCTGATGTTCTCACCTGGCTCGAGGCCTTCCACCTGGATCTTGGTCGCATCGAGAATAGGGAATGCGTTGGATGAGAAGGTTACGCTGTACTTCACAACTGTAGCCTCGGGAGACTTAAAGTTGAGGGTAGGAGTGCTCTGAAGATCGACACCGGTAAGGGTTGTAGGGTAGGTGAGTTCCCAGCCCTTGTTTACCTGAATGTCAATGTCGCAACTTGAGAAAGACTCCGCCTCATTGAAGACGAACTTTACGTTGCGGTTTGCGTCATCGACGACTCCCTGAACGGTTTCGCCGGCGACCGTAACGCTGATGGATGCGATAGGAGTCTCAGGATTGGTAACCTTTTCCTCCTTGTCGCAGGATGCGAGTGCGAAAATACCGCAGGCAAGCATCATGAGAAAAGAAATTTTCTTCATTGTGAAATTAAGTTGGTTAGTTATTGAAGTGTTTTTATGTGCTTTTAATGCAATACAAATGTACCTAATATAATAATGGAGGACGGGGGAAAAAATAACGGATTATTCGTACAGCCCCTCCCCAACATTTCAACGCAATTTACTCATTTTTTTCCTCTTTCCGTTAAAAATTCCACAAAGCTTTCTTTAAAATAGTAGTATCTTTGAGAGTCTAATATAGACTAACAATGACCAGACACATGACATCAATAACACTACTTCTCGCAGGGTTATCCCTGCTGTGTTCCTGTAATAAGGAGCGTATGCAGACCGTAAGTCTCAGCCCTGATGCCCAGTCTATCGAAGCACTGGTGGGATTTTGCGGCAAAGCCCTGGTATTCAGAGACGATGTCTGCGTGTCGGTCTGCGAGATTGAAGATGTCAGCGTATGTCCCAATCTCAGTGTAAAGCCAGGAGATAAGGTCAAGTTGCTCGCATACAAAAATCCTGATTCCTTCATCTTTTCCCCCTCTGCCGCGGGTTCTCCGTCCGGATCCTACAATCTTCAGACAGTAGATTCACGTACCTTCAACGACGGCCTCTGGGTGGCCGACCTCGACATAGAAGGCTCAGTAAAGAAAGTCATACCTCATTTCAGGCCAGTCAGTTCCGTAGTGAGTCTGAATATAATCAACGCGCCCTCCGGTTTTGACAATGCCAGACTGAGTATAGACAACTGCACCAACACATACTACGCTTTCTCAGACTCTCTTGTCAGCGAAATAGTAGCTTCTCCCTGCGTCATGATGGCCCGCCCGGACAGTAAGACGGCAAGCGTCCTGCCTCCGCCCGGAGCCGACGAGCCATGGACTCCAGCCCTCAACCTTACCCTGGACAAGAAAACCTTCTTCCCTTCGTTGGAACTGAGTCAGGGCATCATCCCCGGAGTAGACGTATCCATCACTGTCGATCTGTCCGCTTATCCTGAAGACGGCAGCTACAGCGTAGGCGCCGTTCTTACAGAACATCAGTCAGGCAAGGTTATCGAGTCGGTAAGGAAGCGCTTCCAGACCGTCTATTCCAAGGATTGCCTTTACAGTAAGGACTATGCAGTATATTACTACAAAGACGGCGTGTGGCAGGAAACGGATGCGTTCGAAACCCTTTGTTCGGATGCCGGAAAACACCGCTCGATCTGGAATGACTGGGACAACACTAAAGAGCTCAGAGATACTACCTCGTACTGCATAATCGAACACGATTTCAATACGCCTCTCAGGATAAGGGTCCGCAAACTGCGCGGTTCGTTCAGTTCCTGCGAAGTCCGTCCAACCACCTACGGTATTACCCCTACGGTTTCGGGAAGCGGCGCTGTAGAGTTCGAGCTGCCTTACGATCAGCGTAAAGTAAGTGTAGAATTTGACGGAGACCGCTTCCACAACCTCTTAATCTACGCAAACAAGCCCTACGAATCAAAACCCTCCGCGGACGATCCCGGTGTCCACTATTTCGGCCCCGGCTTCCACAACCCCGGAACTATCAATCTTTCGGAGGGGGAGACTCTCTTCATCGATTATGGTGCAGTCGTCTACGGTAACGTCGTTGCTTCCGGCTCTGATATTACTATAATGGGCAACGGCATTCTCTCCGGTCAGAAAATGAAGCATTGGGGAGACGACCAGTACAGCTGGGGAGATTTCCTGGTCAACATAGGCAAAGAATCTTCCAGAGCCGTCAATCTTACCCTCAAGGATGTCACCCTTATCGACGGTCCCGGTTGGAATGTAATAGTTCGCAACATCGACCACGTCCGTATAGACGGCGTCAATACGATAAGCTGGGAGCTCAACGGAGACGGACTGGATATCTGCAGCTGCAAGGATGTAGAGATCTCGAACTGCTTCCTTCGCAACTACGACGACAACATCACCCTCAAGATCCGTTTCATCGTAAATCCCATGACGGACGTCTCTGATGTAGACATCCATCACTGCCTTATCTGGAACGACTATGCCAGGGGAATAGTCGTAGGTCCCGAGGCCGGAACTACTACCTCCGGTTACCTCCACGACATCCGTATCCACGACTGCATCTTCCTTGAACACGGCAACGGCGCTGCGGGCGACCTGCGAGCCGCGCTGGCATTAGGCCAGGGAAGCAAGGGCAACACAGACCTCTGGTCCGGAACCGACCCGCCGGCAAAAATCAGCGGAGTCAGCGCCTCAGACCTTATCTTCGACAATATCAGTTCAGCCGGCCGCGCAGTAGCGATCTGGCAATACAAGAGTTCCGGCGCCCCGGTAGAGATGTCAGACATTACATTCGAGAACTTTACTATTCTCGACGGCAATTCAAGCATCTATCCCACGCTCTACATTAAAACCAACGGAGCCAGCATCAAGGGTCTAAAGATAAAGGGGCTCAAGGTAGACGGAACTCCTGTAACAGCCGTGGGCGGGGAATTCTCGATCGATACTCCTTCAAACGTTGAATACACAATCGAATAGATATGAAAGGTAAATTACCGTTACTTTTACTCATAATAGCAGCCGGAATCGCATTCACTTCCTGTGAGGACAACTCCGGGATAAAGAACTTCAACTATCCCGATTCAGAAACGTGGTCGCTCGTCCTTACCCCCTCAAAGCTGACTCTTAAGGAAGGGAGTTCATCTGAGCTTACCTACCGCATTACCCCCTGGAACTCGGCGTCCAATGCTCAGGTAGAGTGGACTTCGACAAACAGCGAGGTTGCCACAGTAGACGAAAATGGACGCGTATATGCCCATACCCCGGGAGAGGCAGACATCAAGCTGTCTTACAAAGACGCTTCGGCCGTCTGCCATCTTACCGTCGTGTCCTCGCGCATAGCCGCTACCGGAATCTCCTTCGAGCAGGACTGGTTCTCCGCCACAATCGGACAGACCGTAACCGCCAAAGCCGCACTCGAGCCCTCCAACTCGACCGACAAAATAAGCTGGGAATCTACCGATGAGTCAGTTGCTGAGGTCGATTCAGACGGCGAGATCACCATCAAGGGAGAAGGCTATGCGGATATAATCGCCAGTGCTGGAGACTGCAGCGGCACTATCCGTGTCCTGGGCCACGGCAAGCTTTGGCTCGAACAGGTTGACCCTCTCTATAAGCCCGTTTCGTTCGAGTATTTCCCCTTCGAAAAAGACACCATCAAGGTCGCTAGGGGAGAGACCGCCTGCATCCAGATGATAGGATATGCCGCCGCCAATCAGGGCGCCAGCGTCTCGTGTTACGTCAGCAAGTTCGCCCCGAAGGGAACTTCAGATGACATTAAGGTACTTGAGCCCTCACTCTACTGGGTAAGGGAAATTACCTGCTCGGAACACTGGGACGGATGGGCTGGAGGAAAGCCTTCCGACGCCTATCCCTCAAACAAAAAGCAGTTCCCGGATCCGCTGATGCCGGTAGACGAATACAAAGTCTCCATGATGGACGGATCCAAACAACCCCTATACATCGAATTCGACATCCCGCGCGACTTCGCACCCGGTATCTATGAGGGAGTTGCCAACCTTCAGGGCAACGACCACGGCACCCTCCCGTTCGTTGTAGAGGTCTACGACGTCACTCTCCCCGAGAAGCAGACCCTCGATGTAGACCAGTGGATCAACATGAACCTCTCTGCCATGAATAACGGAGAGAGTACTGAGATGTATCAGGTCTACAACTGGTTCGAAAATATTATCGTTCCCTTTGTCAGCCGCTACGGCCAGAATACCTTCAATCTTCAGTATGCCCGCGTATCGGGCCGCAAACTGAAAAAGAACGCCAACGGCGAGTTTGAAATGATTGCCAATTTCAACGATTGGGGAAAGGAAATCGAAATGTACTACCGCGCCTGTCCGGATCTCCATTATGTCCAGGGCAACAACCTGGTTGCCAGCGTAGCTGAAAAAGACAACGGCATACTCGTCATCCTGGGGATTGAGCTCAATCCGGACGGTTCCATCAAGGCAACCGACAATGGAGACGGGACCTACGATTTCGAATACACCTACGTAGACCAGGCAGATCAATATTCGGCAGAAGCAGACGCATATTTCAGTCTCTATTCCGCAGCTCTATGTAAGTACCTCAAGTCCCACTTCCTGCCGGACGGACGTTCCTACAACGATGTCTATCTCCAGACTATCTGCGACGAACCCAACGACAAAGTCGCTCCGGCATACGACCGCCTTGCCAGCTATATCAAACACGGCGCTCCGGACCTCAAGACGATGGATCCTCTTGGGACCCACAACATCAATCCCAACCTTCTGGATTTCCCTTGCCCCTGTATCGATGTAATGAAGGGCGAGAGAGGCTACGAATACTCAGACAACCAGATTCCCTGGCTCTACCACGCGATGGGCCCCCAGGGAGAAGGTCTCAACAGGTTCATCCGCATCCCGCTCTACAAGACAAGGCTTATCCACTGGCTCAACTACAGATATCATACGGTAGGCTTCCTCCACTGGGGTCTCAACTATTGGGAAGGCGCCCCCGACGGAGATCCATGGAAGAACGCCAGCGGCTCGTACCTCGGCGGCGACATGTGGATTATCTGGCCCGGTTATCAGAAGGTATATCCCTCTATCCGCCTCGTTGCGATGCGTGACGGTATCAGGGACTACGAACTGCTCCGTATGTACGAGGATAAGTTCGGAAGGGCGGCGGCAGACGCAATATGCAATGAAATAGTTACCGACTGCTGGACCTACAACCGCGACCCGAAAGCAATCAGAAAGCAGCGTAAGATCATACTCGAAGGACTCGCCGGAAAATGAAAAGAATAGCGCTTATTCTGGGACTGGCAATACTTGCCGGCTGCGGGAAGGCTCCTGCTCCCGCGGTCATTCCTACGCCTATGCAGGAGCGCTACGGCTGCGGTACCCTCAGCGGCAATCCCGAGCCGAGCATCGAAATAGACCACAAGTATCTCAGTAAGTACGGGCCGGAAGGCTATAATCTTGAGGTAGACCGCAGGGGAGTAAGGATAAAGGCCGCCGGGCAGGCGGGCGCTTTCTACGCGCTCCAGACTCTCTGCCAGATTTCCGACAGCACCGGAATCCGCTATGCTAAGATTACAGACAAACCCCGTTTTCCCTACCGCGGAATGCACCTCGATGTTTCCCGTCATTTCTTCCCTAAAGAAGAGGTGATGAAGATACTGGACGAGATGGCCCGCTACAAATTCAACTATTTCCACTTCCACTTCGCCGACAACGGCGGCTGGAGGATAAAGCTGGACTCCTGTCCGGAGCTTACCCGGTACGGCGCGTTCCGAAAAATTGAGGACTGGGATACCTTCTGGCTTCATTCTCCGATGGAATTCTGCGAAGAAGGAACCCCGGAAGCCTATGGCGGCTACTATACAAAGGACGAGGTCCGGCAGATCATCGAATATGCCGCTGAAAGACATATAGAGGTAATACCCGAAGTCGAATTCCCGGCCCACTCAAACGCAGTGTTCGCCGCATACCCCGATCTTACCTGCGGCCCCGAAGGGTACAGGGGAGGAGAGTTTTGCGTAGCCAATGAAGGAACTTTCGAATTCGCGGAAAAAGTCCTGCTGGAGATCATGGATCTGTTCCCATCTAAGATAGTCCATATCGGCGGAGACGAAGCCAGGATGGAGGGCTGGGAAAACTGCCCTAAGTGTCAGAAACTGATGAAGGAAAAGGGCTTCTCAAAGACCGGAGGTCTCCAGACCTACCTTATCAGCCGCATCCAGAAAATAATTCTGGAAAACGGACACCGCATGGCCGGATGGGACCAGATTCTCGAAAATGAAGACCTCGACAGCAGCAGCATAGTATATGCCTACAGGAGCGACAGCCTCGCTTACAAGGCGGCATTAAGGGGAGTGAATGCTGTCATTACTCCCGGAGATGTACTGTATCTAGACTGGTTCCAGGCCCATCCCCATTATGAGAGGAAGGCCCAATACGGATACAGTCCCCTTCATAAGATATTCCGTTACGAACCTCAGGCGCTGCCCAATATCCTGGGAGTCCAGGGTTGTATGTGGACTGAATATGTCCCTACCGAAGGACATCTCGAATATATGCTCTTCCCGAGGATGCTGGCCGTCTCGGAAAAAGGCTGGTCAGAGCCCGGGACTACTACCTGGGAGCAGTTCAAAAACAAAGTTGCCACTCATATTCCAGAGCTTAAAGCCAGAGGACTGAATGTCTACGACCAGCACGACATGCCCGAGATCGAAACCGACGGGAAAAGAGTCAGCATGGACCACGAAAACCCTTACGCAGAGATTCGCTATACGCTCGACGGCTTGGAGCCTGACGCCGGATCCCAGCTTTACACTGAGCCGTTCCCGCTGAGTTCTGATACCCTTAACATCAAGGCCGCAGCCTTCAGCGGAAAGAATAAGTCTTTCACGAGAAACATCACCCTCGTACGAGGCAAGAAATACACTGAATCCTATCCTGAGATAGATCTCCACGTATCCTGGATGGGATTGTAAACCACATAATTTATGAAGAGAATAGCCGCCGCATTGATTGCAACCATTTGCGTCACCGGCCTGTTTGCCCAGGATGGCATCATCAAAGACGAGCATATCCTGAAGGCAAAACAGACCGTTTCCAAGATGAGCATCGATGAAAAACTGTCCTACGTATCCGGATGGCCGGAGTTCTATCTCAGGCCGCTGGACCGATTCGAAATTCCCGCGCTTAAAACCACCGACGGCCCTCAGGGCGTAAGAGACGGGAGCAAGAGCACTCTTTACCCGTCCGGGATCTGCCTTGCCGCTACCTGGAACCGCGACCTCCTCTACAGGGTGGGCGTCCAGCTCGGGCAGGATACTAAAGCCCACGACGCCCAGTTCCTGCTCGGTCCAGGCGTCAACATCGCCCGTTCGCCCCTATGCGGCCGCAACTTCGAATACTTCGGCGAGGACCCTTACCTGGCCTCTGAAACTGCCGTTCAATACATACGCGGCGTCCAGTCTGAGGGAGTGAGCGCAGTAGTCAAACACTATGCGCTGAACAACTCCGAGTACGACCGCAACAACATGGGATCCGATGCCGACGAGCGGACTATGTTCGAAATCTACTTCCAGACTTTTATGAAGGCTGTGAAGAAAGCTGATGTAGGCGCCGTCATGACCAGCTACAATCCTATCAACGGCGTCCATGCCTCGGAGAACTGGTGGACCAATGTGGAGGTTCTCCGTAACCGCTGGGGCTTCCGCGGAATAGTCATGTCCGACTGGGGCTCCACCTATTCGGCATATGCCCCCGTAAACGGCGGCCTCGACCTCGAGATGGGAGTAACGGAGATGCTCGATCCCGCTATCCTTAAAAAAGCCATCGAAAACGGAGTAATCGAGGAATCGAAGATAGACCTTATGTGTCAGCATATACTCCAGACCGTCTATGCTTTCGGTCTGGACAAACCCGTAGCGGATAAGCCGGAAAGAGACAACCCCGCCTCGCGCGCCGTTGCCCTCGACGCCGCGAGGGAGGGCATTGTGCTGCTCAAGAACGAGCGCAACCTCCTTCCCCTTAAGGGAAAGGTGTTGCTGCTCGGTCCGAGTGCCCACAATGTCCCCAGGGGCGGCGGCTCAGGCTATGTAGACCCTTACCACGAATGCAGCGTGGCCGACGGGATGAAGGAGATTTTCGGGAAGAAGATGATCGCTCTCAGCGATAACGACTGGCGAAAGGACATCACCGCCGAAATAGGTCCATGGAAGGCCGAATACTTTTCCAACATCGACTATGACGGCGCTCCCGCCCTTGCGCGCGAAGACCCGGCAATCGACTTCTTCTGGGACGGGGGAGCCCCGGAGGGAATGCCGGAAGACAATTTCTCCGTCAAATGGACTACCGTCTTCACCCCGTCCGAGGATATGTCCGTGCTCTTCAGCATCAGCGGCGACGACGGCTATGGGATCAGTGTCGATGGTAAGGAAGTCATTTCCGACTGGACCAGACATTCGATAACCGTCAGGGAAGCGATGGTAGACCTGAAGGCAGGCCGCCCGTACAAGTTCGACGTGGGCTATTATGAGGCCGCAGGAAGCGCCGAAGTCCATCTTAAGGTATTCAAGACCGACGCAGTGAAGCTTCGCAAGAAGCTATCGGCTGCCGATGCCGTGGTCCTCTGTATTGGCTTCGACGCCGACACCGAACGCGAAGGGGCCGACCGCAGTTTCGAGCTGCCCCAGACAAACAAGCTGGCGATGGATATGGCCTTCCGCTTCAGCAAGAACGTTGTTGCCGTAGTCAATGCCGGCGCAGGAGTGGAGATGGAATCATGGATAGACAAAGCCGCAGCGGTGTTGATGGCATGGTACCCCGGTCAGGAAGGCGGAAAGGCGGTCGCCGAGATTCTGGCGGGAAAGGTGAACCCGAGCGGCAAACTTCCCGTCACCTTCGACCGCCGCTGGGAAGACAACCCTTGTTACGATACTTATAACACCGACTACCGTTCGACTTACTGGAAGAGAGAGAAGAACGTTCCCCGCATCCAGTACAGCGAGGGAGTGTTCATGGGCTATCGCGGCTACGACAAAGCCGGGAAGGAGCCTCTGTTCCCCTTCGGCTATGGACTTTCTTATACGAGCTTCAGCTACTCTGATCTTGAGGTAAAACCCGTAGAGAAAGGCTTCGAAGTCTCGTTCACCCTGCGCAATACCGGAAAGAAAGCCGGCGCCGAGGTGGCTCAGGTCTATGTAGGCGACCTGCAGGCCTCGGTCCCGCGTCCCTTAAAAGAGCTCAAAGGCTACGAAAAAGTATACCTTAAGAAAGGGGAGAGCAAGCGCGTCACGATTATTCTTGAAGAGGATGCCTTCTCGCTCTTCGATACTTCAATCGCAGACTTCAGGGTAGAACCCGGACAATTTGAAATCAGCGTAGGCGGCAGTTCCGGCAATTTGCCCCTCAAGACCCTTATAGACATCAAGTAATGAAACGCATCATCCTGATTCTTGCCGCGCTTCTGGCGGGCTCTATCGCGAGTTTTTCGCAGGATTATGAGCCCAAGGCAGACGACAGGGCAGTCGTCACTATAGGAAATGCCCGTTTTACGGTACTTACCAGCAGGCTTATACGTATGGAGTGGGCCGAGGACGGAGTATTTGAAGACAGAGCCACCCTCGGCGTAGTCAACCGCCTCCTCCCAGTACCTGAGTTCAAGGCAAATAAGAACTCGAAACGTCTTGTTATCCGTACCTCCGATCTTACACTTACCTACAAAAACACCGGCAAGTTCAGCTCAGACAATCTCATCGTTGAGTTCAAGCTGAACGGCAGGAAGACCAGATGGGCCTTCGGAATGTCCGACGAAGACAACCTTCTGGGCACATGCCGCACGCTCGATCTTTGCGACGGAGAGACCACAATGGATCCCTTCGACAAGGGTGTCGCTTCGCGCGCAGGCTGGGCGGTGCTTGATGAGAGCGGGCGCCACGTGTTCGTACCCACCGGCACCGACTGGGGTGACTGGGCCGAACCCCGCAAGGAGGGTGTAGACAGGCAGGATCTGTATATCTTCGCCTATGGCCACGACTACAAGGCAGCCGTTTCGGATTTCAGTAAAATAGCTGGGAAGACCCCTATGCCTCCCAAGTATGCCTTCGGATACTGGTGGTGCCGCTACTGGGAATACTCCGACTACGAAGTGCGCGACCTTATGCACCACTTCCGTGATTTCAGTATTCCCATCGACGTGTTCATAATCGACATGGACTGGCACGAGACCTGGAAAGACCCGAAATTCGCCGGTTACAAGGACCAGTCGGGGCAGGATCTCGGATGGACAGGCTACACCTGGAAGGAAGACTTCTTTCCCAAACCGGAGAATCTCCTGAAAGACCTTCACAACCTTGGTGTCAAGACTTCGCTCAACATCCATCCTGCATCGGGCATCCAGCCATTCGAGGAGCCTTACGAGAGGATGCGGAAGGACTATCTTTCACGCGCCACAGTCTACGACGGCCCCAAGGACTTCATCCGCGAAGACGGCTCCGACGCCTTCATACCATGGTGCATCGACCAGCGCGAATGGGCCGACGCATACTTCAATTCGGTTATGCATCCTATGGAGAAGATGGGGGTGGACTTCTGGTGGCTGGACTGGCAGCAGAAACGCCTCAACAAGGAGTTTATCCCCGGCATCAACCAGACTTTCTGGATCAACTACGTCTTCTTCAAGGATATGGAGAAGCGCGCTAAAACCGAAGGCAAGTATGCAGTCAGGCCCATGATCTACCACCGCTGGGGAGGAATCGGCAGCCACCGCTACCAGGTCGGTTTCTCCGGCGACACATACGCCACCTGGAAGGTACTCGGTTATCTGCCATGGTTTACCTCTACTGCCGCCAACGTGGGCTACGGCTACTGGGGGCACGACATAGGCGGCCACATGCAGCCGCGCGGCGTGAAGTACACCAACCCGGAACTCTATACCCGCTGGATGCAGAGCGGAGTATTCACCCCCATCTACAAAAGCCACTCAACCAAGGACATGAGCATGGAGAAGCGCTTCTGGGTATTCCCCGACCACTTCGACGCCATGCGCGAAGCCATACGCCTCCGCTATACCCTCAGTCCGTATATCTACACCGCGGCCCGCGAGTGCTACGACACGGGCATTTCCCTCTGCAGGCCAATGTACTACGACTATCCCGAAGCGGAAGAAGCCTACTCGTTCAGGCAGCAGTTCATGTTCGGCGACGACATAATCGCGACCACCGTTTGCGAGCCCGTCGACAGCGCGACGGGCCTTGCTGGAAGGCAGATGTGGATGCCTGCAGGGAGCGACTGGTACGACGTCTCGACCGGAACCACCTACAAAGGAGGCCGGACATACGACCTTCACTACACCATCTTCGAGAATCCATATTTCGTCAGGGCCGGAGCCATCATACCGATGGCCATGCCCGACATCAAGTCGCTTCAGGAGCAGACCGACTCATACATCATTTTCGTCGCCCCCGGCGACGGGCAATCTGAAACCCGTCTCTACGAAGATGACGGCTCCACTCAGGCCTACCGCGAAGAATACGCTTTCACCCGCATCGAAAAGATATCCGATGCCACCGGACTCATCCTCACCGTCTATCCCCGTGAAGGCAGCTACCGCGGCTCCAAGTCCACCCGCACGGTAAGGATTGTGCTCGACGGGGGTCTTCCGGCACAAAGCGTCTATGTCAACAGTCACGCAATTCCCTACACACGCTTCCCCGAACAGTACCCGGACAAGTCAGTCTGGACTTACGACGGCGCCGCCCTCCAGACCATAATCAATCTCGTGCCTTCAGCAGCGGCAGAGCAGACTGAAGTCGTGGTCACCTATCCCGGAACAAACAAAGCCGACAGAGCTCTCGCTGACGGCAAGAAGGGTCTTCTTCGCAGGATTACATCCCTCAGCGAGGAGAGCAAGTATATGCACGCCGTCTACATCAACGACTGGAAGCAGATGCCCCTCGGATTCATCCGCGCAGCCGGCACCGGAAGCCACATCACCGAAGATCCCAACAATGCGGCGCAGTATCTCAGGGAACTGGATGTCATGGCCGCCTACGAGCCTTACGACATTCCGAGAGTGCCCGAAACATTCCGCACCAAACTCGCAGCATGGCTGGGAATCAACAGATAATTGAGTATCTTTGAGCTTATGATCCGAAAAGTGTACATCCCCGAGGGGTTCGCCCCCTGTGACATTCCGGAGCTGTTCCGCGAAGAAGGCCTCACATACGAGACAATCGACACCGTCAACTGGCCAGGGAAGTATCCCTACAAGCCGTTGGTCGAATTCGCTCTTGCCCACACCGGAGACAAACTCCTCATCCACTACCGCGTGGTCGAGCAGACTTCGCGTGCAGCGGCGGGGGAGGACCTCGGCCGTGTGTGGGAAGACTCCTGCGTGGAGTTCTTCTGCAGCTCCGACCCGTCCGACGGCCGGTACTACAACCTCGAGTGCAACTGCATCGGCAAGGTCCTGCTCGCCTGCGGCCCCGACCGCCACAACCGTACAAAAGCCCCGAAGGAAGCGCTGGAGGGCATCCGACGCTGGTCTTCGCTCGGCAGCGAGCCTTTTGCTGAAAGGGCCTGCGGCCCTTGGGAGGTCTGCCTTATCGTCCCCGCCCGGGCGTTCTTCAATCACCGGCTTACCGGATTCGACTCGATCGAAATAAGAGGCAATTTCTACAAGTGCGGTGATCTGCTCAGCACTCCCCATTTCCTGAGCTACGCTCCCATCGACACCCCCGAACCGGATTTCCACCGCCCGGAGTTCTTCATCCCCATCGCTTTCGAATGAAATACTCAGTAATCATACCTGTCTACAACAGACCGGACGAGATCAGCGAACTTCTCGCGAGTCTTGCCCGTCAGACATACACCGATTTCGAGGTAATCGTGGTCGAAGACGGATCTTCCGTCAAGAGCGAAGACGTTGTGAGACAGTATGAACCAAACTTCAAGATCAAGTATTTCTTCAAGCAAAATGAAGGCCCAGCCCTAGCCCGCAACCACGGGGCCATTCACTCTGAAGGCGACTATCTTCTGATACTCGACTCCGATACCGTGCTCCCCAAGGGCTGGTTCGAAGCCGTGGATGAAGCCGTAGTGCGCGATCTTCCCGACGCCTTCGGCGGTCCCGACCGCGCAAGCGAGGATTTCAGCCCTATCCAGAAGGCCATCAGCTACTCGATGACTTCTTTTTTCACCACGGGGGGAATACGCGGAGGCAAGCGCAAGATCACACGTTTCTACCCGCGTTCTTTCAACATGGGAGTGCGCAAGGCCGTTTTTGCCGCCATGGGCGGATTTGCCCCCATGCGTTTTGGCGAAGATGTCGATCTCAGCATGAGGATAGTCGAAGCCGGCTACAAGACCCAGCTGATCCCCGGGATGTGGCTTTACCACAAGCGCCGCACAGATTTCCGCAAATTTTTCCGCCAGGTCATGAACTCCGGCAAGGCGCGCATTGCTCTTACCAGGCGCCATCCCGGTTCGTTGAAACTTGTCCACCTCCTGCCCCTCGGCTTTGTGTTCGCCTCGCTCATCCTGCCCTTTGACCTCATCTATGCCCTCCTCGTGTTCGTGGACTCCACAAAACAGAACAAGAGCCCGAAAATCGGGCTCCTGAGCGTCGCTGCCGCTTATGTGCAGCTATGGGGTTACGGTCTTGGCTTTGTCGCCGGACTCTTCTCCAAAGAGCAGTCCAATATCGACAACGACCGGTTCTACCGTTAGAAAGAATCGTAGTACTTGGCCTCGCGCGGGCTCACCTTATTCATATTGTCGAGCAGATCCTGGTTGGTCTTGTACTCGTCCATGAGCTGAAGCATGAAGTTCATCGCTTCGGTAGGATTCATGTCGGCGAGGAGCTTGCGCAGGATCCATATCCTCTGACCGTTGTACTTCTCATACAGGAGGTCGTCACGACGTGTACCCGAGAGCACAACGTTGACAGCAGGGAAGATACGCCTGTTGGCGAGGGTCCTGTCGAGCTGGATCTCGGAGTTGCCGGTACCCTTGAACTCCTCGAAGATGACATCGTCCATCTTGGAGCCTGTCTCTGTAAGAGCAGTAGCAAGAATGGTGAGCGAACCGCCGCCCTCTACATTTCGGGCAGCACCGAAGAAACGCTTCGGCTTCTGGAGGGCGTTGGCGTCGACACCACCGGTAAGCACCTTGCCTGATGCAGGCTGCACGGTGTTGTAAGCGCGCGCAAGACGTGTGATTGAATCAAGGAGAATAACGACGTCGTGTCCGCACTCGACAAGCCTGCGGGCCTTCTCGAGAACCATGTTGGCCACCTTCACGTGGTGATCGGCCGGCTCATCGAAGGTGGAGGCCACAACCTCTGCCTTGACGCTGCGCTGCATGTCGGTAACCTCTTCAGGGCGCTCGTCGATAAGAAGCACGATTTCGTAGACCTCGGGATGGTTGTCCGCAATGGCATTGGCGATGCTCTTAAGGAGCATGGTCTTACCTGTCTTAGGCTGCGCGACGATAAGGCCTCGCTGACCCTTGCCGATAGGAGAGAACATGTCTACGATGCGGCAGGAAGGATCCGAGCCGTGTCCATGGCCAAGGAGGTTGAATTTCTCGTCCGGGAAAAGGGGAGTGAGGAAGTCGAAAGGAACGCGGTCGCGGATAAACTCGGGAGTGCGTCCGTTGATGTATTTGACCTTGACGAGAGGGAAGTATTTGTCTCCCTCGCGAGGAGGCCTGATCTCGCCCGTGACGGTGTCGCCGTTCTTGAGTGCGTTCTGCTTGATCTGCTGCTGGGAGATATAGATATCGTCGGGGCTGTTGAGATAGTTGTAGTCCGAACTGCGCAGGAAGCCATAGCCGTCGGGCATGATCTCAAGAACGCCGGTAGCCTCTACCGTGCCCTCATACTCGGGGACCTTCGGCTTCTGGGGCTGCTGGTTTTGATTCTGGTTCTGGGGCTTGGGCTGGCCTGCATTCTGGGCAGCAGCGCCTTCCTTCTTGCGCTCGAGCCTCTCCTGGGCTTTTGCAAGGATTGCGGCCTTTTTCTGCTCGGGAGTGGGTTCTGCCGAAGGCTTTGACGCAGCTGCAGACTCCGTCTGAGGCTTTTCTGCGGTAGCTTCTGACTCTTTCTGGGCCTTAGGCTTACGGCCGCGTTTCTTGGCCGCGGGCTTGGCGGCTTCGGCGGCAGGTTCATTGTCTTTTTCAGGCTCCTCA
>OCTW013416327.1_pt1 | contig 43018 bp, 38 predicted proteins | sample 1539671 | NCBI WGS metagenome assembly OCTW01 (sample SAMN02144230, study PRJEB22623) | gut metagenome | biome: sheep rumen | host: Ovis aries | place: New Zealand
ATTTCTTTTAGAGGGTGCCCGGACGGACTCGAACCGTCGACATTCAGAACCACAATCTGACGCTCTAACCAACTGAACTACGGGCACCATAAACTAAGAACGATTGCTACACCTTAGCGGTTTTGCGGGTGCAAAGGTACGGCAAATAATCGAGACGGCCAAATATTTGACGGACTTTTTTCGGAAAAACTGTATTTTGTGCGGTCGGAGAGGCTATTCAGACGGGGAAACCGTCTGAGGTGGGTGATGTTCAGACGGGTGAACCGTCTGACACTGTGAGGGCTGCGTAAGGGCTGCGGACTTGATGGTGCCGAGGGCTTTGCGACGCTCGCGAAGAGACATGCGGGCATAGGTGCGCCACTGGTTGGCTCCCGCCTGCTTGTCGTCGAGGTAGTGGAGGTTGTGCTGGTTGGCATAGGCCTCCATCTCGAAGGGGTTGAGCCGATAGCCGGCATCACGGAAATGGTGGGTGTGGGGCAGGGCGGCGAGCCAGTAGTAGGCGTAGCGCAGATAGAACAGCCACCAGGAATCGTTGCACGAGCGGGCCTGGTAGAGGTGGATGCGCTCGTGGTTGTACAGGACGCTGGTGTCACGAAAGGCATCGGCGTCCTGCTGGTTGTGGGTAATGATGGTGCCGAAGAGCGTCAGGGCATCGTAGCCCCTACGTATCCAGTGGGGCTTGACGATGACCTGCATGTGGTCTCTGTGGCTGGGCCGCGGTGCGCGGAGTATCATTAAGAGGGTGTTCATGCTTTTTATTCAGACGGGTGAACCGTCTGACGCACTAGATCTTGTCAAGGGCCTGACGGATGTCGGCAAGGATGTCGTCGCAGTCCTCGATGCCTACGGAGAGGCGGATGAGGTCAGGGGCGACGCCGGCTTCGCGGAGCTGCTCGTCGGAGAGTTGGCGATGGGTGTGGCTGGCAGGATGGAGCACGCAGGTGCGAGCATCGGCTACGTGGGTGACGATGGCGATGAGGCGCAACGAGTCCATAAACTGCACGGCGGTCTGACGGTCGCCTTTGAGTCCGAAGGCAATGACGCCGCAGGAACCGTTGGGCAGGTACTTCTGTGCCAGTGCGTAGCATTCGTCGCCAGGGAGTCCGCTATAGTGTACCCAGGCCACACGCGGGTCGTTCTGCAGGAACTCGGCAACACGCTGGGCATTCTCGCAGTGACGGGGTACGCGCAGATGCAGGGTCTCCAGTCCGAGGTTCAGCAGGAAGGAGTTCTGGGGAGCAGGGATGCTGCCGAGGTCGCGCATGAGCTGTGCAACGAGCTTGGTGGTGTAGGCCATCTTGCCGAAGGCCTTCGTGTAGGTCAGGCCGTGGTAGGAATCGTCGGGGGTGGTGAGGCCTGGGAACTTTTCTTTGCCCGACGGAGAACCGTCGGGAGTTGTGGAGCCATTGGTGCCGATGTGGGTACAGGTGTCCCAGTCGAAGTTGCCGCTATCGACGACTACGCCGCCAACCTGTGTGGCATGACCGTCCATGTACTTGGTGGTGGAGTGGGTGACGATGTCGGCGCCCCACTCAAAGGGACGGCAGTTGACAGGAGTGGGGAAGGTGTTGTCGACGATGAGGGGCACGCCGTGCTTGTGGGCGATGCGTGCGAACTTCTCGATGTCGAGGACCTTACAGCCTGGGTTGCTGATGGTCTCGCCGAAGAGTGCCTTGGTGTTGGGACGGAAGGCGGCAGAGATTTCTTCCTCGCTGGCCTCCTGTGACACGAAGGTGCACTCGATGCCGAGCTTCTTGAGGGTCACGCCGAAGAGGTTGTAGGTGCCTCCGTAGATTTCGTTGGAAGTGACGATGTGGTCGCCAGCCTCGCAGATGTTGAACACGGCGTAGAAGTTGGCAGCCTGACCAGAGGAGGTCAGTACGGCGCCTACACCGCCTTCAAGGGCTGCAATCTTGGCGGCTACAGCATCGTTGGTGGGGTTCTGCAGACGGGTGTAGAAGTAGCCTTCCTTCTTCAGGTCGAAGAGGTCGGCCATCTCCTCGGTATTGTCATACTTGAACGTGGTGCTTTGGTAGATGGGGAGCACACGAGGCTCGCCATTCTTGGGTTGCCAGCCTGCTTGTACGCAGAGCGTGGCGGTTTTCAATTTCTGGGACATATTGTTTTGATTTTTTGATGGGTCTGATGGGGCTAATGGGCCTAATAGGCCTTATGGGTCTAATGGGTCTTATGGGTCTTATGGGGCGGTGTAGCGGGCCAGGAAGTCGTCCTCGGAGAGGATGGGGACACCCAGCTGCTGGGCTTTCTTGTTCTTGCCCGAGGTGGACGTGATGTCGTTGTTGATGAGGAACGACGTGGAGCCACTGACGGCGGAGGATACCTTGCCGCCCTGCGACTCGATGTACGCCTTCAGCTCGTTGCGGTTCTTGTAGTGGTGGACGTCGCCCGTAATGACGAAGGTCAGTCCCTCGCAGAGCGAGCCTGACGGCGTTATATCGGGAGTGGTGACTTCGAGCTTGGTCAACAGGCGCTGGTAGCGCTGCATGTTGCGGTCATCGCGGAACCAGCGGACGAAGGACGCAGACTTCTCAGGGCCGATGCCGTCGATGTGGGCAAAGACCTCGGCGGCAGGAGAACCCGCTGGAGAAGCAGCGGGAGTAGTGGCGGCTGGAGAAACAGCGGGAGTGGTGGAGGCTGGAGAAACAGCGGGAGTAGTGGCGGCTGGAGAAGCAGCGGGAGTAGTGGGGGCGATGGAGGGAGCGGTGGTCATGGAGACGAGGTCGGCGAGGGGGTAGGCAGCGAGGAGACGCTTGCAGACATCGAGACCGCAGAGGGGGATGTTGAGCGCGTAGAGCAGACGGTGAGCCTCGACGGTGCGCGACTTGTCAATGCTGCGCATGATGTTGGAGGCGGACTTCTCGCCGAAGCCTTCCATCAGCGACAGCTCGCGGATGTGACTGCGCAACTCGTAGATGTCGGCATACTCGCTGACCCAGCCGAGGTTGATGAATTTGGCGAGGGTCTGCTCGGAAATGCCGTCAATGTTCATGCCTTCCTTGGAAACGAAGCGCGCAAACTTGCGCAACTGCTTGGCTGGGCAGTCGGCGTTGGTGCAGTGCAGCGTCTTGGTGCCACTGATGTCACTAACCTTGATGACAGCAGGAGCGTGACAGACGGGGCATTGATCGGGAACGGTGAACGTTCCGACACGCTCTGTGACCTTGATGACCTTGGGGATAATCTTGTTGGCCTTGATGACACTGAGACGAGTACCAGGGGCTCCGATGCCCAGACGTTCGCACTCGCTGATGTTGCACAAGGAGGCACGTTTGACCGTGGTGCCCTCCAACTCAACAGGTTGGAAGATGGCCACTGGCGATATGGTGCTGGCGGCACACGACCACTCCACCTCTTTTAATACAGTATCGGCGCTCTCGTCCTGCCACTTGAAAGCCATACCGGCACGAGTGGCGTGATGGCCAGTAACACTGCCCGTCTGGGCGTAGTCGGTGTCGTCGTAACAGATGACGAGACCATCGACTGGGAAGGGGTTCTGGCGCGAGGTGACCTTTTGGGTGAAGACGGCTAAACCGTCTTCCACAGTTGCTGTTGTCGGGTGTTCGAGGAAGAGGCGCTCGACGGTTCGGAAACCATGGTCGTCGAGCCACGCCATGCGCTGTCCCCAGCTTTTCAGGGGCGACTCGTCAAAGAGTGTGGGGGGCGGCGTGTCGATGTATACCAAGGTGAAGGGAATCCACTGAATGTGACGCTGGCGCACCTCGTCGACGTCTTTCAGCGTGAGCGAGCCGGAGGCCAGATTGCGTGGGTTGGCATAGTCCTCACCACTCTCCATGAGGAAGCGGTCGAAGTCCTCGTAGGAGATGACGGCCTCGCCGCGAATGACGAGATGACCGCTGTAGGCGATGGTTTTGGGAATGCCTGCAATGGCACTGGCCAGATGGGTGATGTTAGTACCGATGTGTCCGTTGCCACGTGTGACCACCTTTGACAGTCGGCCACCGTCGTAAGTGACGACCAGTGTCAGACCGTCCAATTTCCACGACAGCCAGATGGGGCGTTGCTCGGCCCACTTGACGAGATCAGCCACCTGCTTGGTCTTGGCCAAGGAGAGCGCAGCAAACTCGTGCTCCTCCTTCTGACCGCTGATGGTGTCCTCGGAAACCTTTTGCGTGGGTGAGTCGGGCAGGGTAGTCCCCGTGAGTTGTTCCAACTGGCGCAACTCGTCGAAACGAGCATCCCATTCGTAGTCCGTCATACGCTCAGCCTGTCCGTTGTAATAGGCGTCGCTGGCCTCGTTGAGCTCACGGACGAGCTGTTGCATTCTCTGTATTCTGTCGTCTGTCATAAGTGCCTTTTTGCTTTTTGCGAACGCAAAGGTACAGAAAATATTTGGAAATTGGAAAAATAATGTGTACTTTTGCACATGATTTAACGAAACGTAGAGAAAAGAAGATGCAGAAACTGTTCTTTGAACTGATACGCGTGGCACTGGGACGGCTGGATTGCGTGGACCGTGCACCGCTGACGGAAGAGTGGCCTGAGTTGTATCGGCTGGCCAAGCATCACGGCATAGCAGGCACCTGTTATCAAGGTGTGGAAAAGCTCTTTGAGTATGGGCTGCGTGGTGCGCAGGACTTGATGCTGGACTGGATGGAAGAGTCGGAGGAGGCGTTTGATGCCGATGTCATTGAACTGTACACCCCCATTCCGATGAAGAATCCGCTGCGTAACAGGCGGTGGAAGCAGATTCAGCACGACAACGTCAATCTGGGTCCGTCGGCCACGATGCATCTGTTGTCGCTGCTGGTACATATCCACGAACAGTTTGTCTACGACCGTCTGCCACTGCTGCTGATGCTGGATGCCTATCGGTTGCTGCGACAGATTGACGGCCATTTTGAACCCGACGTCGCCGACTTTAACAGGAACCTGCGGAAATTGGGCATGCTGCATTTTACGCAAGGTGTGATGTGGGTGTTGGAAGAAGTGATGGGGCTGGAGCGCCGCTATATGCCCTGCGAACCATCAGAGAAGAAGGGCCGTTTCATGCTCAGCGTCATCATGGGAGAGGCCAAGGGTATCAGACAAATGCTGAAGAAGTATCTGTATTGAGAAACAAAGAAAAACAATCATGAAGACTAAACTTTACCTGTTGCTGGCATGGGCAAGTATAGTAACACCGATGTCAGCACAAACACCGATAGACACTATAGACTGTGACCACATGCAGCACCTGCAGGAGGTGGTGGTGACAGGACTGACAGGACAGACACGCATGAACCAGTTGCCAGCACCGATGCTGGTCATTCATCCGCGTCAGTTGCAGGAGTCATCCTCCACGAACATCATCGACGCCCTGGCACACCAGCCTGGAGTCAGTCAGATAACGACTGGCAGCGGCATTTCAAAGCCCGTTATCCGCGGACTGGGCTATAACCGCATCGTCACGGTTGTTGACGGTGTTCGGCAAGAGGGCCAGCAGTGGGGTGACGAGCATGGTATTGAGGTCGATGCTCAGACCGTCAACTCCGCTGAGATTCTGAAAGGTCCGGCCTCGCTGATGTATGGCTCGGACGCTATGGCTGGCGTACTGGTGCTGCACGATGCACCCCTGATGGCCGATGGAAAGATGGCAGCCAATATTGGGACAGAGTACCAGTCGAACAACAAGTTGTTTGACTATACCGTCAACTTTGCCGGTCGGCAGAAAGCCTTCGTATGGAACTGGCGCTGGAGTCAGAAGGACGCTGACGAATATAAGAATAAGGTGGATGGTCGAGTACCTGGTTCACAGTTCAAGGAACGGGCCGTCAAGGGAATGATGGGCGTCAATCAGGACTGGGGACACTCGCACCTGAAACTGTCGTACTACTACATCCGTCCGGGCATGATAGAAGGTGAGCGCCATGTCGAGACCAACGAGTTGGAACCTTCGGATGCCTTTCAGCGCATACAGCACTACAAGGCCTTGCTGGACAACTCGTTCAACATCGGCGAGGGCTCGCTGAAGGTGCTGGTGGGCTATCAGCAGAACCGCCGTCAGGAGTTTGAGAATGCTGAGACACCAGGGCTCGACTTCCGTTTGCACACCATGAACTACGACGTACATTATCTGCTGGCCAATCAAGATGCGTGGCAGTTTGCGGGAGGAGTTTCGGGCATGTGGCAACGGTCGCAGAACCTGGGTACGGAGTATCTGATACCCGCCTATAGGCTGTTCGACATCGGAGCCTTTGCCTCCGTGACGCACCATATAGAGAACCTGACACTGAGCGGTGGCCTGCGCTTCGATAACCGTAGTCTGCACAGCTATGCACTGGAAGATGAAGGAGAGCTACGCTTCACGGATTTCTATCGTAGCTTCCGCGGACTGACGGGTTCGTTGGGCGCTATCTATAACATCACGGAGCGGTTGGATGTCCGTCTGAATGTGTCGCATGGTTTCCGTGCTCCCAACCTGAGCGAGTTGGGCAGTAACGGCGAGCATGAGGGGACGTTCCGATTCGAGCACGGCAATCAAGACCTGAAGGCTGAGCAGAGCTGGCAGTTAGACATGGGACTGGACTATTCGTCAGAGTTTCTGACAGCGCAGTTGTCGCTGTTTGCCAACCATATCTCAAACTATATCTTCTTAGAGCGCGAGTCACCGCTGACCAACGATTATCGTTATCAACAGGGCACGGCGCGCCTGTTTGGTGGCGAGGTGGCTATTGATATGCATCCGTTGGAGAAGTTGCACTTTGAGAACACCTTCTCGTATGTCAATGCCCGACAACTGCATCAGCCGGAAGATAGCCGCTGGTTGCCCTTCACGCCTGCGCCTCGCTGGACGAGCGATTTGCGTTACGACATCATTCGCAACGGACGGACACTGAACAACACCTTCGTATCTATGGGACTGGAGTGCTATCTGAAGCAGTCGAATGTTCATACTGCCAATAATACAGAGACGTATACCCCTTCGTACACGCTGCTGAACATGACGGCGGGAACCGATCTGCGCTATAAGTTGCGCAAGGTGGCGTCGCTCTTTGTGAGTGTGCAGAACCTGACAAACCGCGCCTACCAGTCACACCTGAGTCGACTGAAGTATGCCGACGGGCCGGGTATCTGCAATATGGGACGCTCGTTCAATGTGAAGCTGCTGGTTCCGATTCATTTGTAACGAAAGGAACAGCGATTAACGCTGAAATAGAGAACAGAGCGATTAACGCTGGAACACCATACATGCCCAGTCGCCGTCGGTCTTGGTGGCTGTGAGCGACAAACCTAATGCCTGTGCCTTGCTTTCGAGCAGGGCACAGTCGCTTTCGTAGAAGCCACTGAGGATGAGCGTGGCGTGAGGCTCCATGACGCTGACGAAGCGTGGCATGTCCTGAAGCAGGATGTTACGGTTGATATTGGCGAGGACGAGGGAGAAACCCGCTGGAGAACCAGCGGGAGTAGTGGCGGCTGGAGAACCAGCGGGAGTGGTGGCAGTGGTGGCAGGGGTGGCCAAACCGCCGAGCACAGTGGTGTCGCCGCAGATTACGCTGCTGTCGCCGCAGAGGATAGTGCTGTCGCCGCAGAGGGCGGTGAGACGGTCGTCGACATGGTTGATGACGGCGTTGTGACGGGTGTTGTCGGCGCTCCATTCGTCGATGTCGTAGGCGAAGCAGGAGGCTGCGCCTAACTTCAGGGCGCAGATGCCCAGAATGCCCGTACCGCAGCCGCAGTCGAGGACGCGCTTGCCTTTTAGGTCCATATCGAGTAGGGTAGAGCAAATCATGCGCGTCGTTTCGTGGGTGCCAGTGCCGAAGGCGAGGTGGGCGTCGATTTCGATGGGAATGACGGATGACGGTTGATGGCTGAAGTCTGATGGATGATGGATGAAGTCTGAAGGCTGATGGTTGATGGATGATGGCAGGTGGCGGCCGTCGTGAATAATGATGCCTCTTGCCTCAGCGTTCTGACTTCTTACCTCTATCGGCTCGAAGCCCTCCTGTTCCCACAGTTCGTTCCAGTCGCGGTCTTCGGCTTCGCGTACATTATATATAATATGACAGTCGAAGGGAAAACTTTCGACGGCGAGACGCAGAGCGTCTTCGTCGAAGAGCGACTGCTGGACGTAAGCCTTGAGACCGTTGTCGGTCTGCTCGAAACTTTCGCAACCGGCTTCGCCAGCCAGTGCGGAGAGCACGTCCTGAGCATCTTCGGTACAGGGCGTAAGGGTGAATTCTATCTCGAAATACTTCATGTCTGTATGATGCGTTATGGCGTCTGTTGTGTTAAATTTGGATGCAAAATTACAAAAAATAGGGAAAAACCTACGCTGTCTTAGGGTTTTTCCGTACTTTTGCATTGTAATTCGTTGTAATTTTGCAACGTGAAACCATATAAAAAGAGTAAAAGCGTATGAAAAAGTGGATACTTCTGACAGTCTCGGCCGTTCTGGCGCTTCCGACGATGGCGCAGGACGACGATATGTATTTCGTGCCGACGAAGGCCAATGTGGCCAAGGAGAAGAAGAGTTGGGGTATGCCCAAGGATACTTACTATTCCGGCAGCCAGCGCTCGGTGGATGAGTACAACCATGCTCCCCATGCTTCCGTGACGCCTATCGACTCGGCGGGTAACGATATTATCGACTTCTCGGCGGTTCGTGGCACCTATCCCAAGGGTGAGTATGCTGCACATAGTGTTGACAATGGCGACTACAAGTACACGAGGCGTCTGAGCCGTTTCGACGACTATTCGCCCAGCGAAGCATACTGGGACGGCTATCGTGACGGTCGCTGGTCATCGCCCTGGTACTATACGACCTATTCTACGTGGTACGATCCTTGGTACGATCCCTGGTATGATCCCTGGTACTATGGCCGTTACGGTTGGGTAGGCTACTATGGCTACTACGGCTACTATCGTCCGTGGGGCTGGTACGGTTACTATCGTCCTTGGAGATATTATAGAGGCTATTATCCTCGTTATTACTATGTCGGTGGTCGCTCGACCTATCGTCCAACCTCTATCGGTGGTTACAGGGGCTACAGCAATGGCAGCTATGCCCGTTATCAGCGTAGGCATCAAGATTCGACTCGCAGCTTTGGACAGTCTCCGTCAAGTCCTCGCTCGTTTGGTAGCGGTGGTGGACGCACGTTCGGCAGCAGTAACCGTTCGTCAGGCTTCGGCGGCGGTGGCAGCTTCGGTGGCGGAGGCGGCTTCGGCGGCGGAGGACGCAGTGGCGGCGGTGGAGGTCGTTCCTTTGGCTCACGCTAATGCTCCTCGTATATCTGGATATATTTTTACCAATCATATAACACGTAAACACAATGAAAAAGATCATATTATTTGCTTTGTCGGTTGCCCTGCATACGACCGTCTCTGCTCAGCCAATGGTCAACCTCGACAGCTATGCTGCAGGCCAGTTGGCCACTAAGGACCTGAATGGTACTGCCCGCTATGTGGGTATGGGTGGTGCGCTCGAAGCTCTTGGCGCAGATCTTTCAACGATGAGTACTAATCCCGCAGGCATTGGTATGTTCCGCAGGAGTCATGCTTCTGTGTCGTTTGGCATGAACATTCAAGGCGAAGGCAAGAATTTTCAGAACGGTACCAAGACTAATGCTTCGTTTGATCAGGTTGGTGTTGTGATCTCAACACGTCTGGGAGCTACCAGCTATCTGAACATCGGCTTCAACTTCCATAAAAGCCGCAATTTTGACTACGTATTGTCCGCAGCCAACAATGCCGTCAATGGCTCGTCGCTGCATCGTCAGACTTATGTGAAGATGCTTCGTGGCGATTTGGATGAGAATAGTGCCAAGAATCTGATTCACCCGTACCGTGAGTCACAGTTGGACCAGTTGAACTATCGCATTATTGACATCTACCAGGAGAACCCTACCACCAAAAAGAAGGAATATGTAGAAAGCATCAGCCCTGAGGCTATCAACTACATGTTCGACCGTGCCCATACAGGCTACATTGGGGAATACGACATTAACCTGAGCGGCAACATTAACAATCGTGTCTATTTAGGTCTGACCGTAGGAATCCACGATGTGCATTACAAGGCCTATAGTGAGTACTCGGAGAATTTCATAACGCCGACGATAACCACCAAGGGTAATAGATATGAACGCCCGTATGCTAAATATACGGACGACCAGGAGATAACCGGTACGGGATATGACATTAAGATAGGTGCTATTTTCCGTCCTATCGAAGAATCGCCTTTCCGCTTTGGCGTCAGCATTGCTACACCAACCTGGTATCGCCTGAAGACAAGAAACTATACGACCATTTCTGACCAGTATGGTGTGGTTGATAACATCAAAGATGACGTTAAGTTCGCCTTGAATACTCCTTGGCAGTTTGGCATCTCGGCAGGCTATACCATCGGTACGCAGTGGGCATTGGGCCTAAGCTACGATTTTGCCGACTACGGGGCTTGTGATATGCGCTCCATTACCAGCCGTTACTACGATTCGTGGTCTGACACTTATAATACCAAAACGGAGAGCGATTCCAACATGAAGCGTCTCACAGAACAGACCTTGAAAGGCGTGTCGACGCTGAAGGCTGGTGTTGAGTTCCGTGCGGACAAGATGCTGGCTATCCGATTAGGTTACAATTACGTGTCGCCTATGTACAAATCGGATGCTGTACGCGACCAGACCATCGACTCGCCTGGTGTATATATGGCCTCTACCAGCGATTATACCAACTGGAAGGATACGCACCGTCTGACTGCCGGCGTAGGTTTGACGTTCGATAAGTTCCGTGTAGACTTGGCTTATCAATACAGTGCAACCAATGGTGATTTCTATCCCTACATGAAGGAGCTGACAGGAACCAATAAGGACTCTCAGGGCAAGACTTTCACTATGACCAACTCTGCAGAAGCCGTCAGCGTGAAGAACATCCGCCATCAGCTGCTCTGCACGTTAGGATATACGTTCTAAGCGAGAATCGTCCACGTTTATCACGAGAATAGTCCGCACCACTGGCGCGGACTATTCTCGTTTGTGGTCCGGACTATTCGGACTGCCCGTCCGAAGGGTTCGGACTGATAGTCCGAACGGCTCGGACGGTTCGTGTAGCGTACTTAATAGCTGCGTGCGATGATGACACGATACTTGGAAGGCTTACCGCTGACCATGTCGACACCGGGTGTCTGTTCGTAGGCGAAGGGCACACAACGGATGGTAGCCTGTGTCTCCTCCTTGATCTGAGCCTCGGTCTCGGCCGTGCCGTCCCAGTGGCAGAGGAAGAAACCGCCGTCCTTGACGCGCTCCTTGAACTCCTCGTAGTTGTCGCACTCGTAGACGTGCTCGTCGCGATACTTGCGGGCCTTCTCGAAGATGTTCTTCTGAATGTCGTCCAGCAGTTGCTCGACATACTGGGCAATACCCTCCAGCGGACGCGTCTCCTTCTCGAGCGTGTCACGGCGCATCACCTCGATGGTGCCGTTCTCCAGGTCGCGGGCACCCAGCACAAGGCGCACGGGAACACCCTTCAGCTCGTAGTCGGCAAACTTAAAGCCAGGACGCTTGTTGTCGGAGTCGTCAAACTTGACGCTGATGCCCTTCTTGCGCAACTCGTCGATGATGGGCTGCACCTCTTTGTTAACCTGCTCCATCTGCTCGGGCTTCGTGGCAATGGGGATGATAACCACCTGGATAGGAGCCAGACGCGGAGGCAGCACCAGTCCGTTGTCGTCACTGTGCGTCATGATGAGCGCACCGATGAGTCGGGTAGAGACGCCCCACGATGTTGCCCAGACATATTCGGGCTTGTTCTCCTTATTAAGATAGGTGACCTCGAAGGCCTTGGCAAAGTTTTGTCCCAGGAAGTGTGAGGTACCGCTCTGCAGGGCCTTGCCGTCCTGCATCATGGCCTCGATGGTGTAGGTGTCCAGTGCTCCGGCAAAGCGCTCCGTCTCAGACTTCACGCCCTGCAGCACGGGAACGGCCATCCACTCCTCGGCAAACTTGGCATAAACGTGCAGCATCTTCTTGGCTTCCTCTTCAGCCTCCTCGCGGGTGGCGTGGGCAGTATGGCCCTCCTGCCACAGGAATTCAGAGGTACGCAGGAAGGGACGTGTACGCATCTCCCAGCGCATCACGTTACACCACTGGTTGCACATCAGGGGCAGGTCGCGCCACGAGTGAATCCAGTTCTTATACGTGTTCCAGATAATCGTCTCCGACGTAGGACGGACAATGAGCTCCTCCTCCAGTTTGGCGGCAGGGTCTACGACGACACCGCTCTTGTCCTCGGTAGCCTTCAGGCGGTAGTGGGTCACCACGGCGCACTCCTTGGCAAAGCCTTCTACGTGCTCGGCCTCGCGACTGAGGAACGACTTCGGAATGAGCAGAGGAAAGTAGGCGTTCTGAGCACCCGTCTCCTTGAACATGCGGTCCAGCTCGTGCTGCATCTTCTCCCAGATGGCGTAGCCGTAAGGCTTGATGACCATACAGCCGCGAACAGCACTCTGCTCGGCCAGGTCAGCCTTGACCACCAGGTCATTATACCACTGGCTGTAATTGTCAGCCCGTTTCGTTAAATCTTTTAATTCTTTTGCCATAATTTTAGTCGTTTTCTTAAATTTTGCTGCAAAGGTAGCAAATATTTATGAATTACGGATTACGATTTACGAATTATTTTGTATCTTTGCAACCAGAATACTTAAGTTTCATCAAACAAATAAACTAAATTATGAAGACAAAGATTATTTCATTGCTCCTCTGCGTGGGTATGCTTTTCGCATGTAACAACACACAGAAGGGTGCAGGCATTGGCGCCGGTGGTGGTGCCGTGCTGGGTGGTATCATTGGTGCTATTGCCGGTAACACGATGGTCGGCGCAGCCATTGGCGGTGCTGTAGGTGCTGGTGCAGGTGCCATTATCGGTAACCGTATGGACAAGGCTAAGAAGGAGACTCAGGCAGCTATGCAGCAGCAGGCTCAGGTTGAGACGGTGCAAGACGCCAACGGTCTGGAGGCTGTGAAGGTGACGTTCGATTCAGGTATCCTGTTCGCTACGGGCAAGGCTGACCTCTCTATGTCGGCCAAGAACTCGCTGGCTAAGTTTGCCACCGTTCTTAATAATAATAAGGATTGCGACGTGACCATCATCGGACATACCGACAATACGGGTTCGGATGCCATCAACCAGCCGCTGTCCGTTAGCCGTGCCAACAGTGTAGGCAACTATCTGCGCTCTTGCGGTGTGGCTGCCAATCAGCTGAAGAGTGTCGAGGGTCAGGGCTCTTCCAACCCCGTTGCCGACAACTCTACCGCTGCAGGCCGTCAGCAGAATCGTCGTGTGGAGGTCTATATGTACGCTTCGCAGAAGATGATTCAGGAGGCTCAGGCCCAGGCAAAGTAAACAGGAATAGTGAAAAGTGAATAAAGTTATCACTTTCATCAAAAGACTACTTACATGGATAGTGGTGGCGTTCTTTGCCTCCACTATCCTTTCTGTTGTAGCCCTGCGATGGGTGCCGGTGTGGTTCACGCCGCTGATGTTCATCCGCTTGGCGCAGCAGTCGTCCGACGACAAGCCCTTGACGCTGCATCACCACTGGGTGCCGCTGGAAGAGATAGCCCCCTCGTTGTCAACGGCCGTCATGGCCTCTGAGGATGCTCGCTTCCTGGAGCACCACGGCTTCGACTACAAGGCCATTGAGAAAGCCGCTATGCGCAACATCAAGCACCCCGAGAAGACCCGTCACGGTGCCTCAACCATTTCGCAGCAGACGGCCAAGAATGTGTTTCTGTGGCCCGGTCGTTCGTGGCTGCGCAAGGGCCTGGAGGTCTATTTCACCACGCTGATTGAGCTTTGCTGGTCGAAGCAGCGCATTATGGAGGTCTATCTGAACAGCATTGAGATGGGCGAGGGCATCTATGGTGCCGATGCCGTAGCGGAATACCACTTCAACACCACCGCCAAGGATCTGACCCGTGCCCAGTGTGCCCTGATAGCCGTCTCGCTGCCCAATCCCCGCCGTATGAACTCTGCCAGCCCCAGCAGCTACATGTTGCGTCGGCAGCAGCGAATCCTGCGCGAGATGAAATTCGTCAAGCCATTGCCTCCCAAGGGGCAGGACAAGTAACCTTTTTGCATGATTGTAGGCTAATCTATCATCATTTTTAGGTATTTATGGTCGACAGTTTTGGCGTGTCGACTTTTTTTTGTACCTTTGTGGCTGAAAATTCACTATCAGTCATGAAACTGTCAGAACTACATACCGGTCAGCAAGCTATCATCGTCAACGTGAAAGGTCACGGAGGCTTCCGTAAGCGTATCCTGGAGATGGGATTCGTCAAGGGGCAGCCCGTGGAGGTGTTGCTCAACGCCCCGTTGCAGGATCCCGTGAAGTACAAGATTATGGGTTACGAGGTCAGTCTGCGCCGTCAGGAGGCCGAGATGATTGAAGTCACCACGCCCCTGGCAGATCATGATGACAATCAAAAGAAAAACATCCACCAGAACCGTTTGGCTGGAGCAGGCCTGTCTGCTGATGCTCCCCAGATAACCGTAGCCCTGGTGGGCAATCCCAACTGTGGCAAGACGTCGCTCTTCAACTTTGCCTCGGGAGCCCACGAACGGGTGGGTAACTATAGCGGTGTGACGGTAGATGCCAAGGAGGGATATACCGACTTTAGGGGATACCGCATTCGGCTGGTTGACCTGCCGGGCACTTACTCGCTGACGGCCTATAGTCCTGAGGAACTGTACGTTCGCCGGCAATTGGTGGACGAGACCCCCGATGTCGTCATCAATGTCATTGACTCCAGCAATTTGGAGCGCAACCTCTACCTGACAACCCAGCTGATGGATATGCACCTCCGTGTGGTTTGTGCGCTGAATATGTTCGATGAGCTGGAGCAGCGTGGCGACCGCCTGAACATCGACACGCTCAGCTCGCTGTTGGGAATGCCTATGGTCCCCACGTCGTTCAAGACGGGTAGGGGACTGGAAGATCTGCTGTCGGAAGTGGTTCATATCTTCGAGAATCGCGAGGGTCACGACCAATACTATCGTCACCAGCATATCAATCATGGTCACGAGGTCGAGGACGGCATCAGTAACATCCAGCAGTACCTGAAAGGCAACGACCTGTTGCGCCTTCGCTATTCCACCCGTTGGCTTGCCATTAAACTGATGGAAGGGGATAAGAATGCCGAGAAGATCATTCGGGAACTGCCAGAATATGAAGATATTATAAAAGCGAGAAGCATTGCCGAAGCTCGCGTAAAAGAAGAGACAGGCGACGACTGTGAGACGGCCATTATGGATGCCAAGTACGGCTTCATTCGTGGTGCCTTGCAGGAGGCTGGCTACCAGATGGGCGACAACGAAGACACCTATCGTGCCACCCATTGGCTGGATGCTTTGATTACCAACAAGTGGCTCGGTTTCCCCATCTTTATCCTGTTGCTCTATCTGATGTTCGAGGTGACGTTCATCCTCGGTCAATATCCTATGGACTGGATAGACATGGGCGTAGAATGGTTGGGCGACGTCATCAGCGAGCACATGGCCGACGGACCGCTGAAGGCTATGCTGGTCGACGGCATTATCGGCGGTGTGGGAGCTGTCATAGTCTTCATGCCGCAGATTCTCATCCTCTATACCTTTATCTCTTTTATGGAGGACTCGGGCTATATGGCCCGTGCAGCCTTTATCATGGACAAGCTGATGCACGGCATGGGGCTGCACGGAAAGTCCTTTATCCCGCTCATCATGGGATTTGGCTGCAATGTGCCTGCCGTGATGGCTACCCGCACGATTGAGAGCCGTCGTTCACGCCTCATCACCATGCTGGTATTGCCCATGATGTCGTGCTCGGCCCGACTGCCCATCTACATCATGATAACAGGCGCGTTCTTTGCCGCCCAATACCAGAGTCTGGTGATGATTTCGCTCTATTGCGTAGGCATTCTGTTGTCTGTTGTAATGGCCCGCATCTTGAGCACGTTTGTCATCAAGGGCGAAGACACGCCTTTCGTGATGGAGTTGCCGCCATACCGCTTCCCCACAGCTAAGGCCATCTTCCGCCATACTTGGGAGAAGGGCAAGCAGTACCTGAAGAAGATGGGTGGCATCATCCTGGTGGCCTCTATCATCGTGTGGGCTTTAGGCTATTTCGGCACCATGGGTGTTGCTCCCTCGTTGGAAGAGAGCTTCATCGGTATGCTGGGCAAGGCCATTGAGCCCCTCTTCCTGCCGCAGGGCTTCGACTGGCGACTGGATGTCAGCCTGTTGGCTGGCGTGGGTGCCAAGGAAATCGTGGCTTCCACGATGGGTGTGCTTTATGCTGAACAGTATAACTTCACGCCGCTGGTGGCCTACAGCTTCCTGCTCTTCGTGCTCATCTACTTCCCCTGTATTGCAACGATCGCAGCCATCAAGCACGAGAGCGGCTCGTGGAAATGGGCACTCTTTGCAGCCCTCTACACCACTGTTTTGGCGTGGATTGTCTCCGCTGTGGTCTATCAGGTAGGCAATTTCTTCTGTTGATTTTAGTTTTTTTTCATCTATTTGTTCTTTATTCTAAAGAAAAAGTAGTATCTTTGTGCGGTTTTTAACCATTTAACCACATAAAATGAAAGAAAACGTTAAGGTAGCAGTCAGGAATATCCTGACTAACTATTTGGAGTTGAACAAGCATCGAAAGACGCCGGAACGCTTTACCATCCTGGATGCAGTATATAGCATTGACGGCCATTTCACGCTTGAGGAGTTGGGGGAAAAACTGGATAAAGAGTTCAATTTCCCAGTCAGTCGGGCAACGTTGTACAACACGCTGAAACTCTTTATGGAGTTGCGCTTGGTGGTACGTCACAGGTTCCAGACAACGACAAAATATGAGGCCTGTTACGACAACAACAGCCACAGCCATCAGGTATGCACCATGTGCGGCAAGGTGACCGAGATTAAGTCGCCTCAGATTACAGAGGCCATCAACAGTCTGCACATGAAGCGTTTCCGCAAGGACGGCTTTACGTTGTACATCTATGGCATTTGTAGCACCTGTCAGGCTCGCATCACCCGTCTGGCGTCCAAAGAAGCAAAGAAGAAAACAACAAAGACTAATAAAGAAAAATGAATCAAGGTAAAGTTGATGTCCTGCTGGGTTTGCAGTGGGGCGATGAAGGTAAGGGAAAGGTGGTCGACGTGCTGACCCCGCAGTATGATGTGGTAGCCCGTTTCCAAGGTGGTCCTAATGCAGGGCATACCCTGGAGTTCAACGGCGAGAAGTATGTCCTGCGCTCCATTCCCTCAGGAATCTTCCAGGGTGGAAAGGTAAACATTATCGGTAATGGCGTGGTGCTGGCTCCCGACCTCTTCATGGAGGAGGCAATGGCATTGGAAGCCAGTGGTCATGAGCTGAAGAACCGTTTGCATATTTCCAAGAAAGCGCATCTCATTATGCCTACCCACCGCGTGCTCGATGCAGCCTACGAGGCACAGAAGGGCAAGGACAAGGTGGGCACAACCGGCAAGGGCATTGGTCCGACGTATACGGACAAGGTGAGTCGCAACGGCTTGCGTGTTGGCGATATTCTGGAGAACTTCGAGGAGAAGTATGCCGCTCATAAGGCTCGCCACGAGGCTATTCTGAAGTCGCTGAATTTCGACTACGACATCACTGAGGTGGAGCAGAAGTGGCTGAAGGGCATCGAATACCTGCGCCAGTTCCATCTGGTTGACTCGGAGCACGAAATCAACAAGCTGTTGCGTGCCGGCAAGAGTGTGCTGTGCGAGGGTGCGCAGGGCACTATGCTCGACGTCGACTTTGGTAGCTATCCCTTCGTAACTTCCAGCAATACCATCTGCGCTGGCGCCTGCACAGGTTTGGGCATTGGTCCCAACAAGATTGGCGAGGTGTATGGCATCATGAAGGCTTACTGCACTCGTGTCGGTGCCGGCCCGTTCCCCACGGAGCTGTTCGACGAGACTGGCAAGAAAATCCGAGACCTCGGTCACGAGTATGGTGCCGTGACGGGTCGTGAGCGACGTTGCGGATGGATTGACCTCGTGGCCCTGCGTTATAGCATCATGGTCAACGGAGTCACCCAGCTCATTATGATGAAGAGTGACGTGTTGGACGGCTTCGACACCATCAAGGCCTGCACGGCATACAAGGTAAACGGCGTCGAGACACGCGATTTCCCCTACGATATCGAGCAGGGCATTGAACCCATTTACGAGGAACTGCCCGGTTGGAAGACCGATATGACGCAGTTTACCAGTGAGGAACAGTTCCCCAAGGCTTTCGCCGACTACATCAAGTTCTTGGAGAAGGAACTCGAGATACCTATCCGTATTATTTCTATCGGTCCAGACCGTGAACAAACGATTGTGAGAAAATAAATGGCACAGAAACCCAGTATTCCTAAAGGAACGCGCGACTTCGGCCCCGTAGAGATGGCCAAGCGCAACTATATCTTCAACACCATCCGCGAGGTGTATGCCCTCTATGGCTTCCAGCAGATTGAGACGCCGGCGATGGAAACCCTCCAGACGCTGATGGGTAAATATGGCGAGGAAGGCGACAAACTGTTGTTCAAAGTGCTGAACAGCGGCGACTTCCTGTCGAAAACCACCGACGAGGAGTTACAAGAGCGCAATGCCCTTCATCTGGCTGCAAAGCTCTGCGAGAAGGGCCTGCGTTACGACCTGACGGTGCCCTTTGCCCGCTATGTGGTGATGCACCGCGAGGAGTTGCAGCTGCCTTTCAAGCGCTATCAGATTCAACCTGTGTGGCGTGCTGACCGTCCCCAGAAAGGCCGTTACCGCGAGTTCTACCAGTGTGACGCCGATGTGGTGGGTAGCGACTCGCTGCTCAACGAGGTGGAACTGATGCAGATTGTCGACACCGTGTTCTCACGCTTTGGCATTCGCGTTCAGATTAAGATTAATAACCGCAAGATACTCTCCGGTATTGCCGAGGTGATTGGGGCTGCCGATAAGATTGTGGACATCACCGTTGCCATTGACAAACTGGACAAGATTGGTATCGACAATGTCAACGCAGAACTGCGCGAGGACGGACTCAGTGAAGAACAAATCCAGAAGTTGCAACCCATTATCTCACTGGAAGGAACAAACGACGAGAAGCTGAACATCATTGCCGACGTGCTGAAGGACAGCGAGACGGGACTGAAAGGTGTCGAGGAACTTCGCTTCATCCTGAACGTTTTAAAGACGGTAGGCTTGAAGAACGAGATGCAGCTCGACCTGACGCTGGCTCGTGGCTTGAACTACTATACGGGCGCAATCTTCGAGGTTAAGGCCCTGGATGTGCAGATTGGCAGCATTACCGGTGGCGGACGTTACGACAACCTGACGGGCATCTTCGGCATGCCTGGTCTGTCGGGTGTGGGTATTTCGTTTGGTGCTGACCGCATTTACGACGTGCTCAACCAACTCGACCTCTATCCCAAGGATTCTATGACGGCCACGCAGGTGCTGTTCATCAACTTTGGCGAGCAGGAGACGGCTTACTGTCTGCCTATTATAAATAAGGTACGTGAGTGCGGCATTCGTGCCGAGATTTATCCTGATGCAGCTAAGATGAAGAAGCAGATGTCGTACGCCAACGCCAAGCAGATTCCCTATGTCGTGCTGGCTGGCGAGAGCGAGATGCAGGCTGGCAAGGTGACGCTGAAGAATATGGAGACCGGCGAACAGCAGCTGCTGACAGCTGAGGAAGTCGTCGCTGTCGTCCAGCGGTAACATCGAAATCTCGAAATACCGAAACATCGAAAAAAAAACAACCCTATGAAGAAAATCCTAATGGCAGCCATCGCGCTGCTAACCCTGACGGCTGCCATGCAGCAGAAGGTAACGACCATCTTTATCATTGGCGACTCGACAGCCGCTAAGAAAGACCTGTCGAAAGGCTCGCCAGAGCGCGGCTGGGGCATGGCCCTGCAGTGTTACTACGACGAGGCCTTTATCCGTGTGGACAATCATGCTGTGAACGGACGCTCTACGAAGAGTTTCCTTGACGAAGGCCGTTGGCAGAAGGTGGTCGACAAGATTCAGCCTGGCGACTACGTCATCATCCAGTTCGGCCACAATGACGCCAAGAAGAATGATGCCAAGCGCCATACTGATCCAGGTTCGACATTCGATGCCAATCTGGCACGCTTTGTCAATGAAACACGCGCCAAGGGTGGCATTCCCGTTATTATGAATCCGGTGGTGCGCCGCAACTTCACCAAGAATGCTGCCCGTGTGAACGACGACGAGTCGTTGCGTAACACCTCCTTCAAGGACGGTGCAAAGGTCAAGGAGGGCGACGTGCTGAAGGATACTCATGGACTATATGCTGTGGCTCCGCGTAATGTGGCCGATAGTTTGCATGTCAACTTCGTCGACGCCACTAAGATTACCCACGACTTGGAGCAGGGCTTGGGTGTCGAGGGCTCGAAGAAATTGCATATGTGGTACCAGCCTGGCGAGCATCCTGCATTGCCAGACGGTCGTCAGGACAACACGCACTACAACATCTACGGCGCTCATCAGGTGGCCAAGTTGTTGGCTGATGCGCTGTGCCAGGAGATTCCTTTGCTCAGCAAGTATCGTACGGATGACAAACCCTGCAAGATGGAACAGCCGAAATAAGGGGGCAAGAATAAAATGGACAAAGAATAAATAACCCGCTTGTTGAAAATAAATCCTGCAAAACATTTGCGGGATTTGTTTTTTCTGCTTATCTTTGCAAAAATTTCATTTATACTACACTAAACAAAACATTTACGATTATGAAGAAAAAGTTTATCTGCGCCGTTTGTGGATATATCTACGAAGGCGATGCTGCTCCCGAGAAGTGTCCCATCTGTAAGGCTCCCGCTTCTAAGTTCTCTGAACTGAAGGACGATGCCGATATGACCTACGCTACTGTTCACAAGATTGGTGACGGCAAGCCCGAGGGTGTCAGCGAGGAGATGATTCAGGACCTGCGCAACCACTTCAACGGTGAGTGTGGTGAGGTCGGTATGTATCTAGCTATGGCTCGTCAGGCAGACCGCGAAGGCTATCCTGAGATTGCTGAGGCTTTCAAGCGCTATGCCTTCGAGGAGGCAGACCACGCCAGCCGTTTCGCTGAGCTGCTGGGCGAGTGCGTTTGGGACACCAAGACCAATCTGGAGAAGCGTGCTGCTGCTGAAGCCGGTGCTTGCGAGGACAAGTTCCGTATTGCCAAGAACGCCAAGGCTGCTGGTTTCGACGCTATCCACGATACCGTTCACGAGATGGCTAAGGACGAGGCTCGTCACGGTGCCGGCTTCGCTGGTCTGCTGAAGCGCTATTTCGGAAAGTAAGCTGTTTTTCAGGCAGACTGAACCTGTCTGCACAATATTTGAGGGAAAATGTCGTTTTATCATATATATGGTAAGACGACTTTTCTTTTTTCTCACTGCAATAGCCTTGTTGCTGACGGCCTGTTCAGACAATGACTCGTTCTCGACAGACCGTAGTCATCTTTTGACGTTCTCCAAGGACACCATTAAGATGGACACCATGTTCTCGGACGTTCCTTCAACAACCTATACTTTCTGGGTGTACAACCATTCGGGCGACGGCATCCGTATTGCCAATGTTCGCCTGGACCGAGGCAATCAGTCGGGCTTCCGCGTTAATGTGGACGGCACGTTCCTGAACCCTGTAGCTACCGATCTGGAGATTAGAAAGGGCGACAGCATTCGTGTGTTTGTAGAGGTTACGGCCCACGAGAACTTACAGGAGACTCCCCAGTTGGTGGAGGACAACCTGCTGTTTACGCTGCAGAGTGGGGTGGTGCAGAAGATGAATCTGCGCACATGGGCCTGGGATGCCTACAAGGTGACCAATATGGTGGTAACAGGCGACGAGGTTATTGAGTCGTCGAAGCCTGTGGTGGTCTATGGCCGTGGCATCAACATTGAGAAAGGCGCCACGTTGACCGTCAAGAACACTACGCTCTACTTCCATGACGGTGCCGGTATTGAGGTCAGTGGCAAGTTGGTGACTGACCATGTGCTGATGCGTGGCGATCGTCTGGATCATATGTTTGCCTACTTGCCATACGACCGCGTCAGCGGACAGTGGGGAGGCGTGGTTGCCAAGGCTAAATCTGACGGCGTTGAGATGACTAATAGCGAGTTGCATAGCTCACACAACGCTCTTTGGTGCGACAGTACGGTGGTGACGTTGACCAATACCATTATCCATAACTGCAAGGGGTACGGTCTCTACGCCCATGACTCTAAGGTGGCGCTCACCAAGTGTCTTGTCAGTAATGCGTTGAACGATTGTCTGTCGATGGAGGGTTGCCAGGCTACTGTTGACCAAACAACGCTAGCTCAGTTCTATCCTTTCTCAGCTAATCGCGGTGCTGCCTTGCGCTTTAACTATACCAAACAACCCATGTCGTTGGTGTGTAAAAATACCCTTGTGACAGGCTATGCTGAAGACGTTATCTTTGGAAAGGGCAACGATCCGGAATTGATGAGCTATCACTTCGAGAATTGCCTCTTGCGTACGGGGGCTGTTGAAGATTCTAAGGACATTGTCAACGTCATCTGGGAGAAACCGTCCGACGAAATTCAGGGTCAGAAGCATTTCGTTAAGTTCGACGACGTCAATTTCATCTACGACTTCTGGCTGAAAGAAGAGTCGCCAGCCTTCGAACGTAGCATAGGATGGCCTGGTAATCAGTAGTTTTGCTTATCCATCAGGTTTTCTTTTCTTTGTAAGCATCAAATCAGATGCCGAGGCCGCCTTCGTAAGAAGCATCGACAGCCTTCGACTGCAGGATACGTGAATAAGGTGGTACGTCATGTGTCAGCCAGATGTTGCCGCCTATCGTGCTGTGATGACCTATCGTAATGCGCCCTAAGATAGATGCGTTGGAGTAGATGGTGACATAGTCCTCGATAATCGGGTGACGAGGGACGTTGAGCATGTTGCCTTGAGCATCGTACTTGAAACTCTTGGCTCCCAGCGTAACGCCCTGATAGAGGGTGACATGGTCCCCGATAATGGCCGTCTCGCCAATAACGACACCCGTGCCGTGGTCAATGGCAAAGTATTCGCCGATGGTTGCTCCAGGATGAATGTCTATTCCCGTCTTGCTATGAGCTTGTTCCGTGATGATACGCGGAATGACGGGTACCTTCAGTTCATGCAGTTTGTGGGCAATACGATAGTGTATCATTGTGTTGACGACAGGGTAGCAGAAGATAACCTCGCCGTAGTTGGGAGCAGCGGGATCGTTATCGAACATTGCCTGGACATCAGTATAGAGCAGACGCTTGATTTCGGGTAATGCATTGATGAACTCCTGTGCAGTCTCCTCGGCACAGGCATAGACCGTCTCGCGATTGTGAAGGTCCGTGCAGTCCTCGCAGAACTGAAGTCCGTGGGCAATTTGCTTGATGAGCAGGCGTTGCAGCTCGACCATGTAGTTGCCGATATAATAGGCACGGATAGATTCGTCGCTTTGACGTTTATTGAAATAGTCGGGGAATATGATGCTCTTCACCAGTCGGACGATGCGCTCCACGTGTTCTACGGAGGGCAGGGGAGCTTCGACGGCAGGCATCATTCTGACTTCCTGCTCTGTCAGTCGTGACAGCAGGTGTACATTCTTCAGCAGGATGTCGTTGGATTTCTTGTTCATCGTGCGTATATATTTAAGAGGTTGACTAATGCGAGTTTAGTTGTAGAAGTTCCACGAAACACCGAAGTGCAGGACACTGCCGTTGGTGGGATAGTGGGGTGTGAGGAAGTAGCGTTTGGAGCCCGAACCGGCATTGACGTGAGTCATAGCCAAGAAGAAACGGGCGCGTTTAAGGTGCATATTGACGTACGCATCCAGGAAAGGATAGCCGCCCAGCTCCTCCTTAGATTCACCGTCCTTCTGAATGGCAAACTGGCAAAGTTGTGGCGAGTAGTCGGGAGCCTCGTACTTCGAGAACCACGTCAGCGAACCACCCAGTTCGACGTCGAGCACTCGAGCCAGCTTGAACTTGATGTACAGATTGCTGAAGATGTTCAGGTCCGGCAATGGCAAAGCGCTGGGCATGCTGCTGTTCTGGTAGGTGATAATGTTGTCGAAGTTCAGAATGCCCCAACGCAGGTTCTGCATGAGTTGCAGGGTGAGCACGTTGATGTTCGCTGACTCTTGATAGACATCTGCTGTCATTGCTGTGCGTGTTGTACCCGTGTTGGTGTACGACATACCGAAGTAGGTGTAGTTCTGTATTTCATCGATGGCTACACGCAGGCGGGTGTGTGTCTTGTCGTAGCCGAAGATGCCTTCTAGATGGGTACGTGTCTCGGCATTCAGACTCTTCTCCCACCACAGGTGTTTGGCATGGAACTGCTCCATGAAGTAACGGGGAATGTCACGCGTGAAGTTTCCCTTGGCTGCCAGTCGGACTGTATCGCCAAACAGCGGGAAGTTCACGTCGGTGCTGAAGTCGAGGATTAACTTACCCAAGTCAAAGCCTACAGCACCAATCTCGACTCCTGCATTGAAGTGGAAGGTGTGTCCCTGTGTCTTGGCCAACTGGGCGCCTATGTTTAGGGCATTGTCACCCTTGGTGCTCAAGTGGTAGGCTGTCTCGCCAACTGTCAAGTCAGGCATACTGTAGCGACGATACTCGTGCGTGGCAAAAACCTTCAGACCTGCCTTGACATACTTGTTGAAGCCTTCGAGTAGGGCGACGGCCAGCGTGTTCTTGATGCTGGTATAGCGGTGTCTATCGTAAGCCGCCTGACCTGCAGAGCCACCCGTGTCGTCCTTGTCGTAATAGGTGTTGAGATAATAGTCCGTTGGAGTATAGTAGGACTGGTAGATGTGCTCGTAGTTGTTGAGGTCCAGCGTGTGGATAAAACTGGTAACGGGCACGTATTCGCGCTTCATGGTGGCGTCGATGCTATCCTGAAGGGCTTTAGCGGCCAAGAGGCTGTCCATAGCCTCCTTTCCTTCCACGTTGATACGTGTGGTGTCAACAGGGTGTTCTTTCTTTGAGCCTACGGGTTCGTCACCCATGATGCGAGCATCCTTGGGACGACCCTTAGGAACATCGGAAACCACAGGAGCCTCCTGACGTCCAGCCGGCTGGTCCTTGTCTTTGCCCTCCTTCTCGGCCTCGCGCTTAGCCTTCTGTTTGGCCGACTCAGCAGCAAACTGACGTGCCTTGATTTCCTCTTCCGTCATCTTTACCTTGCGGAAGAAGCCAACACTATAGCGCTGGTTGAAGAACAGATGTTGTGTCTTGTTGCGGTTCCAGTTGCTCTGAAGCACAGTGGGAATCTCGTCCTCACTGTATTGTGTCGTCTCCAGCTCGGGGTGCGTGATGTAGTTGTCGTTGGTGATACCACCGTTTTCGTTGGACTTGTGCTGGTAGGCCTGACCCAAGAAGTGCATCTGGTAGCGGTCACCACGGTAGGAGGCGAAAAGGCCTGCACGGAAGTGGGAAACGTTCTGGTTCTGGTAGTAGCCGCGAGCATACTGGTAGTTAAGGTCGAAGCCTAGGCCCACTCGCTTGCCGGCATTAACGGCAAACTTGGCGCGGATGTGGTCCTCGCCGTGCTGCTTGTCGCCACATTCGTCGTAACTGATGTTGGTATAGGGCGACAGCGTATTCATAAAATGGAAGTCCTCGGGCTCCATACGCGAGAAGCTGTAGCCATCGGTAAAGAAGAACTGGCTGATGGGCTTGCGGTCGATGAAGATACGACTCAAACGTGCCGAATAGTTGTTACCGATGGTGTTGTACTCGCCATAGAGCCCCGTGGCGTGGATGCTGTTCTGATAGAGGTGGGGAATGGTGTCCAGAGCGGTGGGGGTGATGTCGCCGAAACGACGGTCGACAGTCCACGCCCATACACCTTTGGGAACCTCCTTGTTCTTGTGGGTGGAGTCACGGCTGTTGGGGTTAAAGGCGCGATTCGGATCGTTGGGGTCTACCTGTGTGATGTTGCCGCTGGGGTCTATCTGGTTATACACCTGTGACTGCACAGTAGGAACGGTGCAGACAATAGTTAGAATCAGCGTGAGGAACTTCTTCATGGGCTCTGGACTTGTGCTTTATTCGTCGTCTTCCTGACGCATAGGCATCATGCGCAGAGCGGCCTCGAAGAACTTGACAACCATAGCGGCCAAAATGACGTAGGTACCCGTCTCCTTGCTATAGAAAAAGTAGATGAGCAGGCCTACGATGGCACCCAGCATGAAGATGATGTTCATCCAGTTGCGTATAGTCTTCATACTCATTTTAGTAGCGAATCGAATTTGTTAAACAGGAAGTCCTTGCGGTCGATGGTCTTGCGACGGAACTTGCCGGACAGGGGTAACAAACGGGTGTTCTTCTTGTTGACAGCCGTCTTGTCGGTAATCCATTCCTCTGCACGGTAGCGTAACTGCTGGTTGCCCTCGCCATAGATGTAGTGAATACGACTGATAGTGATGTCTGCCTTGCCGTCCTGACACTTAGCCTGTAAAACATAGCAGAACTGAGTGCGGTCCAGCACAATGGCGTTGCTCTTGAATACTAGCCATTCAGTGTAGGTGGCTCCTAACTCGTACTTGACAGAGTCGGTCACGACAACCTGACTATTAATCTGGTTTTTCTCACGAACCATCTTCTCCATGTACTTCTTAACAATGTTGTACACCTGTGAGGCTGACTTGCCTGGAGCGTCAATGCGTTTGTTGAAGACCACCTTGCCGTCAATCTCTGTTACTGCGCCCTTCAGGTACTTGGCGTCAGGGTTCACCTTGACCTTGACTTCTTCAGTGGTTTCTTCTTCCTCGGGGCGTTCCCAAGTGTTGTCCTGTGCCCACGCATACAGGGGCATCAGAGCCCAAAAAAGTATTGCAAGCTTTTTCATATCTGCAAATATTAGTTCTTATAAGCGACAAAGGTACGAAATATTCTGCGAAACAGCCGTACTTATTACATTTTTTTAAATATTTACGTCTTATTTCAGCTCCAACTCTTTCTGAAGACGGATAATTTCGTCGCGATATTGGGCGGCTTGCAAGAAGTCGAGATTCTTGGCGGCTTCCTTCATTAGGCGGGTTGTTTCTGCGATGCTCTTCTCCAATTGTGGACGTGTCATACGCTCAATAATCGGGTCGGCGGCAAAGACTGCTGTCGATGGTTGACTCTTGGCAGTCGACGATTGACCATTGGCGGCTTTTTCCATTTCGACGAGCGATACCGTCAGGGCTTTCTTGATTTGCGTCGGTGTAATGCCGTGCTCCTCATTATATTTCAGTTGCTTGGTGCGACGGCGCAGGGTTTCGTCAATGGTTAGCTGCATGGAGGCCGTCATGTTGTCGGCGTACATGATGACCTTGCCGTTGATGTTGCGGGCTGCACGGCCCGCAGTCTGCGTCAGCGAACGGTGCGAGCGCAGGAATCCCTCCTTGTCGGCATCCAGAATGGCGACCAACGACACTTCAGGTAAATCCAGGCCCTCGCGTAGCAGGTTGACACCCACCAACACGTCGTAGGTGCCGTTGCGCAGGTTCTCCAGAATCTTGACACGATCCAGGGTGGTCACCTCACTATGGATATAGGCCGTCTGGATGTCGTGGTTCAGCAGATATTCAGACAGTTCCTCAGCCATACGCTTTGTCAGCGTGGTGACTAGCACTCGTTCCTTACGCTCTATACGTTGTTGGATTTCCTCCATGAGGTCGTCAATCTGGTTTTCCGTCGGACGAACCTCAATCTCAGGGTCTAGAAGGCCGGTAGGACGAATCACCTGTTCGACAACCACACCCTCGGCCTCCTGCAATTCGTAGTCGGCAGGGGTTGCAGAGACATAAATAACCTGATGCGTCATCTGCTTGAACTCTTCAAATGTCAGCGGACGATTGTCGAAGGCGGCAGGTAGGCGGAAACCATATTCCACCAGATTGGTCTTGCGGGCACGGTCACCACCATACATTGCTCCAATCTGGGGAACGGAGACGTGACTCTCGTCAATAACCATCAGGTAGTCCTCTGGGAAGAAGTCCAGTAGACAGTAGGGGCGTTCGCCTGCCTGTCGGCCGTCAAAGTAGCGAGAGTAGTTCTCGATGCCTGAGCAATGGCCAAGTTCTTTGATCATCTCCATGTCGTACTCTACACGCTCCTTGATACGTTGGGCCTTGAGACTGTCACCCTGCTCCTCGAAGAACGCTACTTGTTTCACCAGGTCGTCCTGAATGTTGCGGATAGCAATGTTCGTCTGCTCCTGCGTTGTCATGAAGAGGTTGGCAGGGTAGAGCTTGTATTCGTCAAATAGCGCCATACGCGTCATTGTGACTGGGTCCAGTTCTTCAATACAGTCTATCTCATCGTCCCAGAAAGTGATGCGCAGGATGGCCTCGCTGTAAGCCATTGCCACGTCTATGGTGTCACCCTTTACACGGAAGTTTCCGCGTTTCAGTTCTACGTCGTTGCGGACGTAAAGCGCTGCTACTAATTTTCTTAACAGAGCATTCCGGTCTAGAATTTGTCCGCAATGAATCTCAATAATATTCTCGTTCAATGCCACGGGACTCCCCATACCATAAATGCATGAAACCGAAGATACAACGATAACGTCTTTTCTTCCTGACATCAAGGCACTTACTGCACGTAGTCTTAATCGGTCTATTTCTTCATTGATGGCTAAGTCTTTTTCGATGTAGACATCCGTAGTGGGAAGATAAGCCTCTGGTTGGTAGTAGTCGTAATAACTGACATAATACTCGACAGCATTCTGTGGAAAAAAGCCCTTCATCTCTTCGTATAATTGGGCCGCTAAGGTTTTGTTGTGTGACAGGATGAGGGTGGGCTTGTTGACGTTTGCAATGACGTTGGCAACGGTAAAAGTCTTGCCGGAACCCGTCACGCCCAACAACACTTGTGCCTGGTCGCCACGTTCCAAACCGTCCGTCAGTTGGCGGATAGCTTCAGGCTGATCGCCCGTCGGCTGGTATTTTGAAGTCAGTATATAGTCCATAGAATCTGCCAAGTAGCAAATAAGTTGTGCAAAGGTACTAAATAATTGATAATTTGCCATTCTTTTTTATTAAAAAGTGTGGTGTCGCTATGATATATTGATAATTTTTATAAAAAACTTTGTTTTTCTCGCGAGAAATGCGTAATTTTGCACGTCAAATTCGTAATAGGCATGAAGAAAAGCATCATAGCAATACTCTGTATGGCCTTCCTGATGACAGGATGTGCCAACGAGTTTAACAAGTTATACAGATCTCAGGATATTTCCTATAAATACGAGTGCGCTAAACAGTATTTTGCCATTGGCAAGTACCAGCAGGCCGCTACGCTGCTGCAGGATGTGGTTACGTCGCAGAAGGGGCGCACCAACGCTCAGGAAAGTCTTTACCTCTTGGGTATGGCGCTCTACAATGACAAAGACTACGAGTCTGCCAGTATGACCTTCAAGAAGTATTTCACTAACTATCCGAAGGGATATTTTGCCGAGCAGGCTTGCTATAACATTGGTGAGTCGCTCTACGAAAGTGCTCCCGAGCCCCGTCTCGACCAGACGCCAACCATTGGTGCCATTACGGCTTACCAGAACTTTTTGGACTATTATCCTGAGTCGCCGTACAGGGAGAATGCTCAGCAAAAGCTTTTCGAACTGCAGGACAAACTGGTGATGAAGGAACTGCTGTCGGCCAAGTTGTACTATAACCTGGGTGGATACTTCGGCAATATCAACTCCAACTCGGAGTCTAACTACGAATCGTGCATCATTACGGCTCAGAATGCCCTGAAGACTTATCCCTACAGTCCATTGCGCGAACAGTTCTCAGTGCTCGTTATGAAGAGCAAGTACTATCTGGCCAAGAATAGCTCGGAGGAGAAGAAGGTAGAACGCTATCGTGATGCTGAGGACGAGTGTTACGCCTTCATCAACGAATTCCCTGACTCAAAGAGCCTTGAACTGGCGCAGGAGTATATTGACAAGTGTCGCCCCTATACTCGTGGAGAATAAACGAAAACTAATATATTTTTTAGATACAAGATGGATTACAAGAAATCAAAAGCACCGGTTAACACCGTCACCCGTAACATCATGGATTTAGCTCAGGAAACGGGCAATATCTATGAGAGTGTAGCAATCATTGCCAAGCGAGCCAATCAGATTAGCGCACAGATCAAGGAAGACCTCAGCAAGAAACTCGCTGAGTTCGCCTCTTACAACGATTCACTCGAAGAGGTCTTCGAGAATCGTGAGCAGATAGAGATTTCACGTTACTACGAGAAGTTGCCCAAGCCCTCGTTGCTGGCTACCCAGGAGTTTGTGGAAGGCAAGGTCTATTGGCGTGACCCAGCCCGTGACAATCAGGAGGTTGACGACGAAGACCGTTAATCGTTATGTGGCAACGTAAACAGACCCTATTCCTGCTGTTGGCAGCCGTTTGTGCGCTGCTGACCTATATGGAGCCCTTTGAAATAGGACAGCACATCATTGTGGCAGTCGCTGCCGCATGCAATGTGCTGACCATATTTCTTTTTAAGAACCGTCCCCTGCAGTCGGCATTGTGCGTCATCAGCATGTTCCTGTACCTGGGATGGTATCTGGCATTTGTCATCTATAGTAAGCAGGTGGCCACTGACGCATCACAAGTCCTGACATCCTGGCTCACAGTACTGCCTGCTGTCAGTCTTGTCTTGACTGCGCTGGCCAGAAAGGCTGTCCGAGCCGACGAGAAGTTGGTTCGTGATTCCGACCGTCTGCGTCGCTGACTTATTACTAGGTTAACCTTTAACTACCTTCAAGACGTATGAAAAAGATTTTTGTTTTATGTCTGAACCTTTTCCTCCTTGTGGCGGTTGCTACTGCTCAGGAGACACAGAAAAGCGAATTGCATCAACAGGCTGAAAGTGCGTTGAGCAACAGCCACCCCATCACTGCCCGTTATACCTTTGTGCGCGCATATGAGGACTATTTCAACAAGGGAAAGTTTCAGCAGGGTTTGGAGTGTGTCGCCAAGGCCGCTTCGCTTCACATCTCTGAGAACGAGTACAAGGAAGCTTTCGACCTGCTGACGAATGCAGACCAGGCCATCAACGGCAAGCCGCAGTTGAGCGACAGTCAGAAAGACGGCTTGCATTATCAGGTTAGCAAGGAACGTATGAACATCTATATGCGTCTTCGCCGGCCTCAGAGCGTGTTGGAACACATCAACCAAATGGAGCGCTATGCTGAGCGGTCTGGCAATGAGGAACTGAAGAATGACGCTCTCTATAACAAGGCCATTTATTACTATACCTTTGGCGACAATGCGAAAGGCAACGCCGTATTCAAGGAGATGGCCAACAAACTGACGGCCTCCAAAGAGTATGATAAGGTAGACAAGGTGTACCAGACCCTTATCGATAATAGCCGTCGAAGCAACAACGCTTCGCTGCTGGCGCAGTCGTACAAGAGCTACATTGCCTGGAAGGACTCTGCAAACGCACTGAAGGTTGCTGACGAAATCAACGCCCTGAAGAAGCAGATTTCCGACAGCGAGGCTGCTATCGAGGAGAAAGATAGTTCGCTGACAGCTCGTCAGGTGCTGATAGTAGGACTTTTCGTTGTTCTCGCCGCACTGGTTGCTGCGCTTATTATCGGTGCTGTTGTGCTGCTGCGCTTTGTTGTGCTGAGTCGCAAGCAGAAAAAGATGATTCAGATGGCCAACGAGAACAACGCCCTGAAGGCGAAGTTCATCAGTAACATCTCTGCACAGTTGGAGCCAACGCTCAAGAAAATCGACGGTACCAAGCCCGAGGTCAAGGCACTGCTCGACTTCTCCAAACACATCCAGACGCTCTCTGAACTGGAGAACAACATGGACGAGGTCGTTGAGTTGGAAGAGGTACAGATTCAGCAATTCTGCGAGGAGGTAACCAGTGACATCAACAGCCTGTTGAAGAAGGATGTGACGCTGAAGGTTAACGCTCCCAAGATGAGTGCGCAGCTGAATCGTGACTATACCGCTCACATCTTGAAGCACTTGTTGCACAATGCTGCTATCTATACCCCTGAAGGCGGTACTATCTGGCTTGACTACAAGAAACGTGGTGCCCATACGCACCAGTTCTTGGTGGGAGATACGGGTTGCGGCATTCCTGAGGAGAAGCGCGACGACATCTTCAAGCCCTTCCTCGAGATTCACGACCTCACGAAGGGTGACGGTTTGGGACTGCCCACCTGCAAGCAGATGGCCGTCAAGATGAATGGCGATCTCACCATTGACCCAGAATTCACGAAGGGTACACGATTTGTATTGGAACTGCACGGTTAATCCGGCAGTTCCATTTTTTTTTCGCTATACTTTCAGAAAAGTATCCTCTACTACATCTTCTCCTTCATGTAGTATTGACCGCGTTTGCGCGTAATGCTGCCATAGTTAATGGCGTGAACGGGGCAATGATGATAGCAAGCCAGACACATCGTACAACTATCGTTGTGTTGCCAGACGGGAGGCGTGCCCTGAATGTTTCCCACAGGACATACCTGCTGACAGCGTCCGCATTGCGTACAGACGTCTGTGTCGACGGTAAATTTACGGTCGTTGACCATGTAGCGGTTGAAGTAGGCCCCAATGACGTATGAGTAGAGTCGGGGAGTGGCACCTGTCGTCAGCTCGGTTATGTTCTCGCGGCGCTCTGTCACACTTTGGCAGATGTGCTTCAACTGCTGGCGGGCAGCGGCAATCTTCTCTTGTTCGCACGCTGGGGTGTCGGTGTACATCAACGGCAGACAGACGTACGACTCAGGCATCAATACGGAGAATACCGAAACAGCCTTCATGTCTTTAGCCTTCAGTTCTTTGTTCAGGATGGTCATTGTGTCACCTGTGCTGTCGCCACACGTCGTAACGGCATAGCAATAGTGCTCAGCGGTAGTATTGCGGAACTTCAGACTTCTGATGAACTTCCTCACGATACGGGGTGGCTGCCAGCCGTGCGTGGGAAAACAGAAGCCGATGCGCTCGTGCTCCTGCAGTTCGTAGGAGGGCGTATCGGTGCTTAGCAGTTCTTCGGCCATGTTGTACAACTGTTCGCCTGTGGCTTCGGCCAGCTGGCGTGCAACCCATCGGGTGTTACCCGTTCCTGAGAAAAAGAATATCATACTGTCTGCGTTTTAATAAAAAAAGAAGAGATTAACACGTAATCTCTTCTCCCTTTTGACTTTCTTAGTGACTCCCGCGGGATTCAAACCCACAACCTTCTGATCCGTAGTCAGATGCTCTATTCAGTTGAGCTAGGGAGCCTTGTTTCTCAAAAGCGACTGCAAAGGTACGACTTTATTTTGAAACATCCAAATTTTTTTGAAACTTTTTTTTTTCTTTTCGAGGTGCCTGGCGGATTCGAACCGCCGTAGACGGTTTTGCAGACCGTTGACTAAGCCACTCATCCAAGGCACCATCGTCTAAGCGGGTGCAAAATTACTACTTTTATTTGGAACCACCAAATTTTTGGCAGTTTTTTTTCGTTTCGCAGCAGTCACAAGTGTCTCCGTCGCGTTTGTAGGCCTTGATAATGCGCCAGGCGGCATAGCTGACGGCATATAATATCACGCCTAATGCTATATGAAATTGCCAATTGTACTCCATTCTTATCTCCTTTACTTCTAACTTCTTAACTTCCTTAACAACACCTTGTTGATGGCCTGAATGCGGCGGTTTCCCTTGCTAATGTCGTTGCTGATGTCCTCGCGTACATTATTTATATTATTAAAGAAGTCACTGAAGACGTTTAGCAGTTGGTTGGGCTGTGCGGTATCTTCCGGAATGTCCGGATTGATCACGATGTGCAGTCCTAAGGGCTCAATATGCACGTCAATATCCCGACCTGTCATGATGGGGTCTCCGTCGTAATGGATAGCACCGGGCTCTTGTCGGCGGATATGGATGCTTTTGGTGCGGAAGGTCTTGATCTTCGAATTGTTGCTCAGCGTCTTCATGAAAAGGTCGGCGGCAATCTGCGGAGCATCGAGCACACCGAAAGGTTCCATAATGATGACGTCCATCTGACCGTCTCTCATCGTGGCGCCAGGTGCTATATAGGCGTTGTTGCCGTATTGTGAGGCGTTGGCACAGGCAATGAGGAAGGCCTTGTAATAAACCGTTCCCTGGTCGTCTACAATCTCGTAGGTCTCAGGACGATACTTCAGTCCCTCCTTCAGTACGTTTTCCACATATGTGATGGGGCCACGCTTGCCGGCCTCGGCAAATTTCAGTGAGATAAAGGCGTCGAATCCCATGCCGCAGGTGCAGAAGAAGGGTAGGCCGTTGATGATGCCATAGTCGAAAGCCTCTATCTGACAGTTATTGATAATGGCAAGTGCCTTGTCCGTTTCCATCGGAATGCAGAGGTGACGCGCCAGTCCGTTGCCTGAGCCACTGGGCAGTATGCCTAGCGCCGTCTCGGTGTGGACCAGTGAGCGAGCCACTTCGTTCACCGTACCGTCACCACCAACAGCCACCACCACGTCTGCGTGTTCTTCGGCATATTGGCGAGTCAGTTCAGCCGCATGACCACGATATTGCGTAAAGACCACCTCATGGTCAATACGCTCATGGTCCAGCGCAGCATCAATCTGCTCGGGCAGCCCTTCCTTGTTCCGAGTGCCGGACTTGGGGTTGATGATGAATACAATACGTGTCTTTTTATTCATAATTTGAGTGCAAATATACAAATTATTGTCGAAAATGTCGGCAAGAAATGAATAAATTTAGGAAAAATGACGAAATATCTCATTTTTTATGCACGATTTGAATAAAATTGTGTAACTTTGCAGTCTGAAACGAAACATAGTAAGGTATATACCTCTACATTTATGGGACAATTACAAGAAAAATACAAACATTATCGTGAGCCGCAGAAGTATATGGAGGCTGACGTTTATCCCTATTTCCGCGCTATTGAGGGAAAGCAGGGAACGGAAGTGGAAATGGGCGGCCACAAGGTTTTGATGTTCGGATCTAATGCTTACACAGGACTGACAGGCGACCAGCGTATCATTGATGCAGCCAAGGCTGCACTAGACAAGTATGGCTCCGGTTGTGCCGGAAGCCGTTTCTTGAACGGAACGCTCGACTTGCATGTTCAGCTGGAAAAAGAAATCTCCGAGTTTATTCATAAGGACGACTGTCTGTGCTTCTCCACAGGCTTCTCCGTCAACCAGGGCGTGCTGGCTATGGTTGTCGGTAAGGACGACTACATCATCTGTGATGATCGCGACCATGCATCCATCGTCGACGGTCGTCGTCTGTCATTCGCCAAGCAGCTGCACTACAAGCACAACGACATGGAAGACCTGGAGCGTGTGCTTCAGAAACTGCCATACGAGGCCATCAAGCTCATCGTCGTCGACGGCGTGTTCTCCATGGAGGGCGATTTGGCCAAGCTGCCCGAGATTGTGGAGTTGAAGCACAAGTACAACTGTTCCATCATGGTGGACGAGGCTCATGGAATCGGAGTCTTCGGAGATCATGGACGTGGCGTTTGCGACCACTTCGGACTGACTGACGAGGTAGATCTCATTATGGGAACCTTCTCTAAGTCGCTGGCTTCCATTGGTGGCTTCATTGCCTCTGACTGGGATACCATCAACTTCCTGCGCCACACCTGCCGCACCTATATCTTCTCGGCTTCCAACACCCCTGCCGCCACAGCAGCAGCTATGGAGGCCCTGCACATCCTGCAGAAGGAGCCCGAGCGCATTGAGGCCCTGTGGAACGTTACCAAGTACGCCCTGAAGCGTTTCCGTGAGGAAGGCTTCGAGATTGGTGATACCGAGAGCCCCATCATTCCGCTCTACGTTCGCGATGTTGACAAGACGTTCCTTGTGACAGCACTGGCCTTCAAGGCTGGCGTGTTCATCAATCCCGTCATACCGCCGGCATGTGCTCCTCAGGACACGCTGGTACGTTACGCTCTGATGGCTACCCATACCAAGGAGCAGGTAGACCGTTCAGTTGTTGCCCTGAAGAAAATCTTCCAGGAGCAGGGTATTATCAAGTAAATACCAGATATTATCTGTAAATTAATTGCGGAATTATTTGCAAAGGTCGCAATTTATTTGTACCTTTGCAGCCGCTTTTCGAGGTGTAGCGCAGTTGGTAGCGTTCCTGGTTTGGGACCAGGCTGTCGCAGGTTCGAGTCCTGTCACCTCGACCAACGAAAGATCCGCTGAGATTTTCCTCTCGACGGGTCTTTCGTTTTTTCTCTTGAATTTTGCTCACTTATTCATACATTTGAGAAAGGTCTCGAAAGTTGACTAACGTCAAGCTAATCCTTCTTCCGTTCGATAATAAAAAGAAAAACAGGTTTTCCTTTTGTATTTTGCTCACTTATTCGTACCTTTGCATCCAAAATTTATAAAGGTATTATGTTTGAGAACTTAAGTGACAGACTTGAACGGTCGTTCAAGATACTGAAAGGTGAGGGTAAAATCACCGAAATCAATGTGGCGGAGACGCTAAAGGACGTTCGCAAGGCACTGCTGGACGCTGATGTCAACTACAAGGTGGCCAAACAGTTTACGGACACCGTGAAACAGAAGGCGATGGGTATGAATGTGTTGACGGCCGTCAAGCCCAGTCAGTTGATGGTGAAGATTGTGCACGACGAGCTGGCCGAGTTGATGGGTGGCAAGGCCGTAGAACTGAAGCTGGAGGGCAGACCTGCCATCGTGCTGATGTCCGGCTTGCAGGGCTCGGGTAAGACGACGTTCTCGGGTAAGTTGGCTAACCTGCTGAAGACGCGCGACCACAAGAATCCGTTGCTTGTGGCCTGCGACGTGTACCGTCCTGCTGCCATCCAGCAGTTGCACGTGGTAGGTGAGAGCGTTGGCGTTCCCGTCTATTCGGAACCCGACAACAAGAACGTAGTGGAGATTGCCCAGAACGCTATCAAGGAGGCTAAGCAGAAGAACTATAATGTGGTCATCATCGATACTGCCGGTCGTCTGGCCGTAGACGAGGAGATGATGAACGAGATAGCTAATCTGAAAGAGGCTGTCAACCCTGACGAGACGCTATTCGTGGTGGACTCGATGACGGGTCAGGATGCAGTGAATACGGCTAAGGAGTTTAACGACCGCTTGGATTTCGACGGTGTGGTGCTGACGAAGTTGGACGGTGACACCCGCGGCGGTGCTGCGCTCTCCATCCGTACTGTCGTCACCAAGCCCATCAAATTTGTAGGTACGGGCGAAAAGATGGAGGCGCTGGACGTGTTCCACCCCGACCGCATGGCCGACCGTATTCTGGGCATGGGCGACATCGTGTCGCTTGTTGAGCGTGCCCAGCAGCAGTTCGACGAGGAGGAGGCGAAGCGACTGGAGAAGAAAATCCGTAAGAACAAGTTCGATTTCGACGACTTCATGGGTCAGATTCAGCAAATCAAGAAGATGGGTAACATCAAGGATCTGGCGAGCATGATTCCCGGTGTTGGCAAGGCGCTGAAAGATGTGGATATCGACGACAACGCTTTCAAGGGTATCGAAGCCATCATCAATTCAATGACTCCCAAGGAACGTGCCAATCCTGACATTATCAATCAAAGCCGCCGACTGCGTATTGCCAAAGGTTCTGGCACGAAGATTGAGGAGGTGAACCGACTGATGAAGCAGTTCGACCAGACGCGTAAGGTGATGCGTATGGTGGCTGGTGGTGGCAACTCGAAGATGATGCAGATGGCTGCTGCTATGAAGGGCAAAATGCCGAAGTTCTAACAAAACCTATAGGCCAAATAAGACCCATAAGACTTAAAATAAATGCAACTGATTGACGGAAAGGCTACTGCCGCGGCCATCAAGGCGGAGATTAAACAAGAGGTAGAACAGATTGTTGCCAACGGCGGCAAACAGCCCCATCTGGCGGCTGTGCTGGTGGGTCACGACGGTGGTTCGGAGACCTATGTGAAGAACAAGGTATTGGCCTGCGAGGCCTGCGGCTTCAAGTCGACCCTGATCCGCTACGAGGCCGACGTGACGGAGGAAGAGTTGCTGGCGTGTGTCGACAAACTGAACAAGGATGCCGATGTGGATGGATTCATCGTACAGCTGCCCTTGCCCAAGCATATCGACGAGCAGAAGATTATCGAGGCCATCGACTACCGTAAGGATGTGGACGGATTTCATCCCATCAATGTGGGTCGTATGGCTATTGGCCTGCCTTGCTTTATCTCAGCTACTCCGTTGGGAATCATCACGTTGCTGAAGAGATACCATATTGAGACCAGCGGTAAGAAATGTGTCATTTTGGGTCGCTCGAATATTGTGGGCAAGCCCATGGCACAGCTGATGATGCAGAAGCAGTATGGCGATGCTACGGTGACGGTCTGCCACTCTCGCTCCAAAACGCTGAAAGAGGAATGTCGCACTGCCGACATCATTATAGCAGCTATCGGTCAGCCCGACTTCGTGACGGCCGATATGGTGAAACCGGGTGCTGTCATCGTAGACGTGGGTACTACCCGTGTTCCTGATGTTACCCGCAAGAGCGGATTCCGACTGAACGGCGACGTGAAGTTTGACGAGGTAGCTGAGAAGTGCTCGTTCATCACGCCTGTTCCGGGTGGGGTAGGACCGATGACTATCTGCTCGCTGATGAAGAATACGCTGGCAGCAGGAAAGAAGGAGTATTATAAGTGATATTTGATATGACTGCGCAGGAATGGTATCAGCAGGGCAATGTCTGGCGGAAGCAGGGACAGTGGCATGAAGCCATTAACTGCTACTTGCAGGCGATAGAACTTGACCCCGATAGTCCTGCCGTCGAAGCCAAGCGTATGTTGGATGACATCCTGGCTTTCTATAACAAGGATGCCTATAATCCCTAAAGTCTTTGGACTAATTCGTCGATGATGTCTGCTGCGACGGCTTGCTTGCTTTTCTTCTCGTAATCCTTTTGGCCGTCACGCGAGATGATGCTAATCTGGTTCTCGTCCGACTGGAAGCACGTTCCTTTGTTCTGCAATGAATTCAGAACGATGAAGTCCAAGTCCTTTTTTTTCAGTTTTTTGTGAGCGTTGGCCTCTTCGTCGTTGGTCTCTAAGGCGAAGCCAACAAGCAACTGGTTCTCTTTCTTCATCTTTCCCAAGGCGGCAGCAATGTCTGGATTGGGTTTCAGGCGGATGATGAGGTCGTCGCCTTCGCGCTTAATCTTCTGTGTGGCCTGCTGTTCAGGACGGAAGTCGGCCACCGCGGCGCAAAGTATGGCGGCATCCATCTTTGGGAAAACCTCAGTAGCGGCCTTGTACATCTCATCGCACGACTCGACATCGATGCGATTTACAATTTGACGATTTTCAATTGACAATTGACAATTGACGGGGCCAGCGATAAGCGTCACCTCAGCACCGCGTCGGGCACACTCCTCAGCGAGGGCGAAGCCCATCTTACCACTGCTATAGTTGCCGATAAAGCGCACGGGGTCAATCTTCTCGTGTGTCGGTCCGGCCGTGATGAGGATTTTCTTAGAGGTGAGGGGAGAGACCTCGTTACGGCCCTCTCCCAAAGAGAGGGAGCGAGAGACGGGAGAAGTGCCTTGAGCATCGAAGAAATGATCGAGGTACTCCACAATCTTCTCGGGTTCTTCCATGCGACCCTTGCCCTCCAGTCCGGAAGCCAGAAAACCGCTCTGCGGCTCAATGATGTGGTTGCCGAAACTGCGCAGACGTTCCATGTTCTGCTGCGTCGTGGGGTGCTGGTACATGTCAAGATCCATCGCAGGAGCAATGAAGACGGGAGCCTTCATCGACAAGTAGGTCGTCACAAGCATGTTGTCAGCCACACCGTGTGCCATCTTGCCCAGTGTGGATGCTGTGCAGGGTGCGATGAGCATGGCGTCGGCCCACAGGCCGAGCTTGACGTGCGAATGCCACGTGCCGTCGCGCTGCGAGAAGAACTCGCTGACAACTGGCTTCTGTGTGAGGGCGGACAGTGTGATGGGGGTGATGAACTCCTTGCCGGCAGGAGTGATAACCACCTGCACCTCGGCACCGGCCTTGACGAGGCCACGAATGATGTAACAAGCCTTATAGGCTGCTATAGAGCCTGTAATGCCTAAAACGATTTTCTTTCCCTTGAGCATGTACAATCATTTTTGGAAAAACGCGGCTGAACCGCGTTTCGCAATCATTTCTGGGCTTCGCGAAGGCGGATGCGCGTCAGCACCTGCTTGGTGTTGTACGTGAAATCGCCGTTCAGAATCCAACTATAGTAACCTGGGTCGAAGCGCAGTACATCGGCTACGGGAAGACCCTTGTGCTTGCCGAAGTTGAATACCTCGGTGCGCACACCCTTGACGTCTGCCCATACGATACGACCGGCAAAGTCGACGTTGTCGTTGGTCTTCGAGAAGTCGGCCAGCACCTGCATGTCGTTAGCCAACACGCGGTCGGTCGGGTCTTCGCCTAATGAGCGCTGGTGTTCCTCGGTGTAGCAGTCGAGCTCACCCATCAGCACACGGTAGGTTGCCTCCGTATCCTGATCGGCACGATGCGCCTCGAAGTCGTCCTCCATGCGACGCCCGCAGTAGAACTTATAGGCTGCTGCCAGATTGCGTCGCTCCATCTTGTGGAAGATGGTTTGGGCGTCAATGAGTCGGCACTTGGAGAAGTCGAAGTCAATGCCGGCGCGCAGAAATTCCTCGGCCAGCAGGGGCACGTCGAAGTGGTTGCTGTTGAAGCCTGCAATGTCGCTGCCGGTAAATACCTCGCAGATCTTAGCTGCCAGCTGCTTGAAGGTGGGCTTGTCCTTGACGTCGTCATTCGTAATGCCAGTCAACTGTGCTACCTCGTCGGGAATAGGCTTCTCGGGGTTAATGAGCTCGTTGCCGCGCACCTCGTGACCATCAGGGAATACCTTAATATATGACAACTGGATGACGCGTTCCTTGACGATGTCAAGGCCCGTCGTCTCCAAGTCGAAAATCACCAGTGGTTTCTGAAGATTCAGTTTCATCAATTATCAATTGTCAATTAGTCGTTGATCAGCATAGGCATCATCAGCATGAGCACATCCTGGTTCTCAGGCTGCTCGGAGGGCAACACGAGGCCTGCGCGGCTGGGGTCTGCCAGCTGGATGATGACATCCTGGCAATCGAAGTTGCCCAGAATCTCGATGAATGACGAACCCTTGAAACCGATGCTCATGGGTTGACCGCTGTAGTTGCATGACAGGCGCTCGGTAGCAGTCTTCGAGAAGTCGTAGTCCTCGGCGTCTAACTGCAGCGTGCCTCCCTCTACGTGGAAGCGGATGAGGTTGCTGGAGTCGTTGGCAAAAGGCTGCACACGACGCAGGGCTGCCAAGAGTGCCAGACGGTCGACGGTGAGCTGGTTGGGGTTATTCTGTGGAATGACTGAGTTGTAGTTGGGATAGCGACCCTCGATGAGACGGCAGATGATTTCGCCGTCACCGTAATTGATCTGTGCGTTGCGCTCGTCGAAACGGATAGTGATGTCGCCACCGTCCTTGCCCAATAGGTTCTTCAGCAGCGAAGCGGGCTTTTTGGGCAGGATGAACGATGCAGGCTGCTCGTTGTGGATGCTCAGCACCTTGTTGCGCACCAGTTTGTGGCCGTCACTGGCAACGATAGCCAGGCACTCGGGCGTGAGATCGAAGTAAATACCGTTCATCACGGGGCGCAACTCGTCTTGTGCCGTTGCAAAGAGCGAGCGGTTAATGTTCTCGGCCAGCAGGTTGTTGGAGATGACAATCTCGTTAGCAGCAAAGTTCAGACTTTGCGGCTGGGGGAATTCATCGGCGTTCTCAACGGGCAGCGAGAACATACCGTTCTGATAAGAAATCTTGGCGATGTTTGTGGTTGGATTAACATCAAAGGTGATGGGCTGCTCTGAAAAACCCTTCACGGCCTCCAAAAGGTCGTGGTTGCCGATGCAGAAACGCATGTCGCCATCGCTCTCGGTAAGGTCGAGCTGGGTTTTCATGACGTTCTCGCTGTCGGAAGCCGTTAGATACAACACGTTGGCGTGGATGTCAAACAGGAAATCGGCCAGGATAGGCAGTGAATTCTTGCTGTTAATAACTCTCGAAAGAGCATTGAGTTTGCTGCTAAGCGCAGTGCTGGAAACTGTAAATCTCATGAGTATTTTTGTTTTTAAATTTGTCCGTATTGCGGTTTTGAGTACAAAAATACAAAAAGTCTTGCTCAATTGCAAAAATATTTTGGGAAAAATGCTCCTTTTTAAATAATTTTCCGTAATTTCGCAGTCTGAAACGAAAAAACAACAATAAATAACGTATAAAAGATTATGGATTTAACAGGAAAAATCATTGCCGTGATGCAGCCGCGTAGTGGCGTCTCTCAACGTACAGGAAACTCATGGATGACACAAGAGTATGTGATGGAAGTCCCCGGTCAGTATCCTAAGAAGATGGTCTTCAATATCTTTGGCGAGGACCGTATTAAACAGTTTAACATTCAGATGGGCGAGGACGTAACCGTTTCGTTCGATATTGATGCCCGTGAGTTCAATGGTCGTTGGTATAATGACATTCGTGCCTACAATGTACAGCGTGGTGTCGTTGCTCCCGCTGGGGCTCCCGTGGGTGCAGCTCCTGCTGCAGGTTCTCCCTTCCCCCCTCAGGCTGCTCCTCAAGATGCAGCATCTCCGTTTCCTCCTGCACAGGAACCGGCAGGTGAGGGTAGTGCAGACGATCTGCCCTTCTAAGGTGAAGCGTGAATTCTTCACGCGCGTACCTTATTTATATTTACACAGCCGCATCATTCCGTCAAATGGTGCGGCTGTTGCTATGTAATACATTATTTCTGCCCGACGATGTTTTTTTTAGGCGAAAATAATGATTGTTTACGAAAAAATGTGTAACTTTGCAGGCGCTATATGGGTTGCAACGGATTGTTGTGCCCTCTCGTTAGGTGATAATTACATGAAATTATGAAGAGAATATTTTCTATCTTAATGCTATTTGTGTTGTGTGTTGCCACTGTAAATGCACAAGCAGTAAGTGATGGTGCAGTAGTATCGAATGCTGTGAAGGCAAAGCGCTC